>Ga0209208_10000760_pt1 | contig 43645 bp, 37 predicted proteins | sample S1TSphfallax_3_FD_187694 | JGI IMG/M metagenome (GOLD analysis project Ga0209208, IMG submission 187694) | Host-associated microbial communities from peat moss isolated from Minnesota, USA - S1T2_Fd - Sphagnum fallax MG (SPAdes) (version 2) | ecosystem: Host-associated > Plants > Peat moss >...
GTTGAGGGGCATCAAAGTCGGATCGCAGCGGGATCGGCATGGCAAACTCCATGGTTTGCCATCTTGAATCAGTTGCCAGCCGTTTCGGGAATCCCCCCTCAGAGTCACGCCTTCAGAGACTTGGTATTACTTTTCTTCCTTAAACGGCGAAAACTCCATCAGCGCGGCCATCTCCGCCTCCATCGCCGGCCGCTCCCGCGCCAGGTGGTCGCCGATCGCGCGCCGCAGGCCAGGATTGGCAATCCAGTGTGCGGAGTAGGTGGGGGATGGCAGGTAGCCACGCTGGATCTTGTGCTCGCCCTGTGCGCCCGCCTCCACCGTTTTCATGCCGTGGGCGATGGCGAAGTCGATCGCGCGGTAATAGCAGAGTTCGAAGTGCAGAAAAGGGAAGTCGCCGATGCAGCCCCAATTGCGGCCATACAGCGTATCGGTGCCGGCCAGGTTCAGCGCGCCGGCCACCAGCTTGCCGCCATGTTCGGCCAGCATCAGAACAACGCGGTCGCCTAGGCGGGCCGAGAGCATGGGGAAGAATTTTTCCGTCAGATAGGCGCTGCCCCATTTCCGGTCCACGGTCGATTGATAGAACCGGTAGAAGGCTTTCCAGTGTGCTTTGTCGATTTCAGAGCCGCGCAGGGTCAGGAAAGTCAGGCCGCAGGCGTTGGCGTCGCGCCGTTCGCGCCGCAGCACCTTGCGTTTGCGCGAGCTGAGTGCTGCAAGGAAGTCATCAAAGCTTGCATAGCCGTCGTTATGCCAATGGTATTGAACGCCCAGCCGTTGCAGCCAGCCGGCCTCGCCCAGGGCCGTGTATTCAGTCTCCGTACAGAACGTCACGTGTACTGAGCTGAGTTGCATCTCGCGGCAGGCCTGGGCCAGCGCGCCGGCCAATGTTGCGGGATCGATCTGGCTGCCGGGCCGCAGCAACAGGCGCGGGCCTGTCACCGGGCTAAAGGGGGCGGAAACCTGTAGTTTCGGGTAGTAGTCGCCGCCGGCCTGTTCGAAGGCGCGGGCCCAGCCGTGATCGAACACGTATTCGCCATAGCTGTGCCCTTTGGCATACATGGGGGCGGCCGCGATCAGCCGTCCGCGGCTGTCGCGCAGGGCGGCATGGCGCGGCAGCCAGCCGGTGCGCGCGGTGGCGGAGCCGCTATCTTCGACCGCGCTGAGGAAGGCATGGCTCACGAAGGGATTATCCGCGCCCGCGCACATATCCCATTCCGCCGCGTCGATCTCATGGATCGACCCATGCAGGCTCAGCGCAAGGGCAGGTGTTCCATCCGGCATCTCCGCCCATATAGCCTGGCCCCCAATAGTTAAAAGTTTTTTGCTTCTTTTTTTCAAAAAAGAAGGATCTTGACTTCGTTGGGCTGGGTTCGCCGGAGCCGCATGGCATGCGGGCTACGGGCAGCGAGGTCACGCCTGTCGAGTTAGAAACGCCGCAAAGGCCTGGAGCGTGCTCGGAGATACGTGGTGTTCGATGCCTTCCGCGTCCGTCTCGGCATCCTCGCGCGGCACGCCTACCGCAACTAGCAGGTCCACCACCAGCCGGTGCCGGCTTCGCACCCGGGCTGCCAGCGCTTCACCCTCGGGTGTGAGGAACACGCCGCGATAGGGCCGGGCAGTTACCAGCCCTTCGCGCTTCAGCCGTGTGATCGCCTTCACCACCGTCACGTGGCTCACGCCGAGGCGCCGGGCGATATCGGTGGGCCGGGCTTCGCCATCCTCGGCCAGCAGATCGGCGATCAGTTCGGCGTAATCCTCCAGCAGGGCGGCGGCACGGGCGATCCGGGCGCGGCCGAACCGGCGCGCCTGCGTGGCCTCCGCCGATGCTTTCTGGTCGTGTGCCTGGTTCAAGAACGCTCTGCCTTTTTCGCCGGAAGGCCGCAGGATTGTGACCGTTCTAGCCCTTTGCACATCTCGTAGCCTATACTACACAACGTATATGAGCCTAAGCGATGGTGCCACCACAAAAAACCTGAGCGACCGCACCACCTGGGCCATACGTGAGGTGCTGGATGGGCGCCTGCGCGGCTGGCGGGCGATCCTGCCGTTCGCCGGGCCCGCGGTTGTGGCCTCCGTCGCGTATATCGATCCCGGCAACTTCGCCACTAACGTGCAGGCTGGTGCGCGCTATGGCTACGGCCTGCTGTGGGTGGTGCTGCTGGCCAATGCTGTGGCCATGCTGTTCCAGGCGATGTCGGCCAAGCTGGGGATCGTAACGAACCGGAACCTGGCGGAGCTGTGCCGTGCGCATTTTCCGCGCCCGGTGGTGGTGGCGATGTGGGGCGTAAGCGAGATTGCTGCCATGGCCACCGATCTGGCCGAATTCCTGGGCGGTGCTATCGGGCTTTCCTTGCTGTTCGGCATGCCGCTGCTGCCGGGCATGGCCATCACCGCGGTGATCACCTACGCTATTCTGCTGCTGGATCGCAGCGGGTTCCGGCCGCTGGAATTGGTGATCGGCGGCCTGGTGGGCGTGATCGGCATTTGTTACGTGATCGAACTGGCAGTGGCGCCCCCCGACTGGGGCGCGGCGGCGATCGGCCTGGTGGTGCCGCATCTGGCGGACCGCAGCGCCGTGCTGCTCTCGGTAGGCATTGTCGGCGCCACGGTGATGCCGCATGCGATCTACCTGCATTCCGGCCTCACGCAGGGTCGCGCGCCGGCGCGCAATGGGCGGGAGAGGCGGCAGCTTCTGCGCTATTCGAACCGGGAGGTAGTGGCGGCGCTGACGGTTGCGGGCATCGTGAATGCCGCGATGGTTATGATGGCCGCGCGCGCCTTTCATCCGGGCCATAGCGGCATTGCCGAGATCCAGGCGGCCTACCACACCCTGGTGCCGCTGTTCGGCGCCGCGGCGGCCGGGGTGTTCCTGGTGTCGCTGATGGCATCCGGTATTTCCAGTTCCGTGGTGGGCACCATGGCGGGGCAGGTGATCATGCAGGGGTTCGTCGGCTGGCGCATCCCGATCTGGGTGCGGCGGCTGGTGACGATGATCCCCGCCTTTGTGGTGGTGGCGGCGGGGTTCGATGCCACGCGCAGCCTGGTGATCAGCCAGGTTGTGCTCTCCTTGGTGTTGCCCGTGCCGATGATCGCCCTGCTGCTGCTCAGCCGCCGGCGCGATGTGATGGGGACGATGGCGGCCGGGCGGGGCATGCTGGCGCTGGCGGTTGCCGCCACGGGCGCCACCATTTTGTTGAACGCGTGCCTGCTGGCCGATACCATGGGGCTGCCGATCCCGGGGCTTTCGGGTTAGCGGTACAGCTCCGGCAGTGGGATATCGATGCCGACTTCGGGGAGGTTCAGGGTTGCATCGAGGCCAGCGAGAATGTCTTCGGCCCAGGCCGTGGCGCGCCGCATGACCGTGATCTCGGGCTTATCCTGGCTCAGGATAACATAGACCTGCACCGATGCGATCGCGCGGTATTCCACCGCCTTAACGCGGCGATCCGTGGGCATGCTGGAAGGGGAAAGTATTTCGAATACTATGGTCGGGCTGACCGTATCGCCGGTCTCATCGGCCGCGTTGCACGCAATCGTCACGTCCGGATAACGCACACGGTTTTCACCGATGAGTTTCAGCCCCGAGGGGAATACTTCGCAAGGCGGTGCCAGGCGCCGGCCTGATGCCACGATGAGCCGCCCGACGAGGCGCTCATGCGCCGTGGAGGCGCCTGTCATGGCGATCGGCTGAATGCCGTCGAATTCATACCGCAGCGGCTGCGCCCGTTCCCAGGCGAGGAACTCGTCCAGGCTGAGGGGTTTGATGCTCGCGCTCATGATCGGGGCAGGGCCTCTCACCGTATAACCCGCGACCTTAGGCACCAGCCGCCCGGTGATCAACGTTGCCGGCAGGCCGGCCGTGCTCCGGGTGGTGATTGCACCGGGCGGCCCGCACCCCTAGCTTCCGCTGCATGCCCGCCCCCCCAGCCCGCGCCGACGCTGATACATTGCGCATCGCCATCGCCCAACTGAACCCGCATGAGGGACAGATCGCGGCCAATCTGGCCCAGATCCGCGCGGCCCGTGCCGAGGCGGCTTCGATGGGTGCCGATCTGCTCGTGACACCCGAATTCTCAATCGCCGGCTATCCGCCGGAGGACCTGGTTCGCAAGGCGGCCTTCATTGCCGCCTGCGAGGCGGCCCTGGCCGAGCTGGCGGCGGATACGGCGGATGGCGGCCCCGGCCTGGTCGTGGGCGGGCCGTGGCGCGATCGCGATCTGATCTACAACGCGGCCTTCGTGATGGACGGCGGCCAGATCACCGCCCGCCGCGCCAAGCACGAACTGCCCAATTACGGCGTGTTCGACGACAAGCGCGTTTTCGATGCCGGCCCCGCGCCCGGCCCGGTCGTGTTCCGTGGCTTCCGCCTCGGCCTGATGATCTGCGAGGATTGGTGGTTCCCCGCAGTGAGCGAAACGCTGGCGGAGACCGGGGCGGAGATGCTGCTCTCCATCAACGGCTCGCCCTTCGAGGATGAAAAGGCCGGCAAGCGGGTGGCGCTGGCTGTGGCGCGCGTGGTGGAAACGGGCCTCGCCTTCGTGTTCTGCAACCAGGTGTGCGGCCAGGATGAACTGGTGTTCGAGGGCGCGAGCTTCGTGCTGAACCCGGATCGCTCGCTGGCGGCCGTGATGCCCTCCTTCTCGCCCGCGATCATGCTGACGGAATGGCGCCGCAGCGAGGGCAGGCTGGTCTGCACGCCGCAGTCGCTGCCGCCGGAGATGCCGGATACTGAAAAAATCTACCGTTGCCTCTGCCTGGGCCTGGCCGATTACGTGCGCAAAAACGGTTTCCCCGGCGTGCTGCTGGGGCTTTCCGGCGGGATCGACAGCGCGCTTTCCGCCGCCATCGCGGTGGATGCGCTGGGGCCGGACCGGGTCCGCGCGGTGATGCTGCCCAGCCCCTACACCAGCCAGCATTCGCTGGATGATGCGGCCGAATGCGCGCGGCTCTTAGGCATCCGCATCGATACGGTGGCGATCACGCCGGCGATGCATGCCGTGGATGCCGCGCTGGCGCCGCTGTTCGAGGGCTTGGCCGACGATACGACGGAGGAAAACATCCAGTCCCGCGCGCGGGGCCTGCTGCTGATGGCGATGTCCAACAAGTTCGGCCACATGCTGCTCACCACGGGCAACAAGAGCGAGATGTCGGTCGGCTACGCCACGCTGTACGGCGATATGTGCGGCGGTTACTCGGTGCTGAAGGATGTCTACAAGACGGGGGTGTTTGCTCTCTCTCGCTGGCGCAACGCGAACCATCCGGCCGGGCTGCTGGGGCCGCAGGGTGCGGTGATGCCGGAGCGGGTGATCACCAAACCGCCCTCGGCCGAGCTGAAGCACGATCAGACGGATCAGGACAGCCTGCCCCCCTACGAGACGCTGGATGCCATCCTGGCGGGGCTGGTGGAGGGCGAACGGTCGGTGGCCGACATGGTAGCGCATGGGTTCGATCGCGCCACCGTGGTGCGGGTGTGGAAAATGCTCGATCGCGCCGAGTATAAGCGCCGCCAGGCGCCGCCGGGCGTTAAGATCACCGCGCGCGCCTTCGGGCGTGACCGGCGCTATCCGATCACCAACGGGTTCACGGGGCTTGTGGCATGAGCGATCTGTTCGCCCCGGCTGGCGGCTGGCGCGTGCGCATCCTGGATCTTTCGTGTGGCGCGGAGGACAATATCGTTGAGGAGATCGGCGGGTTTCCCACCCTGATGCAGGCCAACGCCTTCGCCCGCGCCTATGTGCGCGACAGTGTTGAACGCTGCCGCGACGCCGGCGACGACACACTGGCCACCTGGTTCGCGTTCGGCGAGGACGCGGAAATCATCGACGGCGGCGACGCAGCCTGGCGCAGCGCCGCGGAGCTATCGTTTTTCATCGACCACCCCGCCACCGACACCGACCGCGACTGGCGCACGCTCGATCCCCGCCGCGACACCCAATGAGTAAAAGTCTTTTTGCTTCTTTTTCTTCAGAAAAAGAAGACTCTTCTTTTTTGAAAAAAAGAAGCAAAAAACTTTTGACAATTTAGGCCTTTTTCATGCGAGTTCGTTTTGCGCCCAGTCCAACCGGTTTTCTGCATGTGGGAAACGCGCGTATCGCGATTGCGAATGCGTTGTTCGCGCGCAGGCATCAGGCGAACCTCCTGCTTCGTATTGATGATACCGACACCGAGCGCTCGCGGCCAGAATATGAAGAGGCCATTGCGCATGATCTGACCTGGCTTGGCATCACCTGGGACGAAACCTTCCGACAATCCGCCCGCACCACGCTGTATGAAGCGGCGGCGGACCGGCTGCGGGCTTCCGGCCGCCTTTACCCTTGCTTCGAAAGTGAGGAGGAACTGCGCTTCAAGCGCGACCAGCGGCTGAAGCGCGGTCTCGCCCCCGTCTACGACCGCGCCATGCTGAAAATGACCGAGGCGCAGCGTGCCCAGGCCGAAGCCGGCGGCAAACGGCCTTATTGGCGCTTCAAACTCTCCGACAGCACCGTCGAATGGAACGACCTGGTGCTCGGCCGCCGCGGCGTGAAGCTGCCTAGCGTCTCCGATCCCGTGCTGATCCGTGCCGACGGCACGTTCCTCTACACGTTTACCAGCGTGGTGGACGACATCGAGAGCGCCGTTACCCACATTATCCGGGGCGAGGACCACATCACCAACACCGGCGTGCAGCTCGACATCGTCTCCGCGCTGGGCACCAACCCATCGAAATTCACCTTCGCGCATCTGCCGCTGTTGGTGGATCAGGATGGCGGCAAGCTATCCAAGCGGCTGGAGGGTCTTTCGTTGCGTGCGTTGCGCCAGGATGGCGTGGAGCCGGACGCCATTCTCGGCTATCTCGCCCGCCTTGGCACCAGTGACTCCCCCGAGCCGCTCGCCCTGCCGGCGCTCGCCGATAGTTATGATCTCTCGCGCGTCTCCCGTTCGCCGGCGCGGTTCGACATCCGCCAGCTTCTGGCCCTCAACCGCCGGGTTTTGCATGCCGCGCCCTTTGATAAGGTGCGGGATCGCCTGCCTGCGGCCGCGACGCCGGCGTTCTGGGAGGCGGTGCGCGGGAACCTGGATCTGCTGAGCGAGGCGCGCCATTGGTGGAACGTGGTCGCCGGTGACATCGTTCCCCCCATCCAGGAGGATCAGGCCGATTTCTTCCGCGCCGCCCTGGCGCATCTGCCGCCGGAGCCATGGTCGCCCGCCACTTGGTCCGGCTGGACGGAGGCGCTGAAGATCAGCACGGGCCGCAAGGGTCGCGTGCTGTTTCAGCCGCTGCGTCTGGCGCTGACCGGTGAGGAGCATGGGCCGGAACTGGCGGCGCTGCTGCCGCTGATGGGGCGGGAGCGGGTGGGCACGCGGTTGAGGCTGAGTGTGCTGTGAGGCGGGTGGCTAACCCGACATGGTGCTCAAAGTTGATCGGCAGAAGGGTGGCGAAGCCGGTACACGCCTGATCCCAGAAAATCGAGGTATTCGGCGTCCCGCAGACGCTGGAGCTGCTGGCGAATTTTCGGCAGGACGTTCCGGTTATTCGGATAAATTGCCTCAAGTTGCTGTTGGCAGGCATAGAGTTCCGCCAGGGTGAATTCGGTTTTGCCGAGCCGGTCTATGAGGCGCATGACATCGAGCAGCCACTCCTTTGCGGCCGTGCTTACTTTGGTCCGCAGAAACAAGGTGCGATGCCAGGCGATCAAGACGTTGGCGACGGGTACAGCCACACCAGCCTTCACCAAGGGAATCCGCCCTGCACGGGGGATGTTGTTCATCAGGATTGAACACCCCTCCCAACCGGCTCGCCTTGCACCTACGCCCAGTGGTGTGCGGCGTTCGATGACATCCGGTGTGAAGAAGTGCTTGGGAATGACGTCGAGATCGGTGACGAGCAGCCGCTCGCGATCGTAGCACAGAACAAAAAAGTTTGGGTTTTCTGCGCTGCTGATGCGATTGATCATGCTTCGGTAGGCGCCATCAATAATCTTCTTCCCCAGCGCCCCGCGCTGGCTTTTGAGTTCGAATTGTTCATGGCAAGCCCGGCAATGGAAGTCGGCGACCGGGCGGTTTGCCGGGAACGGTGCCAATGTTGATGCCCCACAGGCGGGACAGAATGCGTTGGTGGCAACCCAGCCTTCCGTCAGTACGCGCGCCCGCTGGGACCAGCTTGTGAATCCGGCGCCGAGGGCAGGGTCGAATTCCAGCTTCATTCGGCGATTCTCATGGGCGCCAGAACTGTGCGTTCGCACGCCGGGCCGGCGATAAAGACGCGGCTTGCAAGCTCATACCCGTCTGATCGGCCCCGGATATGCGGCCACCGCCGTATCCGAGGTCAGCAGCGTCACGCCCTCCACCGTCGCCTGCGCAATGAGAAGCCGGTCGAACATGTCCTTGTGAAGGCGCGGCAAGCGACCGGCCTCCAAAACGTGGCGGCTCGTGATCGGTAGGTCGGTGTAGCCGTTATCGAGCAAGGAACGGCGCAGCACGTGCGGATCGGCTCTAAAATCTGGCTGCCGAAGGCCGTGCTTGATCGTCACTTCCCAAATGCTCGCCGCGCTAAACCACACCTCGTTCCCGGGATCACGGATCAGCCGCACCGCCTCGGCGGGAAGCTGATCGGCCGCAGTGTCCGCAAACAGCGCCGCCCACAGAAGAATACGCGTGTCGAGCAGGAAAATCATTCTTCGCCGTGGAACATGGCTTCAATTTCGGCGCTACACATCGTGTCGAAATCGTCCGGAACCGTGAATTGGCCTGCCAGAAAGCCGAGCCGGCGGCGTGGCGCCGCCGGGCTTGCCTCAAGCGCCGTCACATGCACCAGCAGTTTGCCGGCCCGCGCGATGATGAAGGGCTCTCCATTGGCCGCCCGCTCTACCAGGCGCGACAAATGGGTCTTGGCCTCATGAATATTGACCGTGCGCATCAGCTCCGCCCCACCGAGAACTTAGTTCACCGAACTTAGTCCATCTCCGCACGCGCCGCGAGCATAAGGCGTTGCTTCCGCGAGACCCATTCTTGGCGTGCTGCACCAACCCCTGGCACGCCACACCACACCGCCACGCTCCGGGCCGAAAAACCCCAGCAATACCGCCCCCTGACGCCCTGGCACAGCGGATGCTAACCATAGCCCATGAGCGCGCAGACGCTCGGCTGGTCAAACGGGATTTGTGGGCATGAACTGGGATCTTGTTGTCATTTTCACCTTCGTCATTGTGCTGACGGTGGTGCGATCGCATTACAAGCGGCAGGACCGAACAAACCTGGGCCTCGCACAGGGCGACCAGACAGCATTGGATCGTGCCATGGATATCGCCCGCCGCCTGGAGCAGCGCGTGGAAACGCTTGAGCGCCTGCTGGATGAGGATGCGCCAGGCTGGCGCGCGCGGGTGCGCACGTGAGCGCTCTGATGCGGAGTGGTCTGGCCGCCGTCGGCCTGATCGTGGCCGCCGGCATCGCCCCGGCCGCGGCCGACACCAGCCTGATCCAGGGCGAGCGCCTGGTGCTCACCGACACGCTGTCGGAAGATACGATCATCACCACCAATCCGGCACTCTCCGGCCGGATCCAGGTTTCCATGGATGGCAGCCTCGCCTGCCTGTCGATGGTCACCGGCGGCACCACCGTGATCAGCACCTCCGGCTGTTCGGATGATGCCGGCAAGCTGCGAATCGAACTGCCACCTTCCACGCCGATGGTGCTGACGCTGAACGGGGAAGGGGCTGTACATATTGCCGATACCGATGCCCCGCTGCAGGCCAGCGTGCAGGGCAGCGGCAATGTGCAGACAGGACGGGTCGGCAGCCTGATCCTCGATCTTCACAGCGACAGCGATGTCTCGATCGGTGCCGTGAACGGAACCGCTGTTCTGGATCTGACAGGCAGCGGCGATGTGCGGCTAGGCCACCTGCATGGCGGCCTCACGCTGCGCCATTTCGGATCCGGTGATCTCGCGGTAGGCGATATTGCCGCAGGCTTCGCTAGGATCGATAGCACCGGCTCCGGCGACATGCTGATCGGCTCCGGCAGCATCACCAAGCTGGAGGCCCATGTGCAGGGCTCCGGCGATCTGGCGGTGGCGGCCACGGTCGCCAGTGCCGATGTCAGCGCCAGCGGAGGGGCAGACATCAAGCTCGGTGTCGTGACAGGACATTTGAACCGGTCCGCCAGCGGCGGCAGCGATGTGGTTGTCGGCGGCCCCTCGCTGGTCGATACGGTGATCGGCGAGGTGGCGCATAAGGTCGGTACTGGGGAGGACTCGCGCCACTCTGGCACACCGATCACGATGCACGGCAGCGAGCCCACGCTGTTCGGCCATCTGCTGACGCTGATCTTCGCCGGCATCGTGCTGTACATCATCTGGCGTATGGTGCAGCGCCGCGGCGGCATACCGGCCATGAGGGCGCGCTTCGCCGGCAGCCCGCCCAATGCCGCCCCCACCAACCCCGGCGTTCTGGCCGTATGCGAAATCATGGCCCGCCTGGACCAGCGCCTTGCCCGTGTGGAAACCTACGTCACCTCCCGCGAATTCGACCTCCAGCGCAAATTCAGAGACCTTTGACGATCTATAGGGGCGCCATAAGCAACAGTTCTTTGCTTCTTTCTTTGAAGAAAGAAGGCCCCGAGCAGCGGAAAAAAGAAAGACTCTTCTTTTTCTGAAGAAAAAGAAGCAAAAAGACTTTTATACTAGGCCTGCACCCGAGAGCCCACCATATACGCCCAAGGCTGTGGTCAGGGCGGAGACGGTGATGACGGTCCACATATACCAGCCGCGCAGGCGGCGCTCCTGCGGTAGGCTGAAAATGGCCAGCGCGATCAGGAAGCCGAGCACGACCGGCAGCAGCAGCGCGTTCATCACCTGAACACCCACGTTGAGCGACACCAGGTTCGGCCATACGGCCACCAGGGCGGCCCCCACCACCACGCACACCGCATACACACCGTAGAACCACCGCGCCTGCAACGGCTTCAGCTCCAGCGATCGGCGGTAGCCGGCAACTTCGCCAACGCCCCAGGCCAATGCCAGCGACGCCACAATCGCCGCCACCAGTCCGGCGCCCAGAACGCCCAGCGAGAAAACCAGCTTGCCCGTGAACTGGCCCATAAACGGGGTCAGCGCCTGGCTCATCTCACCCACCGTGGAGAGCGAGGCGTGCGGGTTCTTCGCCCCGATCGTCGCTGCGCACGCGATCAGTACTGCCGCCATCACCAACTGCGTCAGCAGCGCGCCGGCCGCCGTATCCCAGCACGCCGCCGAATAATGCTCGGGCCGCAGCTTCTTATCGGCCACCGCCGATTGCTGGTAGAAAATCATCCACGGCATGATCACCGCGCCAATATTGGCCGCCGACAAATACAAATATTGCGAATTCTGCCACGGGATGCTCACCATCCCGTGGCCCAGCTCGCCCAGCGCGGGATGCGCGGCCCAGGCCACATAAAAGAACGCGAACTCGAACAGCCCTACAGCGATTGCCGCGCGCTCCACGCGCCTGTATGATCCGGTGAGAACAACCGCCAGAAGTGCGGCCGCTGCCAGCGACAGGCTGACCGCACGCGGCACCCCATACAACTCGCCCACGCCGGCCACGCCGGAAAACTCCGTCAGCAGCGCGCCCGCCGTGGCTACCGCCAGCCCGCCGGCGGATACCCAGGCCCAGAACCGTCCGAAACTCTGGCGGATCAGCTCGCCATGCCCGCGCCCGGTGAAGATGCCCAGCCGCACGGTAAGTTCCTGAACCATGTAGAGAATCGGCACCAGAATCAGCTGCTGGCCCAGCAGGTGGTAGCCGAATTGCACGCCGCTTTGCCCGGCGGTGATCACGCTGCCGACATCCGTATCGGCCAGCATCACCACAAGGCCGGGGCCGAACACCGCGAGCGCACGGGCAAGGCGGGTAGTGGCCGGCTTTGAGGCTGGCGGGCTGATTTGATCGAGCACCAGGTCGTCTCCGAGATGCGGTTCAAAGTTGCGAACCGTTCTCAAATGGACCTAGGCCGGGAGCCGCGGGCGTGTCAACTCAGGAAGAGAAGATGGTCTTTCTTGAAAAAAAGAACCTAAAAACTTTTGTCCTTTTAGTTTTGCATCGTCCGGGCGTGTCGGGTCCTAAGCAGGGCGGCTGAACACGCCATCAATTTCAAGCCCGAAGCCCCTGCATCGCTTGCGGCGCCCCCGCCATGCACACTTTGTTTCGTCCGGTACGCTTGGCCTGGTATAGGGCCGCATCCGCCAGATCGATCAGGGTCTGCGGTTTGCTGCCCGGTATGGGCGCGATGCTCGCAACGCCCAGGCTGATCGTCACCCGCCCGAGGGGGCTGCCATCATGCGGACGCGCCGCATGCAGCACGGCACGGCGTATGCGCTCGGCAACCTCCCTTGCCCCCTCCATCGGCGTGTTGGGCAGCATCACGGCGAACTCTTCGCCGCCAAAGCGCGCCGCGAAGTCCGGTGGGCGGTGCAGCGACCCTTCTGTAAGGGCCGCGATTTCACGCAGGCAGGCATCGCCGGCCGTATGGCCGTAGCGATCGTTGAACGCCTTGAAGAAATCCACGTCGATCATGATCAACGCCAGAGAGTGGGCGTTGCGGGCGGCACGGCCTACCTCCCGCTGCAGTTCGGTATCGAAGGCACGGCGATTGCCGATTCCGGTCAGCCCGTCGGTCGCGGAGAGCTCGACCAGTTGGGCGTTGGCCGCTTCCAGCCGCTGCTCGGTGAGCATCGTTTTGAGGTGGAGATCTCCAAAGAAGGCGAGAGCGGACCGGGCCGAGATGAAGTGGGCCACCGCGAAAGGCACTACCCAGAGCACCACAGGAGATCCGCTCCACATGGCGGAAACGATGGCGGTGCTCGAAATGATGGCCGTCTGGCTGGCCACCGCCAGGGGCGAGGCCGCATTGCGCTGGGTGGATCCGGCGATCCAGCCGGCCTCCACCATGAAAACCAGCATTTGCAGGGCAGGATCGTTGAATTTCAGGCACACCGTGAGGGTCGTGGCGCCGAACAGGAGGCTGCTGCAGACTGTTCCGGCCACAAAGCGGCGCGTCCACACCTCCGGCGTGCCTGCTTGCCGCGGAGGGTCCAGCCTTGCATTGCGCCGGAACCAGATCGTCAGCGCATACCGGAGCGCCGCGACCACCCCGACCGCGGCGAGCAGCAGCAGAAACACCCAATAGCCGGTCCGGTAGGCGCAGATGCCCACCGCCAGGGCCAGCGCTGCGCTGCCCTCCAACATGGCGCGATACTGGTCGTAGAGCAGCCTAACCAGGCGCCAGCGGAATTCGGCCGAAAGCTCATCGGATATTGGCAGCAACGGATATTGGTCTGTCACTCCCACCTCCACGAAAACGCACGCGTTTTGCCGCAACCAGGTGGACCACCGGCAAACGTGCATAGCAGAACTACCGAAAATGCGGAACCGCAGAAAACCGCTCAATCGCTTGCCTCATGTCACGTTTTTCCGCACAAGGTCGGCCGACCATGCCGGATCTCACCTTCCACAACAGCCACACCCGCCGGCACGAGCGATTCGTCCCCGCTGACCCCTCCCACGTGCGGATGTATGTATGCGGCCCGACAGTCTATGATCTGCCCCATGTCGGGAACGTCCGCCCTACGGTGGTGTTCGATGTGCTCGCCCGGCTATTGCGGAGACGTTACTCTAAAGTAACGTATGTGCGCAACATCACCGATGTGGATGACAAGATCAATGCCCGCGCCGCCGAAAGCGGCGAGCCGATCGCGTCGGTCACCGCACGCACCACTGCGGACTACGAGGCAGACATGGCGGCCATCGGCAATCTGCCGCCGGATGTGGAACCCCGCGCCACGGCGCATATCCCGGACATGATCGCCGTGATCGGCCGGCTGATCGAGTCCGGCCACGCCTACGCGGCGGAGGGCCATGTGCTGTTCGCGGTGGCCAGTTTCGCGCAATACGGCGCGCTCTCCGGCCGCAGCCCGGATGATCTGCTGGCCGGCGCGCGGGTGGAGGTGGCGCCCTACAAGCGTGATCCGGGCGATTTCGTGCTCTGGAAGCCCTCGCCGCCTGAGTTGCCGGGATGGGATAGTCCGTGGGGCCGCGGCCGGCCGGGCTGGCATATCGAGTGCAGTGCCATGTCCTGGCGGTACCTCGGCGAAACCTTCGATATTCACGGCGGCGGCACTGACCTGATCTTTCCGCATCACGAGAACGAGCGCGCGCAGAGCCTGTGCGCGTTTCCAGGCAGTTCGTTCGCGCGCTATTGGCTGCATAACGGTATGTTGCAGATCAACGGCGAAAAAATGTCCAAGAGCCTGGGCAATTTTTTCACCTTGCGCGATGTGCTGCGGCGTGCGCCCGCCGAGGCGGTGCGCCTGCTGTTCCTGCGCACGCATTACCGCGCTTTGCTGGATTTTTCGGATAAGGGGCTCGCCGAAGCGCGTCAGGAGCTGGACAGGTTCTATCGCGCGTTGGAACGCACGCCGCCGGCCCCCGGCGCCGGTGTGCCCGAGAGCGTGATGGACGCCGTGTGTGACGATCTGAACACCCCCGCCGCCATCGCGGCCATGCGGGGATTGGCGGACGCAGCCATGGCCGGCGACAGCGAAGCCGCCGCCGGGTTGTACGCTGCCGGAAGCCTGCTCGGCATCCTGCAAATTTCGCCGCAGGCCTGGTTCCGCGGCGGTGACGATGCCGAGATCGAAGCCCTGATCGCCGAAAGAACATCCGCGAGAGGTGCTAGGGACTTCGCACGCGCCGATGCTATCCGGCGCGCGTTGGCCGAGCGAGGAATCCTGCTGGAGGATAATGCGGCGGGGACGACGTGGCGGCGGGCGTAGTAGATAAGAAAGAATGTTCTTTTTTGAAAAAAAGAACCAAAAAACGTTTGCCTGTTCGCCCTGGCCGACTACCCGACACGCCGGGCCGACCACGCACCCAAAAGGGTAAAAGTTTTTTGGTTCTTTTTTTCAAAAAAGAACATCTTCCTTCATGACCGGCAAGGACCAAGGCGCCGACCTCCACCCCATCGGCAACAGTCCTGTCGTCATCCTTGTGCGCCCCCAACTTGCGGACAATATTGGTGCCGTGGCGCGTGCCATGGCTAATGGCGGCCTGTTCCATTTGCGCCTGGTAGCGCCGCGCGACGGCTGGCCCCAGCCGGCGGCCTGGCGCAACGCATCGGGTGCGCAACGTCTCCTCGAAGCCCTTACCCTGCACCCCACGGTGGAAGATGCGGTCGCCGATCTGCACCACGTGTTTGCTACGTGCCCGCGGCCGCGCCACATCGTGAAACCCGTGCTTACCGCGCGCGGGGCCGCGGCGGAACTGCGGGAGATCTGCCATCGCGATTTGCGCTGTGGCCTTCTGTTCGGTCCCGAACGTGCGGGTCTGGATAACGATGATATGGCCTGCGCGGACGCACTGATCCGCTATCCGATGAACCCCGCCTTCACCTCCTTGAACCTCGCCCAGGCGGTGATGGTGATGGCCTATGAATGGTGGCAGACGATCGACGAAACGCCGCCGCGCGCGCTGATGACCAATGAGAGTCCGGTGGCGCCCAAGGTGCAGCTCGAGAATTTCCTCACCCACCTCGTTGATCAGCTCGATGCTTGCGGCTTTCTCCGAAACGCGCCCAAACGACCTGGCATGGTGCGCAATCTGCGTCATCTTTTTCAGCGCGGCGAAGTGACGGAGCAGGAGTTGCGCACGCTGCATGGCGTGGTGACGGAGCTGGCGATCGGGCGGCGGCAGCGGGGCCGGCTGGAGAAAGATATGGAGGGGGAGGTGGGCTGACATGACGATCGATCTACGTGATCCCACCCTTCCGGCCGGTGCGGTGCGGCTGGCCCTCGGCCTCTCGCCGCATCCTGAGGGCGGTCATTATCGCGAATTGTGGCGTGATCGGCCGGCGGCTGGTGGCCGGGGAGCGGCCACCAGCATCCTGTTCCTGCTGGCCGCCGGCGAGCGGTCGCGCTGGCATCGCGTGGATGCAGCCGAGATATGGGTGTGGCATGCGGGCGCACCGCTGCTGCTCGGCATCCATGCCGCTTCCGGCCCCACCGAGTCTGTGCGGCTCGGCCCCGATCTGGCCGGAGGCGAACTGCTTCAAGCGGTCGTCCCCGCCCACGCCTGGCAAGACGCGTGCGGCCTTGGCGCCTGGACTCTTGTCAGTTGCATCGTGGCCCCCGCGTTCACATTCGCGGGCTTCGAGATGGCACCCCAGGGCTGGTCGCCGGATGGCGGTTCAAGTCGGTAGGCGGGCGTCTCAACCCGCCCGCACCGCTGTCGCCAGCAGGCTCGTGCGCTGGTTCCATTGGAACTGGCTTTGCACCAGTTGGAGCCCGATCAAACCGGTGGCCCCCAACGCTCGAGCCTTCTGCTGCAACTTGTGCGCACACTCCTCGTAGGAATTCTCGTTCACGCCCTCGACGCTGGCGTACACCACGCCAAGCTCGGTTTCGCCCGGCTCCTTGGCCGCCAATGTGCTGATCCGCATTGTCATGATATCTTATCCACCGCGGCGTATACGCCCAGCGAATGTTCAAAGGCTTCCGGCTGCAAGGCCAGAGGGCCGTTGAACGGGCGGCTGAGCGCGAAGGTCATGCATAGCAGCGTGCAGACCATCCCGGCCATCAGGCTGGACATCAGCATGTGAGGCCAAAGCCGCTCCATGTAGAGCAGGCACGTCATTCCCACGATCAGCATGCCGCTGCCGATCGATACCACCCACATGATCGGCGCGATCGATTCGCCTGCCTCCAGCGTGCGTTTATTCCGGTCGTCCTGGATCCGTGTCATGAGCGCCAGCGCCGCCCCATCGACGGCAATATCGTCCTGCCGAACCGAAGGCGGGATCTGACGGAACAGCCGGAACATGTTCAACCCGGCCTCGCGCGCCTTCGGGCTGGCGCCCCCAGTCGCGGCCTGCACGCTCCATTCGTCGTGGATCACGGCCTCCGTATACTCCCTGATCAGGCCGCGCAATGCGGTCGATGCGCTCGGATCCATCCCGGCACTTTCCCGGTACAGCGTGGCGAGCGCGGAGGCCTCCTCCGCGACATTGGCATGTGCTGCGTCGTAGGACTCCCAAACCGCGACGACAAGGAAGGCAAGGAACACTGCGTAGATCGTTCCGGCGGTGAGAAAGATCGGCACCAGCACGTCGTTATGCCCTTCGGCCACCTGACGCCGCGTGACAAGGCGGGCGAGAGTGACCGCCAAACCCGTCACAAAAATCGTTCCTGCCAGGCTGGACAGGAGCAGGGTCAGCAGGTTCATGCGCTTTAGCCTTCTGCCAAGCCGCGCCGTAGCCCTCCCAAGATGCCGCCAGCAAAATCGCACGCCGCCGCTTCCAAGTCGGTCACTTTAGTCTCCGCCCGAGATACACGCAGTTGTATTGCTGCCGCATAGCTTTGGCAACAGCAACCCCCCTGTAGGCGCGTGTTGCGCGGATGATCCGGCTCCTTCACGGTCGTTGCCTATGGCGAGAGGCTATCAATTGGACCGACCCGCGCTGAAACCTCGCCACGTGATCGCCGCCACCATCGGCAACGCGCTCGAGTTCTATGACTTCCTCACCTACGCCTTCTTCTCCATCCAGATCGGCCACGCATTCTTTCCGGCCCAGAGCGCCTATGGCAGCCTGATGCTGTCGCTGGCCACATTCGGCGCGGGGTTCGTGACGCGGCCGATCGGGGCCGTCGTACTCGGTGCCTATGCCGACCGGGCGGGGCGGCGGCCGGCCATGATGTTCTGCTTCATTTTGATCGGCTGTTCCATCGTGGCGATGGCAGTGATCCCGTCCTATGCCAGCATCGGCCTGGCTGCCCCCATCCTGGCAGTGATCGCGCGCATGGTGCAGGGATTCTCGCTGGGCGGGGAGGTGGGCGCCAACACCGCCTATCTGATGGAGGCGGCCTCGGCTGAAAACCGTGGCCTGATCGTCGGCTGGCAGGGGTCCAGCCAGTATCTGGCCTTGATCGCAGGCGGCTCGGTGGGCGTGGTGCTCACCGCTGTGCTGCCTCCCGCGGCGCTCGATAGCTATGGCTGGCGGATTGCCTTTCTGCTGGGGGCCGCCACCGTGCCGGCTGGCCTTTGGCTGCGCAGCAACCTGCCGGAAACCTTGGCACGGCCTGGAGCCGGCGCATCTGACCCGACGCAGATGGCGCATACGCGCGCGCATTGGCGCCTGTTGCTGCTGGGCCTGGCCGTGCTCTCCGCCTTGACGATCGCCACCTATATTTCCGACTACACCGTTACCTACGGGCAAGCCACGCTGCATATGTCCGTCCGCGTCGGCTTTATTGCCGAAACGGTGAGCTTCATCGTGGGGATCCCGGCGATCCTGCTGGGAGGCTGGCTCTCCGATCGTATTGGGCGCCGTCCGGTGAACATCTGGGGAAATCTGCTTTTCCTGGTATCGATTTATCCAATGTTTGCCTGGATCGTGGCTGAACGGTCCGAAGTGGTGCTGATCGTGGGGATGAGCATTCTCAGCATCGTCAGCAACCTCAACACAGCGTCCTTCTATGCCGGCCTGGTGGAAAGCCTGCCGCCAAGTATCCGCGGCACGGGGTTCGGCACCATGTATGCCGTGTCGGTTGCCGCGTTCGGCGGCACCACGCAGCTTGTGATAACCTGGCTGATCCATGCAACGGGAAGTGCCATGGCGCCCGCCTGGTATCTGACTGGCGCGACGGCGATCGGGCAGATCGGGGTGTTGTTGATGCCGGAATCCTCGCCTGGGCGGTCCGGGACAATGCCTGGGGGCTTGCTGGAGGTCGCCGAGGCGAACAGGAGGCAGGCGTAGGGTCGCTGCCGTCAGTAGGGTGTTCCGTCCCTGTGCGTGTCGCCCGTGGCGCCGCTCCAGAGCAGGTCGATGCCGGGGTAGTCGCATGCGTCGGTCTCGGGGCGGCGGGAGCCGATTTCCAGCAGAATAGCGTCGCTCGCTGAGCGGTTTTGCAGGTGGTGGCCGTTTGGCGTGCCGGCCTTGAAACCGGCGCAGTCACCCCCGCGCAGGATTGTTTCACCTTCATCGGTGACGAGCACGACCTCGCCTTGCAGGACCCAGACAAATTCGTCCTCTTCGGTATGCCAGTGGCGCTGGCTGCTCCATGCGCCGGGCGAGAGGCGCTGCAAGTTCACGCCGAACTGGGTCAGGCCGGCCGCATCACCGAGCGCGTGGCGGATCCGGCCGCGGCACGGCTCATCGAAGGGTGAAGGATAGGAGGAGCCTTCGGTGCGCGGTGCGGTAGCGATGTCGATCTTCGCCATGATTTGCCCTCACGCCGCCGGTGCGGCTGTGATCGTTTTCAGCCAGGCGGCCGCGTCGGCCACCGCTTCGCGGGTTTTGGCCATGGCGGAGCCCATGGTGAAGAAACCGTGGAACACGCCGTTATAGCGTTTCAGCGTGGTCAGCACGCCCGCGTGGGCCAGGGTGTTGGCGTAGATTTCGCCGGCGTCGCGGATCGGGTCGATCTCGGCGGTGAGCACGCAGGCTGGGGGCAGGCCGGCATGGTCCTCCGCCAGGGCGGGGTAGGCGCGGGGGTCTGTGAGGTCGGATTCGTGCGCGTGGAAATGCTCGCGGAACCACAGCATGGCCGCCAGGGTCAGCACCGGTCCGTGTGCGAATTCGATCACTGAGGGGCGGGTGAGGTCGGTCTCCGTTCCTGGATAGACCAGAAGCTGCCCGGCGATGGCGGGGCCGCCGCGTGCTTTGGCCAGCAGGCAGGCGACGGCGGAGAGCGTGCCGCCGGCGCTGTCGCCGCCGACGCAGATGCGTGCGGCGTCGCCCCCCAATTCATGGGCATGGGCGGCGATCCAGGTCACGGAGGCGTAGGCGTCTTCCGGGCCGGCGGGGAATTTATGTTCGGGGGCGAGGCGGTACTCGACGCTGATGACCAGGGTTTCGGCCAGGGCGGCCAGTTCGCGGCACACCCAGTCGCCGGAGCGCAGGTCGCCCAGCACCATGCCGCCGCCGTGGAACCACACCAGGATGGGCAGGTTTGGCGCGGCCGATGGGCGGTAGAGGCGCGCGGTTAGATCGCCTTGTGCGCCTGCGACGCTGACATGCGTGACCTCGTGCAGATCGCGCCCCGGCATGGTGGGGAAGGCCGCATAGTGATCGCGCACCTCCTGGGGCGACATGGTGGTGATATCCACCTGGCCCCGCAGCGCCAGCACCTGTAAGACCTTCTTGGCATCCTCGTCCAGTTTAGCCACGGCGCTCTCCCTTGTGTCGGATGCTAATTCTTAAAAGTTCTTTGCTTCTTTCTTTAAAGAAAGAAGAGTCTTTCTTCCTTTAATCGGTGAAAACCACCGTACGCCTCCCATTTAGATAATCCGATCATCCAGGTGATACCGCACCGCCCGCGCGAGCACGCGGCGTTCGATATCGCGGCCCTTGTGCATCAGGTCGTCCGGCCGGTCGGCGTGGGTGATGCGTTCCACGTCCTGTTCGATGATCGGCCTTTCGTCGAGGTCGGTGGTGACGTAATGGGCTGTGCCGCCGATCAGTTTCACGCCGCGGGCGTGCGCCTGGTGATAGGGTTTGGCGCCATTGAAGCCGGGCAGGAAGGAGTGGTGGATGTTGATGCAACGCCCCGCCAGCTTCGCCAGCAGCCCGGTGTTTGGTCATGGTTCGGCTTTCGGCAGCGTATCGTTGGGTTTTAACGGGCGATTGCACCCGTGCTGTCAAGCCCCGCCGCAGGTTACGTTGCGGGCGGTGTGGTTAACGTATACGTTAGCTCAAAACAGGAGGAAGCTGTGGACGGTGCAATACACGTTGAGCGTGGCGATGGGGTAATCCATATCCACATCGCCCGGCCGGCCAAGCGCAATGCGCTGACGGTTGCGATGTACGCGGTGATGGCCGATGCGATGGCGGCGGCCGAGCACGACGATAGCGTGCGCGCGGTGATCTTCTCCGGCGAGGGCGCGCATTTCTGCGCGGGAAACGACCTGGCGGATTTCGTTGCCAACCCCTCCGGCGAGCAGGACCGTCCCGTTCTGCGCTTCATCCGCAGCCTGGCGAATGCCACCAAAATTCTGGTCGCCGCGGTGCAGGGCAAGGCTGTGGGGATCGGCACCACGATGCTGCTGCATTGCGACTTTGTCTTCGCCGAGGAGACGGCCGAGCTGCGCATGCCGTTCGTGGACCTCGCCTTGGTGCCGGAGGCAGGCTCCTCGCTGCTGGTTCCGGCGCTAGTAGGCCCGCGCGTGGCGGCCGAGCTGCTGCTGCTGGGCGCGCCGGTGGGCGCCGCCCGCGCGCTGGAACTCGGCCTGGTCAATCGTGTGGTGGCGCCGGGCGAAGCACTTGGCGCGGCACGCGCGGTTGTGGAGGCGCTGCGGCAGAAGCCCGCGCAGGCGCTACGCGCGACAAAGGCGCTGATGAAATCGCCGATGCGCGACCTCCATGGCCGGATCGATGAGGAGAACGCGGCGTTCGACGCGCAGTTGAAAACGCTGGAGCTGCGCCAGACGATTGCGGCGTTCTTCCAGGCGCGGCAAAAACCGGCCGAGTCACGGGGGGAAGCAGCATGAGCCTGCCCGCGTTTCTCGCCAGCACATTGCGGCTGCCGGTGATCGGCGCGCCGCTGTTTATCATTTCAAACCCGGATCTGGTGCTGGCGCAATGCAAGGCCGGCATCGTTGGGTCGTTTCCGGCGCTGAATGCGCGGCCGCCGGGCGCCCTGGGGGATTGGCTACGCCAGATTACCGACGACCTGGCCGCCCATGACGCGGCGCATCCCGAGACACCGGCTGCCCCGTTTGCGGTGAACCAGATCGTGCACCGATCCAACGAGCGGCTGGAGCATGATGTGTCGCTCTGCGTGAAATACCGGGTGCCGATCGTGATCACCTCGCTGGGCGCCCGGAGTGACGTGTTCGAGGCGATCCATTCCTATGGCGGCCTGGTGCTGCACGACGTGATCAATCCCGCCTTCGCCCGCAAGGCGATCGAGAAGGGTGCGGACGGCCTGATCGCGGTGGCCGCCGGCGCGGGCGGCCATGCGGGCACGCTATCTCCCTTCGCGCTGATCGCTGAAATCCGCAGCTGGTTCGATGGCCCGTTGGCTTTGTCAGGGGCGATTGCCACGGGCGGCGGCATTTTGGCGGCGCGGGCGGCCGGCGCCGATTTGGCCTATATCGGCTCGCCCTTCATCGCCACGCATGAGGCAAACGCGGCCTCCGCCTACAAGCAGGCGATCGTGGACGCGACCGCGAGCGACATCGTTTACACGAATTTGTTCACGGGCGTGCATGGGAACTATCTGAAAGCGTCGATCGTGGCCGCGGGCCTTGATCCGGATGCGCTGCCGCAATCCGATCCATCGCAGATGAATTTCGGCGGCGGGGCCGCGAAGGCGTGGCGCGATATCTGGGGCGCTGGGCAGGGCGTGGGAATGGTCGATGCGGTGGTGCCGGCGGGCGTGCGGGTGGCACGGTGGAAAGATGAGTATGCAGAAGCAAAAAAGAAAGTAAATGTTCTTTTTTGAAAAAAAGAACCAAAAAACTTTTATTTCTTTAGTCGTTTGGTTGCCCCATGTGTCGGGTCCAATAGACAAGAGTTTTTTGCTTCTTTTTTTCAAAAAAGAAGACTTTCTTACTGCGCTGCCCAGCCCAGCGCCTCGGCCACCGCATTGGCAAATCCTCTACCGCTTCACCACCGGCACATCCACAAAGCTCACGCTCTGCCCAGCATCAAATACCTTGATCGTCGCGCGCCGGTAGTCGGCGGGTTTGGCGAAGAAGATGTTCTTGACGAAGGTTTGGGGGTTGCGGTCGTAGAGAGGGAACCAGCTCGATTGCACCTGCACCATCACGCGATGGCCAGGGAGGAAGACGTGGTTTGCCGTGGGCAAGGCGAACCTGATTGTCTGTTTCTGGTCGGAGGGCATGGCTTCGGGCTTGGCGGGGTCGTTGCGGTAGCGGGCGCGGATGATGTCGGCGGAGATCATCAGTTGGTAGCCGCCGAGTTTGGGGTCGCGGCCGACCTGATCGGGGTAGACGTCGATCAGTTTGACCACGAAATCGCCGTCGGTGCCGGTGGTGGAGGCGACCAGGTTGGCGATGGGCTGGCCGGCGATCTGCAGCGGCGCGGTGAGGGCGGGTGAGGTGTAGGTGAGCACGTCGGTGCGGCTGGCGGCGTCACGCTGGTCGCTGGTGAGCCAGGTTTGCCAACTGGGGCCGCCATCATCCTCGATATGGATGGGGCGTGGCAGGTAGGGCACGGGTTTGGCGGGGTCGGAGACGTAGCTGTCGAAGCCGGGAATGGCGGGCGGTGGCGGCACGGGGGCGAGTTTGCCGCCGGGCTGGAGATAGAGGGAGACATGCTCGATGCGGCAATGCTCGATGCAGCCGGAGGGCCAGGTTTTCAGCTCGCGCCATTCATTGGTGCCGGTCTCGAAGGCTTCCACGGGGGCGATGGTGAGGGGCGGGGCATCATCCTTGAGGTAATGATCGAGAAAGTTACGCAGGATGTGGGCGCGGAAATAGGCGGCGGTGTCGCTGCCGAAGGCGATGTTGCCGACCGCGCTGCCATCGAGGCGTTGCTGATGGTGGAACCAGGGGCCGAGGACCAGGAACAGGTTGGACGGATCGGGCATTTTGGGTTTTATGGCGGTATAGACGGCGATGTTGCCGTAGATGTCCTCCTGGTCCCACAGGCTGTGCACCAGCATGGTGGGCACGGTGGGCGGGTTGGCGGCGAGGCGTTTGTCGATCGCCTGGTCTTGCCAGAATTCATCATAGGCGGGGTGGGCCATGAGTTTTTGGGCGAAACCGATGCTGCCCAGGCCATGGAGTTTGGCCATGTCGCCGGCGGAGCCGGCGGCGAGCCAGGTGTCGTAATCGTCGTAGTGGTCGGACCACCAATCGATGCTGCTGCCGCGGGTGGCTTCCTGGGTTTGGGCGTAGGTGAGGCTGTCTTGCCGGAAGGCGCCGTGATGGAACCAGTCGTCACCCATCCAGCCATCCACCATGGCGTTGATCGGTACCGCGGCGCGTAAGGCGGGGTGGGGGTGGAACAGCGCCATGAGGCTGGTGAAGCCATCGTAGGAGATGCCCAGGATGCCGACGCGGCCGTTGGATTCGGGGGTGTTTTTCACCAGCCAGTCGATGGTGTCGTAGGTGTCGGTCGAATGATCCACGTCGGTGGGGTTGAGGGGGCCGCGCAGCGGGCGCGTCATGACGTAATCGCCTTCGGAGCCGTATTTGCCGCGCACGTCCTGGATGACGCGGATGTAGTTGTCGTGGGCGACGAGGTCGTCGGCGACGTCCTGGCTGTCCATCACCGCGTCGATATGGGCGCTGGTGATTTTGCCGAAGCGGGAATCGGCGCCGTAGGGGGTGCGGGTGAGCAAGATGGGTGCGCGGCGGGCGGTGCGGGGGATGAGGATGACGGTGTGGAGATGTACGCCGTCGCGCATCGGGATCATGGCTTCGCGGCGAATGTAGTCGAAATTTTCCGTGGTCTGCGCGAAGCTTTTCGGCATTTCGCTATCGAGATGCGGCCCCGGCGCGGCTGCCGTGAGCGCCAGCGCAGCGAGTGCTGTCAACAGTCGTTTTGGTGCAGGCATCTGATTACCTTGGCGACACGCCATCGTTAAGAGTTTTTTGCTTCTTTTTTTCAAAAAAGAAGACTCTTTCTTTTCAGTCTATCTCAAAGATACCCTCAACCTCCACCGGCGCATCGAACGGCAGCGACGGCACACCGATGGTGGATCGGGCATGGCGGCCGGCATCGCCGAAGATCTCCACGGCGAGTTCGGAGGCGCCGTTCATGATGGTGGCGTGCTGGGTGAAATCCGGCGTGCAGGCGATGAAGCCGCCCAGGCGCACCACACGGGCGACGCGGTCCAGATCGCCATCGCAGGCGGCGTTGAGGTGGGCGAGCACGTTGAGGAAACATTGGCGGGCGGCGGCGGTGCCGTCGGCCGGGGAGACGGTGCCGCCGAGTTTGCCGGACCAGGCGAGCTTGCCGGTGATCATGGGCAGTTGGCCGGAGATGACGACCAGGTTGCCGGTGATCACGTACGGGATGTAGCTGGCGACGGGGGGCTGGAGTGCGGGCAGGGTGATGCCGAGGGCTTGGAGCCGTGTGGCGATTCGTCCGTCCATGGTTTGCTCCGTGGGGGTGGTGGATCGGAGCGGTAGTATGGAGGTGGGGGGGAGAAAGAAAGGTCTTCTTTTTTGAAAAAAAGAAGCAAAAAACTTTTGGGGGGCTGTCGCGGACTAGCCGGCGAGGCGCGCGGCGTTGTTCAGGAGCGCCCACACCACTGAGGGGCGGAGGGGGGTTTGGTGGATTCGGGCGCCGGTGTGGGCGATGGCGTCCTCCACGGCGTTGGCGATGGCAGCATGCGATCCGATGGCGCCGCCTTCGCCGACGCCCTTGACACCCAGGGGATTCAAATCCGAGGGCGAGACGAGGTGGCTGATCTCCACGTTCGGCATATCCAGAGTGCCGGGCAGGCGATAGCTGAACAGGTTGGTCGTCAGCAAATCGCCGGCGGAATCATAGGCGAGTTCTTCGAACAGGGCGCCGCCGAGGCCCTGGGCGATGCCGCCGACCACCTGACCTTCCACGAGCATCGGATTGATCATCTTGCCGCAGTCGTTCACCACGATGTAGCGGTTCACCTTCACGCCGCCGGTTGCGGGATCCACCTCCACTTCCGCCAGATGCGCGGCGTAGGAGAACGGCACGGCGTGGGTTTCGAAATAATGGCGTATCTCCAAGCCCGGCTCCATGCCTTCCGGCCTTGATCCGCCGGGCCGCGCGGCCTGGGCCAGGTTGGCGAGGCTGCAGGATTTGCCCGGCATACCCACGATGCGGGCGTCGCCATCCTGCCACTCGATATCGTCCGGGCTGCACTCGAACAGATGCGCGGCCATCTGGGCGGCTTTCGCGCGTACCCGTTTGGCGGCCATCATGGCGGCCGATCCCGCCATCACCGCGTTGCGGCTGGCATAGGTGCCGGTGCCGAACGGAATGCGCGCCGTATCGGCGAAACTGACGCGCACCTTCTCCATGGGCACATCCAACTGGTCGGCCACCACCTGCGCGAGCGACGTGGCCGTGCCCTGCCCACCCGGTGCGGCGCCGCTGACCACGGTGACGTTGCCCTGGCCGTCCACGCGCACTTCGGCGCTTTCGTGCGGCCCCACCGCGGCCAACTGCGTGTACATGCATATCCCCAGGCCCGGCATGCGCCCTTCACTGCGGGCCTGCGCCTGGCGGGCGCGAAAGCCATCGTAATCCGCCAGCAGTAAGGCCTGCCGGAGGGCGGCCGGAAAATTGCCGGAATCCAGCACCACCGTGGCTTCAACGGAGGTGAGGCCGGTGGCGTAGGGCATCGCCTCCGGCGGGATCAGATTCTTCAGCCGGAACGCTGCCGGATCCATGCCGATCCGCCGGGCCGCGACATCCAACAGGCGTTCGCGCGCGAAAGTGGCTTCCGGCGCGCCGGCGCCGCGGTATGGCGAGCATACGCTCTTGTTGGTCAGCGCGCAGATCACCTCGGCGGAATAGTTGGGGATGTCATAGGGGCCGGTCAGGCCGGTGGCGGCCAGCGAGGGATTCACCATGGCCAGGGTGCGCAGATAGGCGCCATGGTCACTGACGATCGTTACGCGCAGGCCGAGGATCGATCCATCGCGCCGCAACCCCAATTCCATGTCGAACGTCATTTCGCGCGAATGGGCGATGCCCAGCAAATGTTCGCGCCGGTCCTCGATCCATTTCACCGGCCGGCCCAGGCGGGTCGCGGCCAGGGGGATCAGCACATCCTCGGGGTAGATCTCCGCCTTCACGCCGAAGCCGCCGCCGACATCGGGCTGTATCACGCGCACGCGCCGCTCCTCCAGGCCCAGCATCGCCGCGGTGATCCCGCGTGCCGTGTGTGGCCATTGGCCGGAAACCCAGATCGTCAGTTCCCCGCTCACCGCATCGGGCGTTGCCAGGATGCCGCGCGTTTCCAGCGGCACGGCGGTGTAGCGCTGCATCTTGAAGCGGTCGGTGATCACGATGTCGGCGCCCGCGATCGCGCCGGCGGCATCGCCCGTCGCCTGTGTCCAGCGCGCGCACACATTGCCGGGTGCGGTATCGTGCAGACATGGCGCGTCCGGGTGCAGTGCCGTTTCCGCATCCACCACGGCGGGCAATACGGTGTAGTCAACGCGGGCGAGCTCGAGCGCGTCTTCCGCCTCGGCGCGGCTGTTTGCCACCACGATGGCAACGGGCTCGCCCACGTAACGTGCCCGCTGCCCTGCCAGCGGGTATTGCGGGCATTGCAGCATCGATTCCACCCCGACCAGAACGGGGATGGCGGGCGGGTTTTCCGGCCAGATATCGGCCAGGCAGAACGCGTCCATCACGCCTGGCGCGGCGCGCGTGGCGGAGAGGTCGATCGCGTTGATCGCGGCGTGGCCGTGCGGGCTGCGCAGGATGGCGGCGTGCAATATGCCGGGCAGCTTCAGGTCATCGACGAAGTTGGCCTCGCCGCGCAGCAACTGCGGATCTTCCCTGCGCCTGATCCGCGCGCCCATCATGGAGGAACCCATCTCAGCGCTCCCACATCAGGTCGGCGGTCATGACGGCTTTGATGATGTTCTGGTAGCCGGTGCAGCGGCACAGATTGCCGGCCAGGGCATGGCGCACCTGGTCTTCGGAAGGGCGGTGGGTGGAGAGAAGGAATTCGTATACCGTCATCAGGATGCCGGGTGTGCAGAAGCCGCATTGCAGGCCGTGTTCCTGCCAGAACGCGGCCTGGATCGGGTGCAGCTTGGGTCCGTCCGCCAGGCTCTCGACGGTGGATACCGTGCCGCCATCGGCCTGCGCCGCCAGCATCAGGCAGGATGGCACGCAGCGCCCATCCAGCAGCACCGTGCAGGCGCCGCACACGCCCTGTTCGCAGCCCAGATGCGTGCCGGTCAGGCCCAGATCCTCGCGCAGGAACTCGGCAAGCGACCGGCGCCCGGGAACAGTCCGGCAAACGCTGTGCCCGTTGACGATCATGCTGACCGGCGCTTCGGTGTTCATCGCCCTATCCCATATTCAGTGCGCCTGCGAGACGACGCGTTCAGCGGCCTCCGACAACGTCTCCAGCGTCAGCGTGCGCGCCAGATGCCGCCGATAGGCGGCCGGCCCCAATAGATCGCTGGCCGGATCGATGGCGGCGGCCACCGCGTCCGCGGCCTCCCGCAAGGCCAACGCATTCGGCACCCGGCCCGCAATCACGGCGGCCGCAACGGGGCCTGCGTTGAACGGCCGCGCCGCCACGCCCATCAGGCCCAGGCCCAGACGCTGCACCACACCGGCTGCATCCAGCGACAGCATCGCCGCCGCGCCCACGATGGCATAGCCGCTGCCATTGTTGTTGAATTCCCGAAATGCACTCGTGCTGCCGCCGGCCCAGGCGGGAAATTCCACGGCGAGCAGCAACTCGTCGCGCGCCATGCAGGTCGTCATGCCATCACCGAAAAACGCATCCGCGTCCACGATCCGTTCGCCGGCCGGGCCGCTGATATGCAGGCGCGCGCCGGCCGCCAAGGCCACCGCGGGCAGTTCCGCCAAAGGATCGGCAAGGGCAAGGCAGCCGCCGATTGTCCCCTGGTTACGAATCCGCACGTAGCCCACATGCTTGATTGCCTCATGCAGCAACGGGCAATGGCTCTGCACCAGCGCCGATTGCTCCACGCTGCGCTGGCGTGTCGTGGCGCCAATCATCAAACCGCCCCCGTGCGGCCGAATGTAATTCAGTTCCTCGATGCGGCTGACATCGATCACATGACGCGGCCGCAGCCTGCGGCTATTCAGCATCTGGACCAGGCTCAGCCCGCCCGCCAGAAGCCTTGCATCCTCGCCGTACTCGGCCAGCGCCTGCACCGCCGCGCTGACGCTATCGACGCGTATATAAGCGAACGGCGCAGGTCGCATGGCTCACCCGGCGTTTGTATTCAGAATACAAATCGGGCTGAGCAATTCCTATGCCAAGCCTGGCCGGCAGCACACGCCAACGAACAAAAGTTCTTTGCTTCTTTCTTTCAAGAAAGAAGATTCTTCTTTTCTGAAGAAAAGAAGCAAAGGACTTTTGCCTGTTGGCCGGTGGCGTGGGCTGTCCTCAACGGCGGACGCACGGCGTTACGGCAAGGGCTTGACGTGGAAGCGTATGTCCTTGGTGGCCAGGCGGGTGATGGCCTCGGGGATGAAGGGGGTGATCAGAGAGAGAATAAAAAGCAGACGGGGGAAGCCGATCACCGGGCGGTTGCGGGCAATACCGGCGGCGATGAGGCGGGCGGCGGCGGCGGCGCTGATCTTGCCGGGCTGCTTGCCGATATGGCTGTCGGTCATCGCGCTCTCGACGTAGCCGGGGCATACCACCGAGACACGCACTCCAGTTTCCACCACGGCGGCCCGCAGGGCGCGGCCATAGGCCAGAAGCCCGGCCTTGCTCGCGCTGTAGGCGGGTGCGTCGGGCACCGGTGCAAGAGCTGCCAGCGAACTCACCAGAACGATATGCCCTCTGCCGCGGGCAATCATCGCCGGCAGCACGGCCTGCACCGTATCGACGGCGCCCAGCAGATTGATATCGATCACGCGCCGCGCCGTATCCGCGGTCTCCAGCGTGCCATCGGCCCGCCTGCCGTCCAGCACGCCGGCATTGACGATCAGCAGATCGATCGGGTGGGCGGCATCGAACTCCGCCAGGAACGCCGCCAAAGCCAGACGGTCCCGTATATCGAAAATTCCCGGCCGTATTTGCGCGCCTGCCGCGCGCAGCCCGTCTCCCACTGCCTCGAGCCGGGCGGCATCCCGACCTGTCACCCCCAGGGTCACGCCCGGCCCGGCATAGAATTGCGCCAGCGCGGCGCCGATGCCGCTGGAGGCGCCGGTGATGACGGCGCTGGCAAAAGCGGGTGCCGTCAGGCTCCGGCCTCCGCCAGGGCCGCGCGCGTGATCGCTGCCGGCACCGCACCGGCGTGCTCCAGGGCGCCCCGCTCCTCCACGATGGCGGTGACCGCATTGTTTATCTCGTCCTGCGTGTGCTCGCTGGAGATGAAAAACCGCAGCCGCGCGGAACGTTCGGGCACACCGGGCGGGATGATGGGAAACGCATTATAGCCGCGGCGGAGCAGCCGGTCGGCCAGCGTGATGGTCAGCAGCGAATTGCCCAGGATCACGGGGATCACCGCATAACCCCAGCTTGTCCCGACATCGAGCCCGGCCGACCTGGCCGCGGCGAGGAAAAGCTGGCCGTTGGCCTGCAGCCGGGCCACGCGCTGCGGCTCGCGCTGCATCAGGCGGATGGCCGTCAAGGCAGCAACCGAAGCAGGTGCCGGCAGCCCCACACTATACACCATCCCTGGCGCCGTGAGCTTGAGAAAATCGATCAGCGCGCGGCTGCCCGCCACATATCCGCCGCAGCTCACCAGCGTTTTCGAAAGCGTGCCGAGCCAGATATCCACCCGCCGCGGATCAACCCCGGTCATTTCGAAAATGCCTCGCCCGGTGGCACCGAGAACCCCCAGCGCATGCGCATCGTCCACCATCAGCCAGCAGGCGTGCCGGTCTTTGATGGCCACAAGCTCGGCCAGGTCCGGGCCATCGCCATCCATGGAGTAAAGGCCTTCGCAAACGATCAGCACACGGTCGAACCGCTCGCGGCTGGACTCCAGAATGGCCGCCAGCGCCGCCATGTCGTTATGCGGGAAGGATCGCCGTGTGGCGCCGCAGAGCTGCGCGCCGACCACCACGCAATTGTGGATCAGCGCGTCGTGCAGGATGAGATCCTTGGGCCCCAGCAAGGCGGCGATGGTGGAAACCGCTGTGGCATGGCCACTGACGAAGGCGAGTGCGGAGTCCGTTTCGTAAATTCCGGCCAGGGACTCTTCGAGTTCGCGGTGGAAACCACGCTCGCCGGCGGTGATCCGGCTGGCGGAGACGCTGGTGCCCCAGTCCGCGGCGGCGCGCGCTACGGCCTGGGTAATCTCGGGGTGCCCGTTGAGGCCGAGATAGTCGTAGGAGGCGAAGTTTACCACCGTCCTGCCGTCGATCACGCTGCGCGCGCCCGCGCGCGCCTCATGGGTACGGTAGAAAGGGAAGCGCAGGCCCAATGCGTCGGCCATGGCGCGCTGACTGCACAGCGCCTGGTAGGCGGGGATGCTCTCGAACGACATATCGCGGCTCGGTTGGCGGGCCACGGCGTCCGGCTCCGGTTTTTCGGCCGGTGCACTGCGGCGCATCGCATCCAGCAAGGCGTTCCGGGCGCTGCCGGTCAGCCGCCCGCCTTGCACGGCGCTCATACCAGCGCCACGGCGGTTTCGGCCTGCCGCGCGGCGCTGTTGAGCGCGATCAGATCGGCGGCCAAGGCTGCATCCTCAATCCCGTGAACCTGCATCAACCGATGGCCCTCCTCGTCTTGCTGCTTCTGCCCGGCGCGCAGGCTCGCGATCAGGCGGCCTGACAGGTCATTCACACTGACGCCGGCGGTGATCACCACCACGGGCAGCTCGATCCCAAACCGTTTTTCGATGCTCATCCGCAGATCCAGGCTCATCATGGAGTCCAATCCCAGCTCATCCAGCGGCCGGGCCTTCTCGATCTCGTCGGGGGGCAGGCGGAAGATGCGCGCCACTTCGGCGGCCACCAGATCGGCCACCAGCGCACGTGCCTCGCCCTCGCTTTTGCCCGCTATGCGCGCGGCGAGGTCCATTTCCGCGGGCGCCACGCCGTCATCGGCCGCGAACATCCCCGCGAAAGCCGGGGTCCGCAGCAGTTTCAGGCGCGGCTCGCCCGGCCGGAACTGTGCGCAGTAGATCGCTGGCGGCGTGTCACCGGGCGCGGCGAGAAGGGAGTCGAGCTGGGCGAGCGCGTCGCTGGCCTTCATGGCCTCGATGCCGGAGAACCGTGCGAGCTTTGCCGCGGTCTCCACATCGCGCGCCAGGATGCCCACGTCGGCGATCGGACCCCAGCCCACGGCGAGGCCAGGCAGACAAGCGGCCCGGCGGCGCGCCATCACTCCGTGCAGATAGCCGTTGGCGGCACCATAGGCGCCCTGGCCGGGATTACCGAGCATGGCGGCCACCGACGAGAACGCCACGAAGTAATCCAGTTCGGCCCCCCGCGTCGCGTGATCGAGGTTTTCCACACCGAGGGTTTTAGGCGCCAGAACCGCCCGCGCGCGCGCCGGTGACAAGCCGGATATCAGCCCATCATCCAGCACCATGGCCGCGTGGATGATGCCGGCGAGGCGCCCGTGCTGGTGCGTCAGCTTGCCGATCAACGCCTCCACGGCATCGGCGTCGGTCACGTCCAGGGTTTCGGCCAGCAGCGTGGTGCCGCCGGCGCGCAGTGCCTGCGCGCGCGCGCGCAGATGCGGTTCGATCGTGCCGCGCCGGGATGCGACGACAATGATCCGCGCGCCCCGTTCGGCGAGCCAGCACGCCGCCTCGAACCCGAAGCCGCCGCAACCGCCCACCACCAGATGCACGCCGGCGCCAGGCCTGAACACGGCGGGCGCGACGCGTGTTGCGGTCGGCCGTGCCGCCGGCCGCACGATGATTTTTCCGACATGTCCGGCCGACTGCATCAGCTGGAAGGCGCGGCCGGCATCGTACCAGTCGAACGCGCGATAGGGCAGGGGCGACAATGCCCCGCTGGCGAAATGCCCCGCCAGCTCGGCCAGCATGCGTTCCACCAGCTTGAGGTTGGCGGCAAGGAGCTGATCCAGATCCACGCCGAAATAGCTCAGGTTGCGTCGGAACGGGCGCAGCCCCAGGGCGGTGTTCAGCACGTAGTCGCGCTTGCCCAGTTCGATGAAGCGGCCGAACGGCTTGAGGCATTTCAGGCTGGCCTGCATCGCCTCGCCGGCCAGCGAATTGAGCACCACGTCCACCCCGCCGATGTCCGCGCGGATCTCGTCCTGGAACGCGGTGCTGCGGGAATTGTAGATTTTCTCGGCACCAAACGCCGCCACAAGCGCGCGCTTCTCTGGCGAACTGACGGTGGCCGCAATCCGCGCGCCGCGCAGGCGGGCGATCTGCACGGCCGCGAGACCAACCCCGCCAGCCGCGCCATGGATCAGCACCCATTCGCCGGGCTGGATCTGGGCCATATGCACCAGCGCGTACCACGCGGTGAGGAATGCCACCGGCATGGTTGCCGCCGCTTCGGTGGCGATGCCATCCGGCACGCGGGTAAACACGCGCGCATCGGCGGTCAGATGGGTGGCAAAACTCTCGCGGCCGAACCCCATCACCGCGTCGCCCGGTTGGAGGTGGGCGATGTCGGCGCCCACCCGCAGAACCCGGCCGGCACATTCGAAGCCGAACACCGCACCGGCCAGCCCCTCATCCAGCACATCATCGTCCAGCAGGCCGCTTGCCAGCATCACATCGCGAAAATTCAGTCCGCAAGCGGCGATCTCGATCTCGATCTCGCCGGCTGCGGGATCACGGCGTGCGGTTTCCACCCAGTCGAAACCGGCCATGGCCCCTTGCGCACCCGGAACCAGCCGCGCGGCGGCAACGTCCGGCCTGGCAGGCGGGCTGGCGGCCATGCGCATGGCCGATACGCCGCCCGCGTCCACCAGCAACTCAGCTTCGTCATCCGGATGCGCGATAAGCTCCGCCAGCCGCGCCGCCGCGGTATCGGGGCTGAGCGCCAGCGCCAGGTCGACCAGCTTGATCTCCACGCCAGGATATTCGTTCATGGCGACGCGGCCAAAACTCCACACCGCCTCGGCCAGGGGATCGATCCCCAGGGGATCGGCCGCACGCAGGCCGCGCACCACCACCCATAGCCGGCATCCTTTGGACCCGATCTCATCCAGGATCGCCGCGAGCTGGGCCATGCAGCGGGCCAGGCCGCCCTGCGCCGCCGGCTGGGCCTGGAACACGAGCTCGGTCGGCCCTTCTCCGTCGCCGGCGAACGTCTGTGCAAGCGCCTCGCCCGGAATGGTCCGCACCCGCGAATGACCGTTCTCCACCAAGGCCCGCACGAGCTGCGGCCAGTCCTGGAGCAATACCACCGGCGCCATCTCGGTCACCTGGACCGCCGCGCGGGCGCTGGCCTGCCCGATGACGATGCTGCCCACATCCTCGCCCAGATGATGGGTCTCCACATCCTCCAGCCCCGGCAGCATCGCCATCCGCCTGGCGTCATCCGCTGCCGCGGCAACACGGCCGACCGGGGCGTGCGGGTTCGCCGAATGGGCGAACCAGTCGTCCTGCGTGCCGAGCAGGCAATCGAAGATGGGGTTCGCCGGCGGCAGCAGCAGGCAGAACAGGCCTCCAGGCACCAGTCGCATGACAATGGCGCGGCCCAGATCCGCCCCGCTTCCGGCCAGAACCGGCCCCAGCGCCAGGCCGAACGCCAGATCATACGGCGAATCCGCCGCCGGGGGATCGCAATCCGCCGCGAGGAAGCTCAGGCCGGCGGCTCCGCCATGACGCGCCTGGACCAGGTTGAGCCGCCGGCTGTCCGTGCCGATGACGGTGATCGTCACCCGCCCGGCGTGCATGAGAGGGGCGAGGCTCTGAAGCACGCCCAGGCAGTACGGCTCCGCCACCAGCACGCGCAACGTCTCCAGCGCGATGCCCGCCTGGCACGCAGCGCAGATCGCGGCAGCGGCATCCAGAACCGGGGCCAGCAGGATCGCGCTACTCTCGAAACGGTCGATCGTGGCGGCGCTGACCGGCAGTGCCGCGCCGGTGCGCAGCGCCCCGCCCAGGCCCGCCAGCGCCTGGGCCGCCAGCACGATCTCGGCATTGGCCCCCGCATGGTCCGCCGCGAAAGACTGCAAAATATCGCCCGGCGCCGGCAATCCGCTCTCCGCTGCCAGACGCCAGCCAGCCTCGCCCGGCGTGGCAAGCCCGCCCCGGCGCAGATCGGCGAGCAGGCTGAGCAGCAGCGGCGCCGCTGGCATCCCGGGCGAGGGCAGGATCGGCCCTTCGCCAACCAGCGCGCGCACGCTCTCGAATGCCAGCGATCGCGCGAATGCCCCCAGATACAGCCAGGGTTCAGGCGCTTCCCGCACGCCAAGCGGTGCGACAGACGCGGCGGCACGCTCACGTATCCCCGCCCCGTGGCCATGCCGTGATAGAAGGAGCGATCGAGGCTGGAAAAACATGTTTTCCCGTACCCGCCGTTCCAGGACCACCGCGCGGAACAATCCGCCCGTAAGCCCTGCAATGAACTGGCCATCGCTGTCGTATAGCGTCACGCCAACGCAGAGCGACTGGTCGGTCTCCCGGTCGATCGCAACGCGTGCGCGCGCCGGCACCGCGTGATCGCGCTCCACCCGCAATGCGGCGAACCGCACCGGCAAATAGGCGTAGCGTTCGTCCGCGCGAAGCTTGATGTTGTCGAACATGGCGTGGAAGGCGGCATCCAGCGCGATCGGATGTAGGATCTGCCGTATTTCCGCCGAACCCGCCGCCTCCTCATACGGGGCGAGGTGCACTTCCATCAGCGTATCGCTGCGCTGGCCGCTCAGCACACGCCGGAACAGCCTGCCGTAGCTGACCCCGGCGGCGGACGCGGCATCATAGACCTGGTCCGCGGTCAAATGTTTGGGCAGGCATGCTTTTGGAATGAAATCGGGTACCGGCGAAGCAATCCGCACGATCCGGCCCCTGGCATGCAGCGTCCATTCGGCCGCGCTCAGCCGCGCGCGGCTCCAGATTTCCACCACTGCGCTTTCGCCGTGCAACCGGACGGAGAGCTCGCGCATCTGCTCGGGCGGCAGCGTGAGCCATTGCAGCAGGTCGAAATCCTCCAGCCCGATCGGGCCGGTGGGGAAAACCTCGCGCGCCACGGCCAGCGCCATTTCGGCGAACGCGGCCGCGGGCACCACAATCTCCCCATCGATGCGATGGTCCGCCAGATAGGGCACCACGGCCGCATCGATCAGGTTGCGCCATTCGCCCGCGCCGGCCACCAGCCTGGCGCCGATCAGCGGATGCCGTTTCGCGCTGCCGCACAGATCCATCGCCTCGCTGCTCGGCGCCTGCTGATAGATCTTGCGCTGCCACGCGTACCCCGGCAGCCGCACCCGCCCCGCCGGCCGGGCGCCGAACACCCGCTCCCGATCCACCGGGCAGCCCAATACAACCGCGCGGGCCAGCACGCGCAGCAGTGGATCGCCGGCATCCTTTTCCGTCAGGCTCGCCACCACCGTGCCATCCAGCCCTGCCTCGCGCAGCGTTTCCGCAATCGCGCTCTGCAGGATCGGCCGCGGACTGATTTCGACAAACACGCTCGCACCCGCGCGTGCCGCCGTCTCGGTCGCGTCGCTGAACAGCACAGGCTGACGCACATTGCGCCACCAATATCCCGCATCCAGCCTTTCGCCAGCCATCACCGCGCCAGTGACGGTCGAGATGAACGGCACGGCGCTCGCCTGCCCGGCGATGGTGCCGAACGCCTGCAGCACCTTGCTGCGCAGCCCATCCAGCAGGCTGCAATGGAACGGGTACGGCAAATCCAGCACCCGCGCTGCCACGCGCCGCTTGCGGGCCAGGCGCGTGAAGGCGCCAATGGCCTCCATCGGCCCCGAAATGCTCACCGAGCCGGGGCTGTTGATGGCCGCGATCTCCAGGCCCTGCAGCCCGCCCTCGAGAAACAGCGCCTCGGCGCCATCGCGCCCAATATTGGCCACCGCCATGCCGCCCAGCCCAAACGCGGCCTCCTGCTGCGCGCTGCGGTGAAACACCACCCGCACGGCATCATCCAGGCTGAGCGCGCCACAGGCTTCGGCGGCTGGAATTTCGCCCAGACTGTGGCCCAGCACCATGTCCGGGCGTAGACCAAACTCGGCCAGGCCCGCGGTGAGTGCCGCCTGCACCGCGAACAGCAGCGGCTGTACCAGTTCGGCCTGCTTCAGCGAGGTGGCGAGCGCCGGATCGTGCAGCGCCGCTTCCAGCGACCATGCTGCGAAGCGGCCGAAACTGGCATCCACGTCGCGGAAGCGCGCCCGGAACGCCGCATTATGGGCGAATGCCGCCCGGCCCATGCCGATCCACTGGCTGCCATTGCCTGCATACACGAAACAAATCTTTGGCGCGTGCGAGGGGGCGGTGCCCTCGGAACCGCCTGGCAGGGTGCCCGATTCCGCGAAGTGGCGCAGTGCCTCGGCCGTGGCCCCCGCCACCGGAACGGCAATGCGATGGCCGGCAAAATCACGCTGCCAGGCCAGGCCCGCGGCCAGCGCGGCCACATCGCTGCCGGATGCGATCAGGTCCGCATAGGCGCGGCTTGTCTCCGTCAAGGCCGCCCGGGAATGGGCGGAGAGTACGATCACCTCGGCCGCCGGCCTGGCCGCGCCATTGCCGGCCAGCTCCGCAGGTTCCGGCTGGCGGATCACGACATGCGCGTTGGTGCCCCCGAACCCGAACGAGGAAATTCCCGCGAGCCACGTGCCGGCCTGAGGCAAGGCTATCTTCTCTGTGGCAAGGCTGAGGTTCAGTTCATCGAAGTCGATCGAGGGATTGATGGCATTGAGGTGCAGCGATGCCGGCAGAACGCGGTGCTCCAGCGCCAGCACCGCCTTCAGCAGGCCGGCGAGGCCCGACGCTGGCTCCAGATGGCCGATATTGGATTTCACCGATCCGATCGGCAGCTTCGCCTCTCGCCGCTGGCCCAGCGCCTGGCCAATGGCGGCTGCCTCCGCCGGATCGCCCACGCGCGTGCCGGTGCCGTGCGCCTCCACAAATGCCAGCCGGTTCGGATCAATCCCGGCCTGCCCATACACCCGGTCCAGCAGCAACCGCTGGCCCTCGGTTGCGGGCAGGGCGATGCCATTGGTGCGGCCATCGGAATTTACCCCCGACGCCAGCGCCACGGCCCGCACCGGATATTCGCGGGCCACGGCGGCCTCCAGCCGGGTGAGAACCATCGCCACCACCCCCTCGCCGCGCACATAGCCATCGGCTTCCGCCGAGAACGGCCGGCACAGCCCGGTGGGCGAGAGCATCCCGGCGCGCGAAAACCCGATAAACGGAAACGGCGCCAGGAGAAGATTCACACCGGCGACGATGGCCGTGTCGATCACCCCCGCGGCAATCGCCGCCTGTGCCTGGGCAAACGCCACAAGCGAGGACGAACACGCCGTATCGATGGTAAAACTGGGCCCGCGCAGATCGAATATATAGGAGATGCGGTTGGCCAGGACCGACAGCGTGTTTCCGGTCATGAAATGACTGTCGATCGTGGCAAGGTCCGCCACATGCATGTTGCCATAATCAAGCCCGGACGCCCCGACATAGACACCCACATTCAGGCCCGCCAGCGTGCTGGGCGCGATGCCGCCATCCTCCAGCGCGCTCCAGACCGCCTCCAGCAGCAGCCGCTGCTGCGGATCCATTTCCGCAGCCTCGCGCGGCGAGATTGCGAACACGCTCGGATCGAAACCAAACGGCGCCGAAATGTAGCCACCGGCAAAGGAATAGCTGAAACCGGGCTCCGACTTGCGAGGGTGCAGATATCGCTCCGGACGCCAGCGGCCAGCCGGCACATCACCCACCGCACTGTTTGCCTCATCCAATAGGCGCCAGAACGCCTGCTCGTCGGGCGCACCAGGTAGACGGCAGGCAGCACCGATAATAGCCACTTGTGAAGTCCCGGCGCGTGCCAGGCCGTGGAGCGGAAACATCGACGCCCGATCTCTTCCGAAAGCACCTTGTTGGGGCCGTTTCGCCTCCGTGTCCATCCCGGACGGTGCCGATTGCGAGGACAAGAGAGCAAAAGTTATTTGCTTCTTTCATTCACGAAAAAAGACTCTTCTTTTCCGGAAGAAAGAGAAGCAAAAAGACTTCTATTTGTTCGCTGGCGGGAAAGTCAGTGTTTAAGAATACCTAATATGCATCAAGCACTTAGGTTTGCGGCCGGGGTGGGTGGCTGTGTGACTGCCCAACCAGGATGGTCAATGACCGCCAGTCAGTAACGGGTCCAAGGGAAGGCCTGCGAAACACGCGCGCAAGGTGCACAGCAGGGCAGGGCGCTCAATCAGCCCGTTCACAATGTCGGCATCCGGACCGGGCTCGCGGTCCGCACCCAGCATATGCACCTCCGCGCGGATGGCGGCATGAAGGCAAGCCGTGGCCGGCGCCAGACTCGGCGCCCCGCGCAGATCGACTGCCTGCGCGGCTACGAGCGCCTCGATGGCGGTCAACAGGCGCAGCGGCAGCAACTGCTCCTCCAGCTTGCGGATCGTCAGCGGCGTGTTCGGCGCATGATCTTCCACGGTCTCCGAAACCGGCACCGAGTCCAGGCTGGCCGGCGTCGCCCTCAGGCGGATTTCCGCAAAGAGGCTGGCGGCGGTCTTTTGCAACGTGTTGAGGCCGACCGATGCGCCCCCTTTCGGTGATAGATATTTGGGCAATCCCGAACTTCGGGCATCCATCAGCTTGATGATCCGCTGCAAACCGGCGGCCGCCAGATGGCACAGCGCGATCGCCAGGCTATCGAACGCCAGGGCGATGGCCGGCGTGTGGAAGTTCCCGGTGGAGAGGATCACGCCATCATCGACAAGCACCAGCGGATTGTCCGCGGCGGCGTTGATGTCCAGCGTTACCGCCTCCACCGCCGTATCGAATGCCGCGAGCGCCGGGCCCCAGATTTGCGACAGAACCCGGAACGACAGCGCATCCTGGATCGCCCGGGCCGGAACGCTATACAGATAGCTGCCCGCCAGGATCTGCCTGAACATCGCGGCGGCGCGCACCTGGCCGCCCGCTGGCCGGGCAGCCGCACTGCGCGCATCAAAGCTGCCGGGATTGGCGGCGTAGCCCTCCATCGACAGCGCCGCCGTGACCACCGCGACCACCACAAGATCGGCCAAATCCGCCAGAACGCAGGCGGCATGGCCGCACGAGACCGCACTGGAGTTGACTATGCCCAGCCCATCTTTCGGCCCAAGCACCACGGGCGAGATCCCTGCGGCGGCCAGCGCCTGCGGACCCGGCAGCAGCCTGCCACCGAACCAGGCCTGGCCACGGCCGATCACCACCGCGCCGATATGGGCGCATAGGCCCAGATCCCCCGCGCCAATGGACCCGCGGCCCGGGATGCACGGCGTGACACCGCGGTTGAACATGGCGATCATCATCTCCAGCACGTGCGGTGAAATGCCGGCACCGCCCTGCGCCAACCCGATAATGCGGCACAGCAACTGCGCCCGCGCGACCGGTTGCGCGAAGGCCGGGCCTACGCCGCTGGTTCGGCCGCGGATCATCTGCACCTGGAACGCCTCCAGCGCCGCAGGCTCCAGGCGATAGCCCAGGTTGCCGCCGAGGCCGGTGTTCAGCCCATAAACCGCCGCGCCGCCTGCGGCGTACGCATCCACAACCGTGCGCGCCGCCGCCACGCGGGTGCGCGCGGCCTCGGTAAGGTCGATCTGCACCGGGTTCTTGGCCGCTTCTGTGATTTGCCGCACGCAGATCGGTGCGCTGCCGATGGCCAGGCGCTCCCTCACGCGAACCTCAGCCGTTGCCCAATGCCCAGGCGCCGCGCCTTGACCAGCATCGCATGGCCGAGCGCGATATCCGACAGCGACAGGCCACGATGCCAGAACAGGATGGTCTCCGCCTCGCTCTCGCGGCCTGGCTTGATGCCAGCCACAATCTCGCCCAACTCGCCGTAGAGGGTGGCCTCTGTCAGCCTTCCGCTCTCCACATGGGCGCGCAGGCTGCCGAATTTTCCGTTTTTGCACTGGCCCCAATCGTCTACCACGATCTTGCTCATGACGTCGGTGAGCGACAGTTCCACCGCGCTCATTGTGCCATACGGCATGACCAGCGCGCCGGGCTTGATCCACGCGGTGCGCAGCATCGGCGCCGGCGCATCAAGGCGAGACGCTTCCACCACGATATCGGCTCCCTCGACGCAGGATTGCCAGTCCGGCACGGCAATCACTGGTTTGCCCAGGTCGGTCTCCAGCCGGGCCGCGAAAGCCCGATAGCTTTCCGGCCGCCGCGAATGAACCCGGATTTCATCGAAATGGAAGAGACTATCCAGCAGCCGCACGTTCCAATAGGCGGTTCCACGCGAACCGATATGGCCGAGCACGCGGGCGCTGCCACGCGCCAGGTATTTGGCGCCGATGGCTGTCATTGCGCCGGTGCGCATGTCGGTGAGCCCGGACGCGTCGAGTATGGCGCGGGGGGCGCCGTTGGCGGGATTGAGCAGGAGCAGCACGCCCAGTTCCGAGGGAAAGCCGATCGTGTAATTGTCAACAAAATCGCCCACAACCTTTACGCCGGCACTCTCGATCTCGCCGCCGATCGCGCCGCGCAGCACGTTGAAATGACCGCGTGCGACACCTGGTTCCAGATGCACGCGTGGCTCGATCACCGTCTCGCCCCTCCCTTGCGCGGCCAGGGAGACTTCGATGGCGCCGATGATTTCGCCGTCGGTCATGTTCAGCTCGTCGATGTCGAGGCGGTTGAGATAGTCGATATAGATCGGCGACATCGATGTCCTCGGTCGTTCGTGGGGCGGGAAGGCAAGGAAGGATGTTCTTTTTTGAAAAAAAGAACCAAAAAACTTTTTTCCCTCCGCGCGCGCTGCCTGCGAGTTCGCGACAGCCAGTCAAAAGTCTCTTGCGTCTTGTCTTCGGAAAAGAAGACCTGACTGCTCTGCCCGATCTCCCATGGGGGCGGCAGGATAAGCCGATCGCGGCCGGCTTGTGGCCAGTCGGGCTCGCAGCCACGGTCAACAGCACCATCGCGCCACCGCTGAGGTCGTCAAGTATTGTGTTCCCCGGCGTTCCTTGTATGAAGACATACGGCCAAGGGGGTCGCCCGGCGAGTTGCATCCGACAGGGCGTGCGCAGGCGTGGATGAATTCGACACCGTCATCATTGGCGCCGGATCGGCCGGGTGCGTTCTGGCCGAACGATTGTCCCGTAGCGGCCGTGCCACCGTGCTGCTTGTGGAAGCCGGCGGGAGCGACAACAGCTTCTGGATAAAAACCCCCATCGGCTACGGCCACAGCTTCAACAACCCCCGGGTGAACTGGCGCTACCAGTCCGAACCGGTGCCTGGGCTTGGCGGCCGGGGTGCTTATCTTCCACGCGGCAAGGTGATTGGCGGCTCAAGCTCGATCAACGCCATGGTTTATTGCCGGGGATTGGCCTCGGATTTTGATGACTGGAAGCGGGCCGGCAATCCTGGCTGGGGATGGGGCGATGTTGAACCGGTGTTCCGTTCGCTGGAAACCCGCATTGGTCCTGGCGGGGTACGCCAGGACGAGGGCAAGCTATTCGTATCCAGCCGCGAGCCTGAATACCACCCGCTCAAACGTCACTTCTACGATGCCGGAAGGTGCTTGGGCATTCCAATCACGAACGATATGGATGCAGCCGGCGGGGACTGCATTTTTCCGTATGCGATTACCACGCGGAACGGGCTGCGGTGTTCCAGCGCCGACGCGTTTCTGAAGCCGGCGCTGCCGCGCCGCAATCTGCTGGTCCGCACGGCGACCTTGGTGGAACGGATCGTTTTCACCGGCCAGCGCGCCACGGGTGTTGCCATGCGAACCGGCCAGGAGAGCCGCACGATCCGGGTGCGTGGCGAAGTGATCGTGTCGGCAGGCGCAATAGGCTCACCCGTACTTCTGCAACGCTCCGGCATTGGCCCGGCCGCGCTGCTGTGCAGGCTGGGCCTGCCGGTTGTTCGGGCAAATGACCATGTGGGGCGCCATTTGCAGGACCATCTGGGAATCAGTTACTTCTATCGCGCCACCGAGCCTACCTTGAACGCGGTCCTTGGCTCCTGGCCCGGCCGGCTTGCCGCGGGCGTGCGATACCTGCTCACGCGTGGCGGCCCGTTAAGCCTCAGCGTCAACCAGATCGGTGGGCTTGCACGCACCAACAGCGCGCTGGCGCGGCCCAATGTGCAGCTCTATTTCAATCCGCTGAGTTATTCGACCGAGACCGTAGGCAAGCGCGAACTGATGCGCCCCGATCCCTGGCCCGGGTTCATCCTCTCGTTCAATCCCTGCCGCCCAACCAGCGAGGGATGGATCGAAATCAGCTCGCCTGACGCCAGCGGGCCGCTTGCCATCCAGCCCAATTACCTCGCCACGCAGCAGGATTGCGACGATGCGGTCGCTGGCGCCCGCCTGATCGCCCGGTTGGCCGCCACGCCGGCCATGCAATCCCTGATCGCATCGCAAGCCTATGACCTGGATGCCGCCAGTGACGCTGACATTCTGGCCGACTTCAGGGCCCGCAGCGGCACGGTGCACCATCTGTGCGGATCCTGCCGTATGGGCCCGGAGGAAGCTGGAGGCGTCGTCGATGCCGACCTCAAGGTTTATGGCGTGCAGGGCCTGCGTGTGGTTGATGCCTCGATCTTTCCCACCATCACATCCGCCAACACCAACGCACCTACAATGATGGTCGCCGCCAAGGCCGCCGAGATCATTTCGGCCAATGCCTAGCTGACTCGCCGTCGCCGCCACCCCAATGACAAAAGTCTTTTTGCTTCTTGTAAGTTTGCCCTGTTTCCCGGCGTAGGCCAACGTCGGGAACGGCAGCGGTGACCTTGTTTTGCTTCCTGGACGGTGTCTGAGAAAAAGATCAGGGCCCGCTGCACCCGGCATCTCTCGGCCGAACAGTATGCAGGGCGCCGGCATGGCTGGATAGCCTGTTTGCAAGAGCGGTTGACGAGGGGTGCAAGCCCTTGCCCAG
>Ga0209208_10000761_pt1 | contig 43644 bp, 26 predicted proteins | sample S1TSphfallax_3_FD_187694 | JGI IMG/M metagenome (GOLD analysis project Ga0209208, IMG submission 187694) | Host-associated microbial communities from peat moss isolated from Minnesota, USA - S1T2_Fd - Sphagnum fallax MG (SPAdes) (version 2) | ecosystem: Host-associated > Plants > Peat moss >...
AATTGAAACGAAAAGAAGAGGATGAGAAAATTGCGAAGGAAGATGAACACAAGCTCTTCTGTTACAATGAATACCACAGGAGGTATGCAAAATTTTCTTTCATTGTTTTTTTAGAGTGAAGAAGAATTGTGAAGAATTGTGAAGAAGACAGAAATGAGATAAATAGATCTGTGTATGACCGACATTTTGATTCAATCACAAGGCTTGGACACTCTTTTGTCTTCTCACTATTAGCATCAAAGCAAATCTCAAACAGAGTTGGAAACATTGATTGACCAGATTAAGAAACAAATTTACAAATTGCATTATCAACCTTGTTAATTGGAATTAGCATGTGCAGGTTTGTTGCACCTCATGGTATAGAAATTACTTTGGAAAGGACAAAGGCAAGAAGAGACTATCTGAAAGCACTCATGGAGGAGAACAAACGGGTATTTCCAGTTCTATTTCTTCCTCATGTCCTGAAGAACTTGAAACTTTATTCCTCAATCTTTTGTGAATGTGGTTTTTTCTCTCTTTTGCAATATACAAATCTGGATCTCAGTTGTTCTTCGTTTTGTTTGATGAGGAGGGAGCCTCACAAGTGGAAAACATTGTCCTGGTATCATCAGTCAACAAACCAAACGCCTTGTTTCAAGTCTGATTACTGCTTCAAGTCCCACATTTGTCACATATGCAATCAATGGATAGTGAGTTGGTAGAAGTAAAAGTGATAAAATAATCTTGTAGACCACAATTCTTTTGTTGCAGACTGAAGCTCTGAAGAAGGAGCTACAGCAAAGAGAGAAACAAGATGAGATTGAGGCAGAACATCTTCGTGCAATCAATCCATGTTCTTGGAACCGAAGACATTATCTATAATAAACTTGGCCAGTGATCATCATTATCATCGTACACTTAGCAAAATGCAGAGCTGCAGCAAGTCAGTCAGTGATCCTCATCATCATCATCATGCAAATTGCAGAGCAGCAGCAAAAGTGGAGGTGAATTATTTCCATCAAAGGAGGTGTTTACATTTTATGTGCAAAATTCCCAAGACTTGGAAGCCTACAAGCTTGGAAGAGAAACACTAGTGAAAGGTTACAACAACAACAAAAAAAGAAAAGAGCCTGCGTTTCTGCCTGTGAAGTTGTGAATTCAATTTTGCAGTGACATTTGATGAATGCAGGAAACACCAACTTGTTCATGACTTTATTGGGGAGTCACTCGGACAGAAATTTTGTGAGGAAGATCGTCAAACCCTAGATCCTTGTGTCTCGCCTCATGATTCTCGCTCGCGAGGAGAAATCTTGGTTGGGAGACCATATTTCATGGGCAACAACAAGCTGAGTTCATAGGTCGGCTTGAAATCTTCAGGGACGTAGAAATCGAAGCAGTTGATGAGCCCTGCTGTTACCAGTTTGATTTGCAGCAATGCCAACTCTTTTCCCAAGCATATGCGTGGGCCAGCTTGAAACACAGCATACTTATACGGACATTGTGGTACGAACACGCCGTTCTGTAGCCATCTCTCTGGCTTGAATTCCAGACAATCACTACCCCACAGCTCTTCCATTCTTCCCATCGCATATGGCCCGTATGCCACAACCGAGCCTTTGGGGATATGCGTTCCATCCGGCAATACATCTTCTTTAACAGCAAATTTCGTGTCCACCGGAAGTGGTGGGTGTAGTCGAAGCGATTCTGACAACGCTGCATGCAAGTAATGCATATTCTTGAGCTCCTCGTAAGTGAATTTCGAAGCATCCGTGGATAAATTTGTGCAATTCCTCGACTTGACTACTTCCCTAATCTCAGCACGAATCGCGTCTACGACGCGACGGTGGCGCGACAACAACCAGAACAACCACGAAATACCTGTGGAAAAAACCACCCACACCGAACCGAAACATCTTAGCGAATTTTTTTTTGGTAACCGAAAAATTTCTGCAACTGCTAAAAACCAACAAATGAAAAACCAAATTACGAACAGTTTTTTTCAGGATTGGTTTTTTTTTCCCCTCAGCTTCGCGAAACGTTTTCTTACCGGAAGAAGTCGAATCGCGCCCAGCTAGTAGGAAGCTTATCACAATGTCTCGCAAGAAAACATCAGAGTAACCTCCGCGCTTCTGGTCGTCGCCCCCGGATGCATCGGGAGTCAACTTTTCACCTTCAGTTGTGACGCCCATGAATCTCGACAAAAGATCCATATGCGGAGGAGAAGAAAGAGGCTCAGGAGCATCGTCTGAGTTCAATCCGTTACGGGGCTCTGTTGAAGATTCAAGCAGTTTTTGCCTCCTTTTCTGGATCACATGCATGGCGAATTCATTGATTTGGCGTAGAGATTCACGCAATATTCTTTCGCTCCCGATGTTAAGAGCTCGCATGGTGCCCCAAACAAAAGGATACATGAAGAAGCGGGATGAAGTAATGGCTGTAGCTGTGTCGAAAGCGTGAGCAAGCTTCACATTCGGGAGTGAAATATCCAGACATCCTGGATCAACTCCAAAACCAAGGTTGCAAATGGTATCGAAGGTAAAGCGCATGAAAATGTCATGCAGATCTACCAAAACTCCTTCACTGGAAGCTTTCGACAACACAGGGATCAACCTGTTGTCGAGCTCCACTTGAACTATTTCATGCATGAAGTTCCGAAGTGATTTTGTTGTGAATTCATGCATTGCAACTCTTCGTTGCTCTTTCCAAAGCTCTCCGTCAACGTTGAAGATTGAACTCCCGAGCAAGTCACTCAAGTTGTTGCACGTCTCAGGTCCTTTGGGATAATTGTCGAAGTTTGTCTTGAGTATGTACTCCACATTCTTCGGGCTAGCGGTCAAATAGAAAGCAGCACTACCAGGCCGCACAAAGCGGGCCGTCATGCTGCTCGTCTTCTTCTTCAGTTGCTCCGTCATCCAGTCATGAATGTGCTCCAAGTTCCACAACACTCCAATGAAGGTTCCGACTATCGGATACACGACGGGTCCTTTGTTCTTCCCATACAAGGGATGATGCCACCATAGACAAACATAGGTGACAACCAGAATGCTCAGCGAGAAGAGAATCCCCAAACTGCTCACAAAATGGAGATCATCGACACCTAGCCGCACATTATCACTAAGCAAATCTATCATCAGGGAATTGTTCATGTCTTCCCTTTTGTTAAAACACACCAAAAATCAAAACTGCACAGTTTTTCTTCGTGTGCCAAATACTCGAGCAGGAACGTAAAACTTGCAGCCTGCAATCGCAACTAATTATTATGCAAATGCATGAAGCTACATACAGCACGCAAGTTTGCCTCAGACTACAAAATCAGCACTCCTCTGCCTCCTCCTCCTCCTCCTCCTTCTCAGCCCTCCTACTCGAGGTGGAGACTCAGGACATTAAAGCAGCCAAAATTATTTCACAAATCAATCAATCTACCTGAGCACATCAGAATGAAAACCTAGCATCAGATTACAGAAACAGCACGCACACATACTACAGTCTACTACGACGACTTCTTCGTCTCCTTCTCCTTTTTCTTCTACTCGAGGTGGACAGCTGATTCAAGCAGCACGAAAACTACTACTATTACTAAGTACTTCTTCTTCTCTTTCTCCTTCTCCTTTTACTCGAGGTGGAGAGCTGATTCCAGCAGCACGAATACTACTACTACTATTACTAAGTACTTCTTCTTCTCCTTCTCCTTCTACTCGAGGTGGAGAGCTGATTCAAGCGGCAAGCATACTACTACTACTAGAGCTAAGTACTGAACAACTTCTTCCACTACTACTGGAGGTGCAGAGATTCAAGCAGAATGCATACTACTACTACTAAATACTTCTTCTTCTTCTTCTTCTAGAGGTGGAGAGATTTAGGCAGCATGCATACTACTACTACTAGATACTTCTTCTTCTCCTCCTCCTTCTAGAGGTGGAGAGATTCAAGCAGCATGCATACTACTACTACTAGATACTTCTTCTTCTTCTTCTTCTAGAGTTGGAGAGATTCAAGCAGCATGCATATTATACTACTATTACTACATACTTCTTCTTCTTCTTCTTCTTCTTCTACCGGAGGTGGAGAAATTCAAGGAGCTGTAGAAGACGTGATTAGCGGCTGCAATTTGTGTTTTGGGACAAAACAATTCAGATTCGTGACAAAAAGAAACAGATTCAATGGAGTTCTTTCCAGCTGGGAGCTCATGTGGTGGAGATTGAAGACGGGTGTTCCTTCACCGATCTTCGACTGGCTCAGCAGCGTAAAGGCAGGTGAATGATGATGGATCGTGATCATGTCTTCGCATGAGCTGAGCTGCCGCTCTGTTGTTACGTGTGTGTTGGTACTCCGACTCCCTTCAGTAGTCTGCAACACCTGTAGATTTTTTTCCAGCCAAATTTTACACCCATAAAAAAAACCAATGCACAACACAAAATTGCATGTTATAAAAATCATGTCATCTTTTTATTGAACATGCAAAGTTCTTTTAATGAAGTACCTTCGGTATTATGCTACCGAGTTTTTTTTAAAATTTATTATTAAAAAATTAAAATACTTTCAGAATTGGAAAGGATGAAATTAACATGTGCTATGATGAATTTTTTCTTTTTATAAAAAAAAAGTCTATCACCATGGATGAAAAGGATCTAGTTTTTTAGTACAATCTTTTTCTTAAAAAAATATTTTGATCCCTATCAAAATTAATAAATAAAAATTTAATAAGTATCATATTTTAAACCATTATAATTTTAAACTTCATCATAATTATTCATAAATATATATACATTTATATGATAAAAAAATACGAATAATTAAAAAATATTTTAAAAATGACACTATGTCTTGATTTTGGTACAGCTTAAAAAATTTGAACCAACCCCCCCAAACCTACATACAAGTGACTTAAAAAAAATCAAATGAATCAAACACAATCAGCATGAGAAATGACAATAACAATAAAATAGAAAATAACTTGGAAGATTATCCTCTAATTTCAAGGAGGGACTCTGAAAAAATTATACTCATTATTATTTTTTTGACCTTTTAAAATTGAAAAGAAATTGAAAATGTCCAACCAAGAACTACGTAATATAACCAAAAAACACATGAATCAAGCACAACCAACCACTTGAAGAATAACAATGATCGCAAAATATATACCTTTTAAAATTGTCGTCTTTTGGGCATGCAAAAGCATCATTCTATTTTAGCTAGGGAGGAGGAATACCCAGTTTTTTTTTATAAAAAAATCAGAATTGAAAAGAGATTTAAAATGTCGAACCCAAAACTACATGCAAATGACCAAGAAAAAGAAGAAGCATGATAACAACAAAATCCACATGTTTAAAGTCATCACTAAACCCTAAAACCCTAAAACCCTAAACCCATAGTATCTTTAGAACTAACTATTTTCAATGAGGTAGGAATTTTTTTTTTGTTGCGTGGTTGGACTTTCAGGATTTAAAAAGGATTTAAAATGATGCAATCAAATACTACATATAACTTATAAGGTATTGGAAAACAAATCAATAAAACACAAACACAAACATTAACAATAAAAATCCCTTTTATTTTCTGAAAGTAACAAATTTTTAAGAGGGAAGTAGAATTTATTTATGTATGCATGCATGCAACAAAAGAACAATTATGAAGTTGGAAAACAAAAATGCAAAGCAAATTGGATCACAATCTTTTTGCTTAAATCACAATTTATTTTTTTCTTACTTCCTGGAGCCTTCAATCCGAAACTTGGCTCCTTTGAATAAAACTCTAAAATTGCAATAATTTGAGTGTGATGCAAAATAAATTTTCTGACAAAATGGATGTAATTTAAGGATGAACATCTGAATCTTACTGAAAATCATGATTCTGATTCTGTGTACATATAGCTAGTTTGAAGCTTTTGTAATTTCCTCTTCACATTGCCAGCAAATTATTATTTTTCCATAAGTAATGGTCCTGACATCCTGACCAGTGAATTTTTTTCCAATCTTCTGATGTTGTGTCATTGACTAGCAACCCAATAAGGATTTAGCATAAAATGGCAATAGGTTTTTAAAACCTGACTAAATAATTTGAAAAATAGTTTTTAAAAAATGCTACCAAACTAAAATCAGAGTCCAAATGTGGTGACAAATTTTCACCCTCCTTTTTTTTTTTTTTTTAAAATTTGGTGATTTTTTCAGAAAAATCAGGAGTTCTGCCACAGAATATTCACTTTATATATATATAAATTTATTATTTATTTCTTTTTCTTTTTAATTTATTAATTTATTAATTTGCATGTCAAGGTGAAATGTAGATGATCACACAACACTAAATGCTCAGCACGTTTTTATAAGCCTTACATTTTTGGCATTTGCATTCGGCCGGCCAGCCACCTATATGTAGAATTCATGGCAACAAATCTTCATTGAAGTTTTTTTTATTAAAAAAACTTGGAAGTGATCCAAAGCTTGCAAATTGAAGAAAATGGTACATGAAAATAGCACTAGCATACATAAAATACAAACTCTTTAGAATGCAAACGTGGAATTAAAATCTCAGAGACACCCACTTCAGAAGTGCATCTACCTACAAACAATAAACACCACAAATATGAAACCCTCCCTCACATAAACAAATGATCAAATCACAGAGAAATTAGAGAAGCCATGGGCATGGGAAACTCCAATAGATGAAGGCCATCACTTTTTGAATTCTGTACAATTGAAAGACAAAGATGAGAGAGAGAGAGAGATGCAAGCAATCACATCACATCATGGCCATTGATCAATATCTCCATTGCACCCGAAGAGCAACCTCTTGGAGGAGAAAAAGATAGATAGAGAAATCGAAACACCCAATTCCTTGATTGGTAGATTATGTGCAAAGACATCCGTTTTAAGTACACAGTAGCACAAGGGCAGCTTCAACACATGTTTTTTTTTTTCTAATAATTAATTACTTCTGAATATTTCATTTGATAAAAAAATATTCCTAAAAATTCTCAAAATTCTCAAAATTCTTTAGTTTCCTTCCAAAAAAAAAACAAAAAAGTTCTTTGAAAAAACAAAATTCATGTCAAAGCTGCCATATTTCGTTGATGGTAAAGCATGCCAACAACAGGTCCTGGACCCTACCCAATCCCCTCTCCCAACCCCGCCTTTTTTACATACACACTCTGCAGTGGGATGAATCATGTGGGCAATGTCAGGGTACCACTGGAAGCTAATCACTACAACAAATAGGCACCACCAGCAAAAAGTCAGGACTCAGCAAGTCTTTACAAGTTGACGGTCAGAGAGTTGGATCAAAGCTTCAAGGAGTTAGAGAGTACCTACACAATTCTAACAAGGCCATGAAAGGAGTGAGCTTGGACTTGAGGCCATGAAAGGAGTGAGCTTGGGCTTGAGGCCATGAAAGGAGTGAGCTAGGGCTTGAGGCCATGAAAGGGGTGAGCTTGGGCTTGAGGCCATGAAAGGAGTGAGCTTGGGCTTGAGGTTTATAGTCAAATAATCTCCGTCCTGAGGTCCCAAAACAGGGAATATTGGCTTGGGCCCAAGGGCAAACCCCCTAAGATTCGCCTTGACATCTTACAAATTTTGTTAATGTCATGTTCGACACCTTGCATGGTTTTGAGCTTGGGCCCTTGGTAATCTGGGGATGTGTTATGAAATAACACATCCACAATGGTCATCCATGATGAATGAAGGCATGGTAACATTATGAAATTTGATTATGGCTTGGCATATGCAACAAGAAAGTTTTTTTGGCTTAGAGTCTTGGCCCACATCTTCCATACCCCCTATTATCCTATTGGGGAAAGGGGGGGGCGAGATCGCCACATCCAACCTCCCATGTACGTTGAGGCCATTTTCTCCCAACCCCATGACACCCATGATTAGGACCCCAAGACACTATGTCACAAAGAGGCCATGAAATGAATGGGCTTTGGCTTTGAGTTTAAAATAGATTCTTTTTAAAGTCCTAGGGTCCCATGACGGGGAATATTGGCTTGGGCTTGGGGGCAAAACCCATAAGATTCCCTTGGACGGTGGCCTTAGACACAATTTGTTAAACTATTAATTACTTTTGAAGATTTCTAATGAAAAATGAAACATTCCTGAATGTTTCAAAAGGTTCTTTATTTTCTTTCACAAATGTTTTTTCCTCAAAAAAATTTATTTTAAAAAATTCAAACATTTTTACAATTAATATAATCAGTGTTGAAGCTGCCCACTTATTATTAATTTGCGCAAAATATATCATTGTCAATTTCCTCAATTATCATTTTGATAATACCCTCCTCCGACCCCTTATGCATACGAGTTGATTTTTAAAAATACTCAACTTGAGAATCACCTAATAAAATGTCAAGGTTAGTTTAAGTAAAAAATATATAAGAAGGAAATAAATCTTGTTCTTTTCAATCTATGTGCACATCTCAGAATGGCCAACTCACAATCTTTCAAATTCAAGCTAGAAGTGGAGCTGAAATTGGAGAAGTTAAACCAAAAGAAAACTCATAGCTCAATATCATAGGACAAGGTGAGGGGCAGCTTCAGCACAAGTCTATTGTTCATAATTAATTATTTTTTAATATTTAATTTCAAAAGATTTTTCATTTTCCTTCACAAAAAATTTGGTTTTCCTGGAAAGTAAAATTTCAAAAATGTTAGGATTAAAGAATATATAATTTGTGCCAAAGCTGCCAAGGTACTATGGTAGTTTTTGAATTTAAGTTTTCAAGAACATGTCAGGAGGAAAGTTCATGGAAAACTAAAAAAAATCAAGAAAAATTCCCAAGATTTCTATACAAGCTTCAAGTAGATAGCCAAAAAATATAAAGACTATTTTTTTTCCTTTCACATTTTTTAATAGTCGAATTTTGTTAAGTCAGCTTATGGGTGATTGCCATCTCATCAACATCACAAAACTGAAGGAAAAAAAAAAAAATTTAAATCACAAACAAAAATATACAAATTGTTTTTTTTGTTTTCAAAATAGGCATAGTTGACCTAACAAAGTGAACTAAATATGACAATAAGTCTTATAGCCATGCCTTCATGGATGACCGTTGTGGATGTATTATTTCATACATGTATAAATACAAAATAAAATTATAAATTTGTTCCCAATACTTGTTCCCATTGAGCCCACAACAAAACCATGCAAGGTGTAGGACAAAACATTAACAAAATTTCATAGGAAATAGGTCTCCTATATGTAGGCAGGTAGGTAGGAAAATAGGTAACTACTAGGTAAGTAGATGGTTTATACATAGGTAAGGGTTGTTTTTATTACCTACCTACTAATAACTTGCTTGTGAGTTGTTAGTAGGTAGGTAGAAAGCAACCGAGCTAACTAACCATCATGGTTAGTTACGGAACTGGAACCCAACAGAAAACTGTTTCGTGACCACTTACCATTCATCCTTTCATGGTGTGCTTGTTGGGGTGCTGGTTGTCTATGGCCCCTCAATTGGGTGGGTGTTTTGCTTGGGGTAATACATAGTACTACCAGAAGTATTATAATCAATGCAAGGTAGAAATATTTGGGTAACACCCAAATGAGATTTTGAACACCCCTAGTGAAATTTTTTCACAAATAACTAATCTAAATAGGAAATTTGTTTTGAGGAAACAAGAAACAAAATGCCCATCAGCTCTACTAAAATGAGAGAAAAATATTGGGAAGTTGGAAGGTGAGTATTTGGTGGAGCCAAGGAAGGTTTTCATGCCAAAAAAAAACAACTTGACATAAGTATTGCAAATGAAAATTTGCCCAATATAAATGAACACATTTGAGACCTGAAACCCCAAGATTGGGATTATTAGGAACCGTTTTTTAATGCGCATGATCCATTGATAACTAAAAAGTTTGCACTTGTAAAAAACTCCAATGCAATCTAATCAACCAAAAGCTTGTTTGGAAGAAGGGGGGGGTGGGACCACAACAAGCAATGGAAATAATAATGTATCTCCTCCACTTCTCTAGAGGGATAGGATCTTGTCCCACAAAGGTAATTAGGTTCATTTTGTACACTATTGGTTTCCAAAGTTATGAATAGATCTGATTAGTTTTATAATTAAAACCTTTACCATAATACCTTGGCATAATGAAATTATTCAATTTTTCATTCATGCAAACTTAGAATCTTTATTTTAAAAAATCATATGTTGGATTTCACTAGTAGAGAAACATGTTTTTTTTAATTTTTCTTTTTCGTCTAAAATACTAAAAAAAAGTGTCATTGTCAACTAAAATAATAAAAAAATTAGTTGACAACCACATTTTTATTATTATTTTAGTGAAAAAAAATTTTAAATAAGAGTGTTGTGCATCATTGAACACTAACTTATCATTGAACACTTTAACAAATCTTTTTCAATTCTCCTCCATTCATTGTGAGTGATTTAAAATGGTATAGGAGCACCTTCTCAAGCTTTATAAATCATCTTGTGACTCTAAAGGCAGCAAAATAATATTTAAGGATTTTATTAGGGGTTCAAAAATAGACTATCAGTTGTTCAATTGAGAATTTTCTATAAAATCGACCCCATCCTCCTTACTTTGAGGGGCTATAAATTTTTCGCCTCTAGTCCCTTTTTGCCAATTTTTTGTGCCAAGTTGGTGTGAAATGCCCATCATATGCCAATGGTCCTTTCAGTTCAATAGCATAGTTTTGTAACGCATAAGGTACTCAACCATTGTTTTTAATTCATTACACTTCGAGTTGGTGTAGAATGTCCACCGTATGATTATTGTTGGTTTAACTCAATACCTTACCCTAAGGTCAGTTTCATCATGAAATAATCCTCAAAATAGTAAAATGAAATCTTGTGAAAACATCAAGTTGACATGTTGAGAATCATCCTAATTATTATAGGCTACACTCTAAATAATTGCATTACTCATATTACAATATTATAGAAAATGATGAAAAATATATATAATTTAAAATTTTAAAAACCAATTCTTTTTTTGAAAAAAATAATTATTCATTTTGTCAATATGGAAACTGACCCTAAGATAAGGTATCATAGATTTGTAGCACCTAGGATGATGTTCAATCCTTGTTCTCAATTTATGACACTCAGATTTGGTGTCAAATATCCACCGAACACATCTTATCTTTTAGTTTAAAATTCATCACATCTTGAGGTTGGTAGAATAGAACTTCCACAAAATGGTTTTTTGTCTTTGAGTTGGGCATCATGGCTTTGTTGCTCCTAAAGTACTCATCCCTTAGGACACCTTGAGTGGTTGCATTAGGGTAAACACATAATGGAGTGAACCAAAAATAACATTTCATAGTCCATTTTGAAAGTTCATTTCTTCTATATTTTTAATGTATTTTAAGCCCAATGAATTGGTTCAAATCATGTTTAAATTAACATCATCTTTTTCCATGTCCAAGTTTATACCACCATTTCAAACTTTTGTATTTTGAAAATTAATATTTTAATTAAATATTGGTATTGAAAAACATCAATAATCATATCAAAGTGAACATTGCCATTTTGTAATTGGAATATATTCACAAATAGGATATCTCCTTATTTGATTTTTTAATTCTAAGTGTTTTTAATCTATGAAATGTTGTCACAAATTTCTAGAAACATTGAAAACACATTATGAGACAAAAGCTCAAATTCAATAAATTAAAATTTTAAATGGATTGTGATAGTTCATTATAAAGTCCATATAGAATTGAGTATTCATTATTTTGAAATGTTTTTTTCATTGTTGAAAGATTTCATGTGTTAGCTTCACAAATGTAATGAGCAACAGAAGTTCTATGCAACAATGACTAAAAAGCTACCACAATAACAATCCATTTTGCCCACTATAATCTGCAACTTCTCACCTTCAACTTTGGAAGGTTTGGTTGGTTTCCATTAAGATTAGAAATTCCAATCTAAAGGTGTAGCTAGGGTTTCATAATGTAAGTCCTACAAATATAAATAGAAGATCTAAAATATCTAGAGTTTAAATAAATCAATCAAACTTCCAAAGCTCAATTTCAATTACTTTCAATTCACCACCCTTGGATTTTGTAGGGTAAAATGCCCAAATTGGCTACCTATTGTATGTTGTATTGCACATAATGATTATGTTGTTGCTAAGGTACTCATCATAGTTGAGTGCTCCACAACCCAAAAATTGTCAAGCTACCCTATTTTGCAACTCCCCCATATTTTCCCCAAAAGGTTGATTAGAACAACCCATTCATGCTCTTAATGTGCCTTATGGGCTCCTTGTAAGAGACCAACCTTGAGGCTTACTAAGGAACTAGAATCAACCATGCTAACTTGCATTATAGTGTCACAAACACTAATGGTCAAAGCAAGATAAAATTGTACGCCAAATTTACCTTGTCTACTTGTAGTGAAACAAATTGAAAATAGTACAAAAATCCATCATAAGATTGTTGTACATTGAATGTTTTATCTTGAATGATCGAAGACAAGACAATTTTTCATCATTTTGCATTCAATTGAATCTTTTGTGTTTAAAATACCCTCAAACCCATATTTTCCTCTTCTTAAATGAAGAAAAATTTACTTTTGATGTTTGTTTTTTTTCTTTGGTGCAAGTATATTTTCATAAGTTCAATAGAGATTCGTGTTGATTTTTTATTATATTTTCATTCATTTTGATGTTACTTGCACGTTTCCATGATTCCACCCCTAAACATTAAAATAAATTTGATAAGACCACCCGATAATCCATTGAGTTTAAATAAAGAAAAAGAACTACTAAAATTGAAATACATTCTTGCAAACATTGTGGTAAATAATCATAACAATAAATTGTTAATGCATTTCACTTTGTACACCATCAAATAATGGAAAGACTATTTTAAAATGTAAACAATCATATAGTAATGAACAACATGTTGAAAAAAAATGCACCAAGAAAAGGGCTCCATCTACTCTTTAGACATCATAAACAATGAGGACCCTCCTACAAAAATGATGAGCAAACCCGATTTTAAGTGTTTGAACATCGGCCTACATACCGTAATAATTTACATAAAAAATATTGAATAACTGTCAGATGTGGTGGCATTGAATGCATGGTCAAATGTTGCACATCCATGCCTATTCATACTTTCCTAACGTAAGGATGTCCCATCTATTTCTCATTAAACACACATAGTCCAAGTTATACATCAAAAAAGAAGACCAAGCATATCTCACAATGTTGATGCATCTAGTGGACAAAGGATGACATCAAAATATTCATCAAGGCAATCAATTTCACTTATAAGAAAGACAAAAGGTGTCAAGTGGTTTGCTTGTAAATAAATTGTGCTTGATTATTATACAAATACCTATATTTTGTGTTTGCAAATTTTGTGATTAGAGAGGTGAAATATTCAACATTTTTGTCCACCTTCACTAGGACATTTTGGAAATTTTCATTTTATCATTTTTGGGATTATTTAATGACAAAACTGACCATTTGTTAGGTTTCTTAAAGATTCAGCATTTTCCTTCACAAATTTTCGTTATTTGGGGGAAAAAACCGAAAATTGCAACATTTTCAAAATAAAATAATTAGTGTTGAAACTGCCAAGGTTTTTTTGGTGGCAATTTTTTTGCATGGTGGTGAAATTTCTTGAAAACCAGTGGAAAAAAAAATGAAAAAACTGATGTTTTAGAGTTTTTTTTTGTGGTCATTAAAGTTGTCCCATAAAGTCATCCCCAATCTCATGCCCTATCCCATCCCCTATTTTTGGATTTCTGTAAAGTCCCGATCAAAATAGGGATCAAATGATGAAAATAGGGGGGTGGTGAAGAAATATTTGAAACTTGTGTTTTTCCTTAGGGTACACTTGACTGACCTTCTTTGGAGCTTTTTTTTGACACTTGTTTTTTTGAAGGCACCCTTGAGGATTTATTTGAAAACCTTTTTTTTGACTATTTTGCTTTCTTGAAGGTACACTTGGGGTAATTGTTTGAGGTTTTTCTTTTTTTTTTTGTTTGAGGGTACACTTGGGGGAGTTCTTTGAAACTTCTTTTTGACCACTTTTATTTATTTGGGGTTTCTCATTTTTTTTAAATATGATTTTTTATTTATCTGTGTTTTTTATAAAAGTGGGAGTTACATTTATAGAAAATATTTTTCCTAGTGTTTTTATTTGAACTTACTTTTTGATTATAAGGGTTTTCATTTTTTATTTATTTTAAGAGTTTCTTTGAAGGTTTGTTTTAGGGTTTTTTTATAAGGAGTTTATTTTATGCTCCAAAGTTTTTTCTTCTAATCATGCCTTTTTAAACATGGGTGATTTGGATTGCTCCTCTTGAAATAGTAACGAAGAGATGTAATTATGCCTCGATTCTCAACATAAAGGAAAAGTATAGTCATTTGTTTCTAATTTGCAACTATTTTGTGTAAACTTCACATGTAAAGTCATTAACAACGAAATAGATGACCCAATTGACTATGGCTAGGATGGAGATTTTTAATTATAGTTTTAACACATTTTTAACTATTAACTTTGGGTTAATAATTTGCTTTTTACTTAGGAGGTTAATGATTTTGATCTTAGAATTTTTTATAATGGAGAATTGTTGTTTTCATTAATTGTAGAGATAAGGCCCACTAATATAACTTAACTTCTAGGGATGGTCAATAAAAAGTTAATCACGTACCTTTTAAAAGTTGGTAGTTGGCAATTAGTTGTTTAGAAACTAGGAGATAACTTGCAATGAATCTAGAAGGACCAATTAATTTAGTGGGACTTCTAACGGTGGTCTTTTATTGGGTATGGAGTTGAAGGAGGATTTAGAGGGGTGGGAAGGCACCTTATTCTAACATATTCTCCCTTTGTTTTTGGCTTTTGCTTTTGGATTGCATTTTTCTTCTTTGTCTCTCTTCATTTTTTCTTTACTCTCTTACTCTAATTTTTTCTTCTTCTATCTATTTCATTTTATTTTTTAATTCTTTCTCTTTAAAATAATAGTTTCTATTGATTATGGAGTACAGGAAGCAAAGGACAACATTCCTTGGATGTACCTAAATAGGATTAGAAAGGCAATAAACAAAGGTGCTTGTGAAAAAAATTTATTTTTATTTTTTGAAATTTTAATTTCGCTACTCTAATAGGACAATACAAGGGTGGGGTAGACAAGTAGGAGAGAGGGGAAGATGGCAAACATCCTTGGGACAAGTTTGTTTACCTCTAAAGTATGTATTTTCTACAAAACTTGATGTTGGTTTTTTTTCGGGCATTGACCAAAATTTCTTGGGTAGCAACAAAAAAACTTTTAGTCACTGCATCAATGGCAATTCTTGATAAGATGATTAACATTTTTCAAGGAACTTGTAAAAAAATTCTAGTGGACTGAAAAATTTTGGTCACCAAATGTACCTCTTTCATCATACTTGTCGAATTGTTTTAACAAAATTCTCAACACAAACACATATGGAAATTCAAACTTAAAATCATACCCAAATACTAAAAAAGTATAAAATTTGTCATATTAGGTCAATATAGAGCTTAATTAAAGTTTGCAAGCCTCTAGACACAAAATTGTCACAAATTGTCACATGATTATATGTTATGTATTTTTTTAACTAATTTGAAGTGACCTTGAAAGAGGTGAAACTAACTTACATTAGGGTTTATAAATCATAATTAAGGTTTTTAGACCTTAAAATAGGGTACACAAAGCTGGCCTAAGCTTAATTAAAGTCAAATCAAACTTTTAAAAGTAGGGAATCGTATAGTGGCTCAAGTCAAATCTAAAATAGGGTTTTCATACCCTTATTAGAGTTTTAAATTTTGGTTTAAGATTTACAGAGGTCGATTTATATTTAAGGTTTACAAAGGTCAATTAGAGTTTATAAAGCCTAGCCTAGTTTTTACATAATGAATTAAGGTTTACATAGTTGGCCTAGGGTTTTCAAAAGTCAATTTAGCAAGAAAAAATTGAGCTGAAAATTTCATATTTATTGAAGTGTAAGGAAAGAAATTTAGATCTTAATTAAGGTTACGAAACTGAGAATTCAAACAATTTAAGGACACAAAACTAGCATACAAAATATTCATATTTCTTGAAGTGAAAGGAAATAAATTAAAACCTTAATTATAGTTTACAAATCTAAAAATTAAAGTAATTTAAGGTTACAAAATTAGCATATAAAATGTTCATACCTCTTGACTCAGGTGAAGGAAAATAAAATTAAGATCTTAAATAAGGTTTACAATGCTAGAAATTGAAACAATTCAAGGAAACAAATTTTTTTTTAAATATTTGTAACTTTTGAGGTCAAGGGAAATAAATTCAAACATTAATTAAAGCTTACTAGGTTGAAAATTGAAACAATTTAGGGGCATAAAATTGAAGTGAAATTCTCCATAAACCACTTAATAGAAATCTAAAACCAATGCACATTAATTGTAGTCCAACACTTGTGAGATTATGGAATTGCCTTACATGTACCAAAATTTATAAAATTTCCAACATGGAAATATTATATCTTATCCACATTAGCATCCAAGATTTTTAAATGAATTGAAAAATAATTTTTTTTTACTTTAAGGGTTTGTGAGCCTAAACTCAAGTCATCATATGATTCAATTTTGAAATCATAAAATACATCCAAGAAGTCAATGGCATGCAAACACAAGCTAATGCATTAGACTCCAAACTTGAGGAATTTTGAAAAGAAAGCCTAGGGATGACTTTTTGTGAAATGGATTGAAGATACTATGCATGGTCAATCTAAATAATTCCAAGATCATTCTAGTGCACACTTTTGCCTATAACCTTAAACTATGATTTGCTCATTCTATAGAGACACCATAACATAGGAAAGGTATGATCTACAACTATGACATTTGTGAAACCAAACAACAAGTAGTCAATGGGTTCAATTGCAACAATTACAACTGTAGGGTTTTGGCAATTTAGAATTTCCAGTTGTTGGACTATTGGTTTTGGCATAAATTGAGGTGTTGAAGATGTGAACAAGTGAAGGTACAAGGTGGCAACTATGGTTTGGACAATCTCACATAATTTGGAACAAAAACCAAATGTAAACCAAACGACCAAGAAGAAATAGTCCCAAGGCTTGGTGGTCCATTGCTATAGTCAAAAAACAATTTGTTGCCTTTTGCAAATCTTTCTATTAACACCGCCATGCTTGAATGTGAAAAGTTTTGGGATAAACAAAATCTTCACCTCCAAAAATGAAAATCTTGAATTCTCTTAAATCTTCTTGTCACTCTTAACAATTTGTCATGCTCCATGTTATTTGAAGTTTCACACAAATAAATTCTTGCACTTTACACTTGTTGAGGTTTTCACACACAAACTATTGTGTTCTACATTTTTTGAAGTTTTTGCACACATGAAAGAAAATTCATTACTCTCATAACTTTTTTTTAAATCATTTGAAGATTGGCCTTTCACATAGGTGCACTAGGCTCCTTCATGCAAAAAAAAAAATCATGGCAAAATTAGTTTTACCACTGATTTTGGTGAAAAAAACAATTTCAATCCTAATTATTTTTCTTTGTATGTTCTTTGCCCCTATTACACATCCCATTCCCTAATTTCATGAAACTAAGTTTAATCTAACCCTAATTAAAAACTTTATGGATAATTATATTGCTCAAAGAATTTTTTTTAATATTTGAAATGGAATTGCCTAATTTTGTCCAAGGTTAATCCAAATGTGTTCAAGAGAAAAAATTAGCTTATTGTCTCCTCTCTTGGATCATATTGTTATGTAACACATTTTCACATGTTTAAATGTTTTAGTGTTTTTGTAGAGTGAATAAGGCATGGTTTATGTTTATAGGCAAAAGTCTTCCTTTAAATGCATCAAGGAGGTAGTTAGAATTAACCGTAGATCCTACCTGCAACAACTTGCTAGTAGTGTTACCCCAAGGCAATCATTGCAAATGTGCTTTGAATTTGATCTTCAATCCTTGAAAATGTGTTTAGATCCCATTGACTTAGTTTATCCCATAATGTATTATGATTCAAAAAGTGATTCTTCTTATGTAACTTTCCAAATTTAAATGGCACAAACTTTGTACAAAGTTTAATGGAAATCAATTCCCATAATTTTGTCTTTGCAATTTTGCCACATCTTATTTATGCTTGCTACCATTTTAAAGTTCTGTCAAGTTGCTTTCTTTAATTATGGTACATACTCTCTTTATGCATGGTGGTAGTTACAGATTCCACTCTTAGCTTCATAACCTTAAACCTAGTTTCTTTGAGGTATTGGCAAACCTTAAAGTCCCAAAACCCTAAACCACTCCAATTTTGTCTTTGCTTTTTATTTTTGGTACAACCTCTATTTATGCGTAATTATAGTTACAGATTCATGGAAGGAACATAACCGTAAACCTAATCTTTTTGAGTTATTATCAAACCTTGAAGTCTTGAAACCTTAAACCATTCCAATTTTTTAATTTATTTTTTATTTGTGGTACAACTTTTATCTATGCCTAGTGCAAGTTACAAATTCAATAATGGAATTAAACTTAATCATGGTCTCTTTGAATTGTTATCAGACCTTGAAGTCTTGAAACCCTAAACCATTCCAAATTTGTCTTTGCTTCTTAATTCTTATACAATTTCTATCAATGCCTAGTGATAGTTATAGATTCAATGAAGGAGCATAACCCTAAACATGTTCTCTTTTAGTTGTTGTCAAACCTTGAACTTTTGAAACCCTAATCCTAGCCTTTTTGAGAAGTTATTAAACCCTAAATCTTTCTCCTTTGCATAAAACTACAAAATTTGCTAACTATTTCCACATATTCAAGTGCATTTTAAGGGCAAATAAGTATGGAGGGAATTGACCTTGACCAACTCATGACCCAAGAAAGTGATTGTGAAATACTAGTAAATAAAAGGCCCACAAAGGCACTTCGAAAAAAGAAAGCCTTGAGGTGCATTGTGGATTTTGTACATTTGAATTCCTTAACCATTTCCTATAACCATCACTTTATGCTTTATAGCTAGGACTGAACAAATGTCACACAACTTGTACCTAGCCATGTTTGGAAAATTGTTTATGTAATTTACAAGTTGAATTTCCCTGATTTTGTTTTCCAAGAGGAAAGCTTAAAAGATAATTATGAAATACATTAAAGGAACTAAAGATAGGCACAACTAATGAGGAAGGTGCATAAAGGGCTATTTTGTAGAGTGATTAGGTTTTGGAACAACTGAAATCAACTGATGGACATGTAACACGGAATGTATTGAAAAGGTGGCAGAGATTTATGGAAGGTACAACTAGTTTGTCTTATAATTCCTCTCCTACCCCTTCTCCTAGCCTTACATTAGATGGGACAACAAGGTTGTTATTTATACCTCCTACCACATCTATGGGTACATCAATTGAAAGACCAACAACCAAGTTGGAGATGTTGCAATCATAATCATAAAGCCTTGCCACTATTACCAACAAATTAGTAGCTAGTGTGGAGGAACGAGAGGCTTTGTTAAAGGCAAAGGTAGATGTTAACATAGAAAAAGATGCATTGAAAATAGCTAATTTAAAAGCAGTTTAGGAGTGTGAAGTCATTATGGTTGTAGAGTTCAAGGCTAGGGTCAAGGATTTATTAGACCTTTCATCAATAGTCACCATCCTAGCCATGTTCTGTTGGGTCATTGTGGCATTCACCAATAATTTTAAATGTGAAGTCTTGGCGACATTTATGTAAAAAAGTAGGCAGTAATGTAATAGCCTTGAACAAATGACTAAATTTCTCTTTTGTTGAATCAAAATGGTTCATTAGCCTTCTCCACTTGGATTTCAATCCACTAATGCCCCATTCCACTCTAATTCCAAAACCTGCATGAAATTGTTGTAAGTTAGTTCGACCGTCTTTAAAACAACCAGAACCCTAAAACTAAAACTTGAAACCCATAAACTTAAAACTTGAAACTTAAAACTGTAACACCTTCAATCTAAAACCAAAAACCCTTAAATCCTAAACTTAAAACTTGAAAAATTAAATTAAAAACCTTAAATTTAACCCTAAACCCAAAACATAAAACCCTCAACCTTAAACCTAACACCTTAAACTTGAAAACTTTAAACTTTAATCTTAGAATTTAAAACCCTAAACTAAAATTAAAAAAACTTAAACCTAAAACTTGAAACCCTAAAATTAAAATTTAAAAATCCTAAACCTAAAACTTGAAACTTAAAACCTTGACACCTGAAACATTAAATTTAAAATCTTAAACTTAATTTTAAACCCTAAAATTTAAAACCTAAACCTTAAAACCTTGGAAATGAATTTTAATATCACCCATAAAACCCAATGACCTTATAAACCCTACACCTTATAACCTTAAAATGGAATGAAATGTCAAACTCTCATGCATTTTGTTGTATGCCCTAACAACATCCAAATGAACTCCAGGTGCAAATTCATGCTTCCCAATGTGGTGCATCACAAAGATGTCCTCACCCATGTAACTAGGGTCACACAATAAACACTCAAAATACTCATATGTGTGGACAAAATATTGATGCCATGATTTGTGAATGTCCAATTGGTGAAGGATTCTAATGTCATGGTATGACCCTAGGTACTCGAGGTCCAAATAAATGAACAATCCACAATGGTCCATCCCAACTATGTTGTTCATGCAATACATCTTTTTTTGCCCATTAAACTAACTACGATGGGATGGATTGTTCCAAGGCTTATGGATTTTGATGAAGGTCCCATCAATGAATCCAATTGGAATTGTGGAAGTTGTCACCAAAATTTGTTGCTACTGAATAGTGGGCGAACGAATCTTGTTGGATATGGTAAAATTAATGCAAGATGCGATAAATATGTCATTGTCATTTATCACATTTTTGTTCCAATTCCACATGAAAGCATCATATTTAGTCTAACACACCTTCAAGCTCCTTGATGGACTCAACTGCGAGTCCAAAGGTGAAAACAACGGAAGGAGAAGGAATTGGGGTGCACTCCCTGGTTCATAGGACTTCAAGGGTAGAAGGGCATGCTAGAGCTCTGGGATGGGGACTAAGAAGATTGCTAAGTAATTCAATTACTCACACAGACCTGCACAAACTAAATCACAAGTTGGTTAGTGCATAGTTATAACCTTTTTAGTGCGCAAACAAGCCATGAGCAAACACAAATTCACAAGACTCACCACAGCCCGGACTTAAGGGAAGCCACCACCTTCCCCTTTATAGTATATTTTGTGCCTGACCATGGGACCAACACCTAAATGTCATTTAGTCTCGGGACTCTCATTAAATGGGAGTCTTGGAATTCCCAAAATTGCGTAACTTTATGTGTAAACCTTTGATTGAGGTGAGGTTTGAAGCAAAGTTATAGCCTTCGTCGAGAGCTTTACAATAGTATGTGGCATGGCACCTTCACACAAGGAAGTCAAGACGATTCTCGACTTTTAATGCTTAGGAGTCAAATCACTAATTTGACTCTCGTCCTTTGTTTTGGCCATAACTCGTGTTTTAATTATTCAAATGGGTCATGCGAGCCCATTTTAGACATCTAAGTTCCAAGAGCTTCCCAATAATATAAGGAAATCTTGGATCCAATGGGTTTTGACCCTTGCAATCGCTCTCTAAAAATTCGAAAGTGCATCTGGACTCTAACTCGCAAAGTGGGAGCTCACTTGGGAGTGTGGAGGTTCATTCCCTCACACTCTCCTACATTCTCGGGAGCATGAAATGTGACTTCCAGGCTTCATTCTTGGCCTGCACCTTTGCAAGCCCTTGCTTTAGTTGCGTCATAATCACATTATCATATTTCATGAATAAGATGAAACTAATAAAATGTTGTTTTAGGGCCAACTTGGATGGTTGCGCAATGGTGCAATGTGGCTCCCTTGAGGACCTTGCATGAGTAATAATGGTTGGGATCACAAGTTGTGCCAATTTTTCAAATTTTGGTGAGAAATTTAAACAAACTTAGTGTGGCTTGCATGGTCGCTAGGATGTCCCCCAAACCTGCATCATGGTTGACTGATTATTTACTTTCTTCATCCAACTTGGCTGATGTGAAATACTCCCGAGTGTTGACACCAATGATTATTGGTTGCACTACAATCCAATCATCTATTGTAATTTCCTCAAGCAACTCTTCATTGTTACTATAAGAACTCGAATCAAGATGTGATAAATGAACTCCATAGGTGGCAAGTGGAATAAACCCCTCAAAAAATAAAATAAAATGAGACTCCCAAAACCCTAAAACATTCAAATCACTTCACACTCCCAAATGAAATGGAAGAGTTGAAACTTTCAAGTGCAAAAATGGGATCCCTCCCACTTATATAACATCAAGGGCATTAAATGAAAAGCTCCGCAACCCCATAAACCCTAAAACATCAACCTAGACCCAATTTACAAAATTTGGGATAAATCCAAGTACCTACTTCAGCTCCAACAACTAAAATTAAATATTTAAAGGCGCTAACCCACCCACTCTGGAAGAAAAACAAACCCTCCTCCCCCGTCCTCAAAGAAAAAATAAAAATAGAATCATGACCCCCTTTAAAACCCTATTTTCCTTTCAAAATCGCTTCACCACCCTCAAAACCCCAAAAAAAAGCCTCCCCGAACAACACCCACCCCTCCCCTCTCCCCAACCCAAAACTTGAAATTGTGAACTTCTTGCACTGTCGACCTAATTTAATCCAGTCAAAGGCGCACCCACGTGGTCAACCCCTTTCTCACCCTGTCCTTTTTCCAAAATCGCTCACAGTTAGGGTGAATTTACGGACCACTGAAACTCAGGGCGAAAGAATTAAAAGGGTGTGAGACACCCTGTGAAACTCCCGGTGAATTTACGGATATCTTTTTTCGTTTGTAATGTGTATGTGAACTTTTGTATTCTACCACTCACCCCATTCCCACTTGGGAACCTTGTTCATCAACTTGTCTAATTTTCTTCATGCATAAAAAAAAATCATATTCACATGGAACTGGCATGAAAGAATTTAGATAGAGCCACACATTTTGATGGCAAAATAAAAACCCGTAGCCTAAGGTCCACTTTACACTAGGAGTCAGGGCCTCAAAAAAACTCAGGGCCAACTTTAAGAGCATTTTTGGCTTGTTGTTTGGCCCCCCCAGGGTTGAAAATTGACTTCCCAAATTCAGATGGTATCCTTATTTTCAGCCTTGAGGCCAATAACAAGGCCATAAAAGTTCAGCATTTATTATTAGTAGCTTGGGGCAGATTGAAAATATTTTTTTGTATTTCAGCCTTGACTCCTAGTGTGAAGCCCTTGGTGCCAATTTCAACTTTTGCACCAATGGGAATGTTTGATTTGGGTTGAACATCGACCCTGACAATCCTAGTGTAAAGCGGGCCTATAATGGCTTCTTATTTCCAGGTTTTCGAGATTTTTTTAAAATGGAAATCAATCACCGGATTTTCTTAATTAGGTAGTAAAAAAAACTAGAGAAGGACACATGAATTGTCATAGATGAGTGCCAATTTTTTTTTTTCCCCTCCACCTATGATGGCCTTAGTTTTCTACCTTCATCTTGTTATAAACAAATCAGCAGTTGAGCTACATAAAAAAATAATTGAAAAGCAAAATTAAAACACAAACAAATCATAATGACATAAAGGGTAGGCATTCCGTATTGTAAATGGCGCCCCCCCCCCCAAGAGGGCGGGGCCCAAAATGGGCAGGAAATTGCATTTCATAATTTCTCCCAATACTGACGGACTGGTGACCAGAGGCTGTGCTGTACTGGTCTAGTTCCATTATTACGGTACGTAATGACCCTGACAGTAGGACATTACACCCGGGACCTCCACAAGCCTTGGTGTAATAAACCTGCTACCCTCGTGGCGGCTGGGCATTAACCTTACACACATACACACACACACACACACACAAAAATAAAAAAAGCTGACTTAAATTTTCCCTTTCACGTTTGCAGGTACCTTACCTTACAAAATATTAATTTCCCAGTGCGGCGCATTCAAATTATTAGGTCAGAATTCTTAAATTAATATTGAAGAAGGGGCAGGTCTCATGGATGCTTGCAGACCTTCTACCACTTAAAAATCTAAACCCACTAAAACGCCACTAATTGCACTAAGTGGTGACCCGAGGTTGTCACCACGAGAGGATGACAAAAAATTGTTAACTTAGAGGTTGTCACAACCCGAGGATGAAAAGAATAGTTAACTTAGTGGTAGAAGGTTTGCAGTTCATCCACATCCATGTCCCTCACGGTACCACACTCATAGACGCATCGTGAATCGAGCTGTTTATACATTTAATTTCATGGATTATTACACAACAGCCGACGACGACGAAAAAATCTCTGAGCTCACATGAAAATCACCACTTGAAAATCACCACTTGAAGTAAGCACACCATAAATTCAGACCTTCTACCACTAAAAATCTAAACCCACTAAAACGCCACTAAGTACACTAAGTGGTGACCCGAGGTTGTCACCACTAGAGGATGAAAAAAAATAGTTAACTTAGAGGTTGTCACAACCTGAGGATGAAAAAAATAGTTAACATAAAAGTTGTCACAACCCGAGGATGAAAAAAAATAGTTAACTTAAAGGTTGTCACAATCCGAGGATGAAAAAAAATAGTTAACTTAGAGGTTGTCACAACCCGAATATGAAAAAAAATAGTTAAAGTAGTTAACTTTGTAGTGGTAGAAGGTCTGGATGCTTGCTTGTACATAATTTGTTCCTGGCTGGTGTGGTGTTGAGAACTTGTGGGTGAACACTTAACACTCCAGGCAATGGTGGCATGCCCTCAAAATAACATAAGGTATAACCCCTCCCAACATATGGACCAGCCAGCAACCACCAGTGCACCAATGAAGAATGGATGGTAAGTGGTGAGGAAACAAAGGTTTCTGTTGGCTTCCAGTTCCCTAACTAAACCATGGTGGTTATCTCGGTGTTTTGTTTTTAACCTACCTATCTCTTATTTGTGGGTTGTTAATAGGTAGGTAGTAGTAAAAACAGCCATTACTACCTATGCATAAACCATTTACTTTCCTCCTAGTAGTTACCTATTTTCCTACCTATCTACCTACCTATATATGAGACCTATTTCTTAGTGAATTGGTTACCAAGGTGAAACCAAATATTAGCTCAGTTGAGGTTCATGCACAACAAACCAAGTAATAACAGGCATGACACCCAGTGTCTTCGAAACAGTAAGAATGTGTGCGACATGGTGACACCCTACTTGAAGCCTTCTGGTTCTACCATCAAGTTTGAGCATCAAAGGCCGAATTGAATGTTAAATAAATGAATGCACATCTTGCTTTCAATAGTCAAAACTATGTTTATAATAGAATTCAAGGTTTTCTCGTAGGAGTTCATGAGTTCATGAGTTTGAATTGGGTCATGAGAATACTACACATCGTGCATCATGGGGCAGTCTCATGAAAAAACCTAAGGATTTTATGCAGTGCACAAAAAGACAAGCTCATGAAGAAACCACTCAGAGAACAAAAAGGCAAGCTCTCATGAAAAACGACTCAGAAGACAAAAAAGACAAGCTTGGATAGAGTGCTGGACAGAGCATGGTAAGGGTGTTTATCACCATCTTGCTACGAAAAAAAACTCTACACATAAAAGAACAAATCTAAACCCTAAACCAAAAAGAAAAAACAAAAGGGCTGAAATGTTCTCAGTAGTTATTATAGCATGGGAGGCACTTCATAGTTCAAACATGGGTGTCAGTTCTACATGATATTAAGTAGGTTACTGTACTATGGATGGATATTGGGTGTTATCCTTTCATTTTTCATCCATTTTTCTGACGTTTCCAGCTTTTGTTTAGGCCATTATTAATAATGGATATTGATAATTTTGACCCACATGTCAGAGGAAACTAGCTTGTGGTTTTCAATCTTGTTTTTATTTCTTTTTTTTTATTAGATGGGCATTTATCTCCAACTGAATAATTGAATTAAATAGTTTCATTTTCCTCTCCCCACCCCAACCCCTAATAAAATACTAAATGGTTGTAACTTGTCACGTATTTGAGAGTTTATCTAGTGGATGAACAATCAACTACACTACGTAACATGGTTGCAACTAAGTCATTGCAAGTTCATATTTGGAACTTGAATGTCATCCTAAACCCTAAACCCAAATATGCTTGGATGTTTTTTAGTTGATGGATGTTTTATTGGAGTTTTACAAGTGGATGAATGGTTTTAATGAATAGCATTGAGAAATTTTAGGTGTTACAATCTTGTTTATCGGGTTGATATTGAAGAAGGGGGGCTTGATTGGGTTGTGAAGAGTCAACACTAAACCCTATTGCCAAAAGATCACAATGAAAATGTCCTCAAAAGAAGTACCTTAATAGCTTTTCAGGTACTGCAATAATTAAAATTTTTAAAAAGAAAAAATCTGTTTGAAATGCCAAAATTTAAGGAAATTACAAAGGAGGGAAAGTACAATAAAAAAGGTCTCATTATGTTGGGGGAGGTTTAGAGTCCAGGGAACCTACCAAAGAAGCTGCCTATATTATTATGCCCAAAACTGCATAAAATTATTAATTTTTACTGCCAAAGTGGATTTTTGAAAAATAAAATAATTTTCAGCAATTGATTGCGGAACCTGAAAATGTATTCAAGTATTCAAGTTCTTCGCATTGGTGTTCCCATTCACACTTTCGTGCATATGGAATGATGTCATGACCAATGTGGGTGGATATTCACAATTTTCTGATTGTGAAGCAAAAATTTGTGGATATCTTATGTTTGGAAACAGAAGCATATGTTGTTGTGGAAGTTAAAAAAGAGGAGGTTAGTTGGGTTGGTCATTTGCCAAAACAAAGAAAGGATTCACCTCTTCTTTCTTACAACTGTTTCTGATCTGCTTCCATATTACCCTAAACCCTAAATCTTGAACCTCATGTGACATACAAAGTTATCTAAATCAAACACCAAGAATCTTTCTTTTTTTGGTCAGAAAACATCAAGAGTTTTTGAAGGTTGAAAAAAACTCTTTCAGGAGAAACAATTTTTTTTTTGGGTTGTTACAAGAAGAAGAAAACATTGCAAAAATCTATGTCAAATTGCATCCTTGGGAGGACAGTTAGGGTAAAGTTTGGGATCTACGTGCGTCAAATGACCATTTTGAGGAGATATTATATAATTATTTAAAATAAATATTTTTTATCACCTTATTATTATTTAATTTTGTAATACATACCCTTTTCATATTATTACATATTTTATATTATAATTAAATTATTTAAATAAAATTTTATCTTATTTTAAAAAATTGATTTATAATTTCTACCAAACAACCAATATATTGCACCTTATATTTTTACTCACATATTTTCACTTTTTTTTTAAACTACTATCCACCCGGGATTGCATCACACATTTATGAGTTGTCAAAATGTTTTTTAGCATTTGGCATTGAAAAACCCATCATGAAAACATTAGCTATATACGGTCATCGTTTTGCAATGATACATTTGGAGTTTACATGATTTTCATTAGTGAACCCATCTCAGTCTCCGGCCTTTTGTCAGTTCCACAGATACATATTTACAGCTTGATGCATCCTCCTCTTTTTAATGAGCATCATTTCACAAGCAGAATTGCCAGCAAGTGTGCACAGTGCAATTTGCAAAGTCCACTTTGCAAAGTTTGGAAATGAAAAAGGGAATCTCCTTTTTAGCCAAAACTTTTATATAATTTTACCTAGGTTTTGGCAAGCGGCGCAACAACTTGAACCTCTTTGCAGTCAAGCATGCCAGAATATTATTTTCAAATTCCAAAATTCAAAAGATAATGAGGGACAAAAGTTTAAATTCATTGGAAAGCTTTCATACGGGTGCATAAATGTTGAAGATATGGGAAATGCATCAAGAAGACCTCCTTCTACTTTTACATGACAATGGACAAATGGAAATTAAAGGCTCTAATTTTTTGGGCTTTGAATTCAAGGATGGATATAGGAGACATCTTACAATTTCATGTGTTGTTATGAAAACTTTTGAAACCTAACTTGGGTTTGAAAGGGAGTCTTGAGATATATTACATCCATAAAGGTTTCAAAACATAGGTCAAACAAATAATATCAAGTGCAAATTTTGCATGGATTCATGTTCAATTAAAACCCCACAAAACAACACTAAAGTAATTTGGGCATTAGTTTAGACTAATGCTCAAAACCCACAAAGCCAAAGTCTTTTTTGTTGCATCGTAGCCATAATTTGGTCATTTGTAATGGTTGTAAGGAGTTTTATAGTTTATATATGTAATTAAGTCTAAGTTGGACTAGTTGTAAATTAAATTAGACTAAAAAAGTAATTTTGATTTGGAGATAATCTACAACCAGCCCAATGTGAATAGAGTTTCAAATATTTGTTGTTTGGGGATATGTTCACATTGTTGTGTGTGTCTCAAATCAATCAAAAGTGATTTGAGACTCTAAAGCACACTAATTAAGTTTGTAAGTTGCAAATTTTCATGTCTTTGCCATTTTGTTGCATAACTTTTGTTGATATTGTAAAAGTTTTTGGCCTTACATTATGGATTCGGATTCCTGCAATGTTGCAAGTGAGCAGATCTTCTGAATCACCATGTACGAGGCTTTATTATTGGTCAATTGATGGTTGTTGACAGCAATAAGTGTAAGCACCGAGGTGACACATATGTATATATATAAGGAAAATAATTGATTTGCATACTAAGCATAATCTAGCAGCTTTTCTTCATATAGGATTAAAAGCTTCCATTTTGAAGGTGTTCATTTTCTAACACCTTCCCCGGCCTCCCCTTTACAAAAGCACAATTTGAGCACCAATGTTTATTATTTCTTATCTTAGTTTCTTTAGTTTTGACCTTTAAACTCTAACAATCAACTCTAGACCTAGGATCACATCCCAAACTATGTTTATAAGTTGGATGAGGAAAAAAAAAATCCTTGGACGGTTTATGCACAACAACCATACACAAGTGCTAACAACCGTAAGATATAGCCAAAATCCAAGAAGATGAAGTCACAATAAACTAGTTATCATGAGAAAACAAGCTTATAATACACTTAAATCTAAGGCTCCCAAAAATATGGGTTCTTCCCCAAACTTAATCTAGAGGCAAGACTATAGTGCCTTACCAAAAAGTCTTTGAATGCCAAGGTCATCAAATGCATGGTCTCTAAATATGCTGGGTAAGGTGCTCTCCAATCACACCAAATAATTTCAGCAAGTGTCCTCTTTAGGTTGTGTGAAATAACTTGTACTCAATTTTGGACAAAGATTTTTGTTTTTTGGTTTTGAACAATAGTTGAAAAGTGGCATGTGAAGGACACTTGTAATGAGAGGCTCTTTCTTCAAGTAGATTTGTTTGTAAATTTTGGTGTTCACAGTACAAGCTACCATAGTACACCATAGTGCACACTTGTCTAGAACTTGCACCAAATTCCAATCCAACACAGTTTTTTGGCACATGTTGTCCCTTGGGGTTCATTATTAAAATATATATTATAATAATTAAAAAATTACCTTTCCTTTTTCTCACATTTCTTGAATAGTGATACAATAAATATACCCTAGTTCGGTGGAACAGCTATTTTCCAAATTTTGGAAGGGTCAATCTGAAACCCTAAAACCCTAAACCCAGGCGGCTCCAGTCTAGGTATGAATGACAATCCTATATTTTTGCAGTGATGATGAGATGACTACTTTAGAGTATGTTTGTGTTAAGAATGGGCTACATCCAGTTCAAATTTTAAGTAAGAAATTGCGAGCAATTAATGTGTTGGCAATGTAGTTTGTAAAAGGAAACCAATTTTCAGGGTCCAAAAATGACAACCATTTAAAGACTATGTCTTCAAAACCTCCATCAGATTCAATTCAAATCTCCGACTATGAAAACTTTCAAAGGATACCTATATGACTTGGAAATAAAGGGTATGATTTGGCATTTGATAATTGATTGATTTATCATTCAGTTTGAATATCAAGCTAAATGAATATCAAACCAAAAAATCCAATATTTAACAAAGCAAAAAAGAATCGGAGCATAGTTTATAAATTTCCTTTGACAAGCCTTATGGGTGTATACTTATGTTATTGGGTTTGAATTGGAAATTCCTTTTTTAGCTTTTTGGTGTACATGTTAAGATTGCTTTGGGATTTGAATTGGAAACAGTTCCAAAGAAGAAGCTTCAGCATGAATTTAGGGGTTTGGGTTTTTCTACAAGCATGAAATCTTGGGTAAGTAAATTTTGGGTTTCAGGTTTTCGGGTTTTTCTGCAAGCATGAAAATTTAGGTATGAATCTAACAAGCAGTTTGGAAAAAGAGGCATCAGCATCAATTGATGATCTGCGAGCATGAAATCTTAGGTATGAATTATATTACACAGTTCAAAACAAGAAGAAGCCTCAGCAAGAATTTCAAAGTCTGCAAATCTTTCCCTTTCTCTCTTCTATTACTAACATGCACAAGCTGATTGCTCAAAACCTAAATGGCATATTCTTATTCTGGTTTTTCATAAAACTCCAGAATCAGATTTGCACCTCTGTTTTCCAACACTGAATTCCAATGCTGGAAATTTCATCTATCAAGTACCTCCTTCAGTCATAAATCTTCAACCATCTTCAACATCAACAATGCACATTCTCCACAACTGATGCACCAGTATTACACCCAATAACAAGTAGCAAACACATTGCTGACAGTGATACATGATTGTCTCTTTTTTTGCACCAACCTCCAAGCAAAAGTGCATTCATCAGCATTGCACACTGCAAACCAACACAAATGCAGGCTCCCAACAAATCCACTTGAGCTCCACTGGTCCAATCTTATGAAAACTCCACCCCCCATGATGCTCAGTGTAGCACGAATTCTGGAAGAACAATGAATAATTGCAAAGAAAGTGGCAAAACCCGTAACTCTACATTTATCAATAATCTAAACAATGTATATAGGAAGACCAAGTGCCATCCACCTTTTGTGGACACTCAATATGCAAATGTTCCTGTGTGTAATTGACATCACTACTACAAGTTACAAGTCTAGAAGCTGACCAACACTAAAGACCTGAGTCCATCAACTTCTGAGTTCTTGCAGAACTCATCATGATCTCCATGCTGATGATTGCTCCATTTCTTTATCCTCCTCCCACCAGGTTGCTGTCTGGCACACCCACACCATTCAAGTACCTTGAAACCAAATCAGTACCTCATTCTAGTACAAAGGGAGTTTTAATTAAGGCAGTTGTAACACCACAGGACACAATACACTACATTGTTTCGTGCTACAGTACTTCGCCCTTTATTTCCATCCCTCTTTTGCACTTGCATGTAAAGATATTCACATTGCATTAATTTTGAAGAACTGCATACAACTACAGATGCTGGGAGAAATTTTGGTTTTGCTAATTTCACAGAGCTTCAGAATGAAGAAAAAGAATGGCACCAACCTTGTAACCTCTTCGGAAAAACTCCATAGCACTACCCACTTCCTCCTGAAGTCCTAAGGAAGTCAACAACTCCTGCTTGGTCTGCACAGCTTGGAAAAAGCTTGTAAGATAAATTAGCTTCCAACATAGATCCACTTTCACCACATGGGAGTAGATTTACAGACAGAAAACTCTATATGTTACTGCTGAAATTATGGCTGAAAAATACAACAGAGTGAGTAAGCTGTAACCATCTACCTGGCCTAATGTGAAACGCTCCTGACCTTCAGCAACACATGCGTATGATCCATCTGCCTGCTTCAGCATCACCTGCCAGGGGCCTAGTCGAGCAGTCCCAGCCATGCAAATCATTACAATCATCCTATGACAAATCCATTCTCTCTGATATAATGGCAAGCGTATGGACTAGTCTATATAGAACCATTGCTGTCATCAATTGGCAAGCAAGGAACACATGGCTATGCCTTCCACAAAATATCTCTCATAAGAGTCAAGATATCTCCATTCTCACAATTAAGAAAAGGCAAAGCGAGTTCAACACTTCTTCAACCAGCCACAGAGAATTCTGAAGAAGGAAAGACGAAACAGAGAACAAAGGACCAAGAAACAAATAAATAAATAAATCACAAAAGCAGTATGAATAACAGTGCCAGTCTCACACCTGTTCAGGGACCATCAACAGTAGCATGTATGATATTGACTTCTCTATCACAACTTTCCCACTGACTTCATCAAGGAACAGATGCTTATGCCTTAACACAAAAATCTAACTATGATCAGTACCTGGATATTGGCGGAACAAAGCTCCACTATAATTGAGGATAAAGGGCGCAACAGCAATACTCTGCAAGGTGCAGCCAAGTGAGAGCAAAGTCTATCTGCACACCTCATGATAGAATATTGGCCACCGAAGACAACGAAAACTATTGTACCTTAGAATAGTCCCTTGTTCGAATGTAGAAAACAGGGAGAAACTGGGCAAGAAAGCGATAGTGCAAGTCCTTAGTGGGAAAACCAAGCAACCCAAGGTCCGCTCTGCACAATGTCAGGTGGAACACATGAGCTTCCTTTTTCAAAACACAAAAAGTCCATCAGTAACATTGGTCAGATACACCTGACAGCCAACAAGACTTCAAAAGGCAGATGACCCAGCAGCAACTCCTTCACAAAAGGTTTCTCAATCTAACCATGAAAGATGTACATATACATACCGCAATGTTTCAGTTTCCAAGTTGAAAAGAAGCAATGGTGCATTTTGTGCTGATGTGTTCTGCCAGAAGAAGAAGCAACATGCAACATCAGTACTCATGACCTGAAAAAAAGGGATGTTTGCTAGATGTCTGTGCTTGAAGACATCTCAACAACCTGCTCACGTTCATGTAGAAAGCAGGAGTACAAAGGTTCATAAGATACACAACGTAACCATGAAGAAGATGTGGAATCTCCTCTCTAAAATTGCATCACCATCAAGTGTATTTATAATGCAAGGACCCACTACTTTGATGCCATGGCTTTGTGTCCTCTACAAGAGCACCCTGCATTGAAACAGCAGTTGGGATAATATGGTGGCTATGAGTGCAAAGTAGTGTGCAGCTTACAGCATAGTGCTCCACTGCAGGTAGCTCAGCAGCACTAGAATTGAGCACAATGTACAATCCTACTGCTTCACTTGACTGGAACTTGCCTGTGTCCACCCATCCAAAACCATGTAAATGCAATTGGGGGAACGGCCCTCATCAACAAAGCCCTGTGTTCAAAGCCTACAATATACTCCATGCATTGAGGGAATCTGTACATTTTGGAAGATGAATCAAGGCCAATGTGCAGGCACTGCAATCAAGCAGTAGTTTGTATGAGTTCTGCACATGCTGATAGCATGAATGTGATGTAAAAAAGTGAACCAACCTTCTACATCTTCTCCAAAGTCAAAATCAAGAGCACCCCTCACAGATCCCCAAAAGCTCTTCACTGCTCCTCCACTTGGGGCATCGTCTAGACATCCCACACTCACACCACTTGACTGCCACAACAAACAACAGCCAGCAACAATAACCATCACATATTGTTCCTTGTAATTTATGCTCCCCCGTTGGTCTACTCATTTTGGTCAGTTCTCATACAATCATCACTTGAGATCAGCCTGGGAGGAAACAAAGTGCATGCTCACAGACTTAAACTACCAGACCAGAAGCGTGCTATGGATAGAAGCCAAAACACAGATCTCTATGAAAGTCCTTACAAGTTCAAGAGCTGTCCGAAAGATTCGTGAAGCTCTTCTCCTCTCTGGTTTATCAGGAAAAATCTGCCACCACCATTACAAACACAAACCACCATGAATGGTTGTCCAAACAGATGACCCCACATTCAAACCTATCTGAGTTTCAAAAATCCCAACACTCTTAAGGAGAACCAAGAAGACCACCAATTGCAATGTCAACTGGCTTCTGCATGAATGTTCAGATCAGATTCCTTCTTCAGAAAAACCTACCAGACATGAGGTGATGCCTTTTGTTTCATACAGCTTGCGTGCTAGAGTCATGGCTAGTTGAATATTAGCATCAATGAATTCATCTGATGCTCCCTGCCAAAAACAGAGACCTTGTAGAGAGAGCTTCAGATGAATGAAACTGGAAAACAGCAAACAGAACTGCCATCTCAAGGGATGATGTTGCCACTCCCTTCAACAAAGTTCTTACTTGATACACTACTATCCATCATCCATGCAAGAACTAGTTCCAACATTTACTGGCAAAACTAGAACAAATTGAAGAAGCTCTACCACAAAAAACAAGGTCTAATACTATTAAAATGCTTGTTAGTACCAAAACATGTGAAAAAACAGAAAGACGGGAAAAAAAAAACACATCGCACCTTGTACCCAGACACACTGCTTGGCAGGGGCCTGCATCCACCCACATTTGGAAACCAAACCACCCTCCTCCCAATCAAACCACACATGACTCAAAAAAGCAAGAAAAAAGGAGGAGCTACAATGAAACCAGAGAAACTGAGACCCTGCAAATTGCCACAAAGAAGCAACTACAAAGAAACCCAAGAAACTGAGACTCTGTGAAATGGCACCCTCACTGTACAGACACAGAGAGAGAGAGGGAGGGCGGGGGGCAGAGATTGCAATGCAGATGAGAATTCAGAAAAGCAGCAGAGAATTGCTCAGGAAACCAAGTCTGGGTCAAAAACAAGAAGAAGAAGTCAGGATCCTTACGGAAAATCAACTTCAAGACGCTTGTGACCATCATCCAATGCATAGATGAGTGCCTTGGCAGCATCTGTACACACACATAACACCCATTCTCATTTCTGGACATCCTAAAGAGCAACAAACACATCCTGGACATCGCTAAGAGAGCAATTGCGCTTTTTTCTGGGTTAATAATCTCCTTCTACTGACGATTGGGGTTTGGTGCATTTCTTCCGGGAAGATAGGTACCCCAGTCTTGGGGAGTTAAAGAAGGGATTCATGGATTCTCAGAAGACCAAAGAGAGATGCGAAGGAAACAGAGTGTTTTACCGGAGATAAGAGCTTCATAGGATGCAGGTTTGTAAACGGAGACACCCAGCATAGCATCGCTATCTGCAGCAGCACTGGACTCTTCCATCCGCACCACACTGCGAGGAAAAGTCGCTCGCAAAGCCAGCGACGGGCTGGTGCTGTTGCCACGGCGGCGGCGGTGGCGACGTCGCACAGCTGCTGCCGCTCCAAGTATCGCATTTCGATGCCATACTACTGCAGCGGCAGCGGCAGCAGGCGTTGCTGCGCATGCGAGCTGCGTAGTAGTAGGAGCAATCCGCAATACTTGCGCCATTGATCCTCCACTACTGCACACCCGCACAAGGATCTGGAATCGCGCACTGTTATGTACTGCACTGCACTGCAATCCACTGCAATTCCTCGCTTGCAATCCGCGTTGCCTCAACAAAATCTGCGACCTTTTCACTCTCGCTTTTGCTACCAACAAGCGCTTAAAACCCTAAACCTCCAGCACGGGAAGGAACAAGGCCAGGAACTTTGGTGGTGGTATCCTTGCTTTTTTCTTCTGGCTAGAAAGGAAGGATGGCCGGCAAGCGCGATGCGGAGGGCATCGCACTCCTGTCCGTCTACGGGGATGAGGAATCCGACGACGACGACTTGGAAGATGCAGCCGCCTCACCTCCTCCGTTAACGACTACCATTCCCGGTGAGACAGAAGAAACTCCTCATGCTGCTGCTGCTGCCACCACTGGAAGCATCGTGGATTACGCTCAAGATGAGATAGCACCTTCTCCTGACCATGAGGTGAACCCTCTCTCTTTCCTGAGTCTGCTGAGTCTAAAATTCACTGGAAAAGAAAAAGCGCGAGAAAGACAAACAGACACATACACAGACGCATAGACAGACACAGACAGATGCCAGAGCTTTGTTTTGAGCAAACCTAGGGTTTGAAGCTCAAGATGTCAGCAACAAAGTCCGTCCGTCTGTCTTGGTAACAACAATGCCTGTTGAAGAAGAAGAGGATGAGATGTTGTGGAAGTTGGAAAGCTCATGATGTAAGAAGTGCACTTGCTTGCTGTGGTGGAAGCCAGGGCACTTGCTTCTTGTGATGGAAGCAGGTGCACTTGCTTGCTGCGTTTTTTGTGGCTGAGAAAGAGGGACTAGTGTTTGTGGGCATTTCTGTGTGTGTGTGTCTGTGTAGGAAGGAGAGTTTGTTGGTGAAGGGAGTGAAGGTGTGGGTGGTGATGATGATGCTATGCAAGTTGATGATGATGGTACTGCCTTTTTTAACTTCACTTACATCTGGTTATGTCTTGTGTGTGTACTACTGCAATATTCCTTTCAAGTTTCTGCAGATTAGAACTCAAATTTCTTCCATGCAGCTGATGCACAATCTAGGGTTTGTCAAGACTTGTTGTGAGCTACACTGCAAGAGTTTTCTTGAGAGTTTCCTTGTAGTGAAATTCGTCCTCGTGGTAGTTACTGAGTTTTCTCATTATTGATTGCAGGCTCTAGTTTTCCTGCTGCAGCAGCAGATAAGAGGGTTGTTTTTGAGATTCAACTTAAAATCAGTTTTTCTTGTTGGAAGTGGGCATTGGATTGTGGCAACAATCACAATTGTTCTGAAATCCTAGATGTAAGACACAAAGAAAGAGATTTTCTTTGTTTTTTTTTTTTTTTGCTTACAAGTAAACCACCAGCAACATCTTTTGTTTGGCAGGGAAGGAGCTGACTGCTGATGGTAGAGAAGATGGTGAGGCGGTAGAGACAAGTGTGATGGTACAAGATGGTCTAGACAACAATGGTATACCTCATCTTGCAGTTGAAGAACAAGACCCACTGGCTGATTTTTTGCCATCTCCCCCTCATACACCATGCTCAGATGAGTTACAGGTGTGTTTATGTATGCATCTTTCATAATTTTTTTGTTTCAATCCCAGATCCAATTTACTCATTTTCCAACTAGATCACCACTTGGTGGGGAGGAAGAATTATTGGATCTGCGCATCTGTAAAGAGCACTGAATTGTGGCTTGTTTATTCACAAGAAGCCAAAAATACATTCCTTTCTCTGCTTGTTGTAAGGTAGCTTACCCTCACAAGCTTGTTGCAACTTGAATGAGGATACTATGGACTTTGCCCTTTTTTTATTCATTTTTTTTCTTGAGTCTCACCATTGCTTCCAGAAAATATGACAGAAGCTTGGTGCAGCAGTCGCTTGTATACACTTGCCCAAAATTTTGGGTGGTTGTCTGTACCCTTCTCTACATCTCTATTGTTGGGAGCTGACGAAGTCAGTGGTGAGTCATGGCTCTTAATGATGAAGGGTGTCTGACACTTTGTGAGTGACACTCACTCATGAGGTTATGACCACACTCATTCTTGTCATGTCAGTTTTTTGGTGTTGCTGGAACTGACAGAACAGATGCAATCAAAGCTGTTGTGGAGTTTTCTCTGCAATTCCATAGCTGTGTTGTAGGTAATTGCTCATGCAAGCAATGGTCTTTTTGTATCCCAGTTTTTGGTTTTGCTGGAACTGCAGAACAGATGCATTCAAAGTGTTGTTGTCAAGTTTTTCTCTGCAATTCTGTAGCTGTGTTGTAAGTAGTTGTTGATGCAGGCAATGTTCCTTTTGTATCCCATTTTTCTTCTGCTGCCTGAAGCTTTGAAGATTATTTCCTAGCCCATAAACATACCCTGTCTTGTATACAGGTAGTGTTGAATCTCTCAGTTTGCTGCTGCATTGACTACAAATTCTGAGGTTATTATACATACTTCTTGGAGCTGTTTGAGTCTTTCTGCTTGCAAACATCGTGAGCAGAAGACACAAATCTGGAGGCAACTTCAAACATTTGTTTTGAATCAAGAGGTGTTGAACCATCATCTGATTATGTGCTATTATTGCACAGGCAAAATTCACAAAGTATTCCAAACTAAAGGAAGCTGGGAGAAGCTTCAATGAAGAACTTCGGAACTCAAAAGGGTATCGAAATCCAGATTTTCTGCAGCATGCTGTTACCCATGAGAATATTGATCAAATTGGTAGCTGCTTCAAGCCCGATATCTTCAATCCGCATGGCTATGAGAGAAGCGATTTCTTTGATGCCTTGGGTACAGAGGACCCCGACCCCTGCACTTTTGACATTCTTCCTTCACCTCCTTTGCATCATGTGGTTTTTTCTTCAGCATTTTCATCATTCTTGTGTTTGCAAATTGGAAACTTAAAAAACTGAAGGGATATTGGATTCTCTTTCAGGGTATGTGTTCTTTTGACAAAGTCAGGACCTGCTACTTACTTGTGGTGTGTTGGGTGGGGTGTGGATTGGGGGGGTTGGGGCTTGTGTGGATGGGTTGTATCTTGCTGGTTGCAGTAGCAGAGCAAAGAAGGGAAACAGAGCGGAAGGAACAGGAGAAGAAGCAAAGTCAGCGTACTGCTGTCGACTTTGTACGAGCTACTTCTGGCCCTGGTCTGCTGCCAGATCTTCGACCCAAACCCATCATCCAGATTCTTACTGCTCAGAAAGGTGGGTTTGCTGGTTGACCATTGTGTGCAACTTTGCTTTCTATCAGTGGTTGCTATAGATCTGTTATGAATGTAGTAGGATGGGGGGCACACCCCAGGTGCACTTGCGATATTGTGGCCAGAAGTGCACTGCCAATGAAAATATGAAAATAGCAACAGCAGGCAGGCAGCCTCTCTACCAATTTGTTTAGACACCCTCCTCCCAAACTGCAAAAGGGAAAGAGAATTTTTTGCTTCCTGGTGTGTTTTAGTCTCTCATGTGCACAGGTTGGGAGCACTTGATTTTCTTTTTCTGTGCACTAATGAGGTTAGGAATCTGCAAAAGATTAGAGTGCTAATTTTGATCAGATAGTGTGGTTGGTTTGTCCCCCCTTTCAGGATTGACAGCCATTGCTACCCAACAAGGGCTAGGAGAAGCAAGCCATACTGTTATCACTAGTACCACCACATCTTCAGTAGTCCACACAGTGACAACAAGTGAGGTTGCCACGAAGACTGAATACCGCGCAGGCAAGAAGAGCAAATGGGACAAGGCAAAGTAATCACTAAATCAAGCAAAACTCAGCAGTTGGCACCACCACATGTGTTGCAGTTAGAAAGCAAGGCTGGAAGGTGGTGGCAGCATCTGAGCAAGCAAGCAAGTGTGGAAGGCGGGCAGTATCATCATCTTTCTTGCAGTTGGGTTTGTTTACATTCCTTGTGTTCTGGCAGAGGAGCACACCTGCATCAGTTTAGAATTGAGTTTGCATGAGGATGATAGATAATTAGATAGATAGATAGATTGATAGATAGATAGATAACTTCAGTCTGATTCTTCTGCCAGTGGCAAGCATGTGGAGTGTCAGTCAGAACTTGTTAGATGCTGAGAAAATTTTACTTTCCGGAAAGAAACTCGTTCCGATCTCCTTTCTCAACATGTTTGCTCGCAAAGTTCTTTGAAGCACAAGCAATTTGGATTTGCAAAGGCAAAAAGATTCGAAGATCGTGCTAAACTTGAGTTCCAAACTGTGTGGAAGCTGCTGCTGCTTCTTTGTCTGAGTATTTTCTTCTTGAAAATGGGAAAGAAGTTTGTTTCCTGAAAGAATTTCCATGTATAAGAAAGAAAGAGCAAGAAGCTCGAATTGCTACAGAGGACTAAACTAGGAAGAGGCCACTGATTTTCTCAGTGTGTCCTGTGTACCACATCATGCACCAAGACTTAAAGATGCACCAGCACCAGCAGAGGAGAGGTGAGTGCATAAGATCTTCTTGCTGCTGCTGCTGCTGCTTCTGCCAGTTGTGGTTTTTCTAGCAGGATGCTTGAAGCCGCCAGTAGCTTAGCAGCAATGGCTTATGGAAACAATTCAAGCAAACAGCTCTGAAGAATTCTTCAACCATCTCCAGGTAGAAGGGAGTGTTCAACTGCATATAGCCATTCACAAAATCCTCAATAGCTTCTAGATCATGCACATCATCCTCATCCTCTCCCCTGCTTTCCAACAGCATCTTAGTGACCTCCTCTTGAAAGCTAGCAATTGCTTGTTGTGTAGACGGTGTCCACTCACTAGTCTGATGCATCTTTGACGCTGCAGCATTGCAGTCCGTGGTGCAAGACCTCCTGCTTCTTCTTCTGTTTTGGATTTGAGATCCAGTCTTCCAGCCTTGTTCTCGTTGTTGTTGTTGCAGATCCGGCGATTGCTGGAGACTTCCAGTAGCTGCAATCCGTCGCAAGTCTTTCCTGTCTCCATACTTCCGCAGTAGGACCACTACATTTCCGGGGGACAATGAAGAAGGAGAAGATGAAACTTGTTGTTCTGGTTTCAAGTTCTTCTTCTTGTTTTTGTAGTTTGCAGGAGCTGCTGCCGTGACGATGATGCCTGCAGCAGATTCTTGAGCTTTTTTCTTCAAGCTTCTTGTTGTTTTTGTTGCTGCTGTTGTGGTGGTGGTGGTCGTCGTCGTCTCGTCTGTTTCCTGCCAGCGGCTAGTTTTCTGAAACGATGAGGAGAACAGGTTGATGGATCTTGGTGGCGACGAGCTCGACTCACTGCGATGATATTGCGTCGTGGTCTCTCTGACATCTTGCTCGGAATTCCACTCCGGAGACGACGACGATGACAACGACGCCTTGTGCGATGCTAGTAGAAGAGCTTCACTGTTACTAGAGAACTCTTGAGCTAAAGAGGTTTTGGCATCATCGTCGAGCTCGTCCTCCGCCTGTCTGCTGCACAGGTACCTGAATTCCTGCGCAAACCAATCTCCAAGACTGGAAAGACTACTACTACTACTCGTCGTCCTCCTCCGTGAGAGAAGAGGAGTTGTGATCATCATGCGGGAACCGTAGTCTTCGTCCTCGTTACTACTGGACGTTGCAGACAACACGGTCTCGGAGATCGAGACGGCAGCGGATCTGATCAGACGACTCGTCGTCGTCCCTTGCGACGTGTTATTGCAGGAGTCTGATGATTCAGAAAAAGTGTTGCACTCTTGTCTCGACGTCGTTGGAGATGCAAACTTTTCGTCTCTTGTCTGGAGCTCCTTCTTGTTGTAAGTGAGGACAGGCACATGTACCTCGGCTCCGCAGGCTTCGCAAGTCGTATCGATGGTCTGACAGCTTGTGCTTGCTGATGATGCGGGGTCGATGATCCTCCTCCTTCTTTGTCGATTTGCAGACAGGATCTGCGTTTCGCTACTGGCAGGTCGTCTGTTGTGATGCCTCGACTGCAAAGCTGCGGAGCTTCTTGCCGTTCTCCGCGTCTCAAGATTTGCGTCAGTGGCGACGTTCGACCGCATCCGCGACTCCTGCAGCTGTGATTGCGGCTCATGACGATGCTCGCCGGAGCTCAGGACGAAGTCTACGGTTGGATCCAGCTCGCCCGAAGCAGGTACAGACAGCGAGCTTCGCGCACTATGCTTCCTCTCTCTCGCTTGTGCACATCGGCACGCTGGAAGCTGGAAGTTCCGCGACCTCGAGGCCGCAGTTGGATCCAACTCGCACGAAGCAGGAGGCACCGATAGCGAGCTTCGCGGACTTGGCCCCCTCTTCTCCCTCGCTTGTGCAGTTTGGCTGGCAGGTTGGAGTTTCCGCGACACCGTGAATTCGGCTGCGGCTCCATCCAGTTCACAAGAAACAGGCACCGACAGTGAGCCTCGCGCGCTTCGCGTCCTCTGCCTCGCTTCTTGTGCACATTGGCACCGGGAGGGCGGCTGGACGCTACGCGACCTCGACAATTTGGCTGCGGCACTCGTGGGGATGTCCACAGAACCGTGGCTGGAACTACTGCTTCTGTGGACCCAATTCTTCAATATGTGATTCACCGCAGCACATACAGTTGGCTTGTGATGATGCTTCACCAGTTGCTGATACTTCGTCTCAATCGCCGTCTGCCCCAGCGGCCATCCCTTATCCTCACACATGGGACACATTGCCAGAATTTAGTTCTAAGATGTTGTCTAGACTTCTCTTTGAGTCTTTCTCACGTTGTTGCTGTTACTGCGGCTGCGGCTCCAGTATTGACAAATGCAGTTTCTGTCGCTGCAGTTACCATCGCTCGCTTAGTACCTGAAGATGGAGGCGATCCATCTCCGACAAGCTGCCGTTTCCTTCAGTTCCTATCAGCTGCGTGTTTATAGCCCCAGACGCAAAACTCAAGCTGTCGTCCATAGTTTGGAGGAGTACAGGGATTGAACAGCCGAATGCAGGTAGGCAGTTGCAGATGATGATGCTGATGAAAGTCTCTTCTGATTCTGCAAGATTTTCGGCAAACTCGACGATCCCGCGCTCCGTTTGCAGCTACTCCGGCTTCCATCTCCTAACTTGCTTGCGGCGTTGCATTTCCAACAGCTTCTTCTGCATAATCTAATCTTCTTTCAAGAGAAAGAGAGAGGGATCTATATCCAGAGCACCTCCAATTCGGAAGCAGGTCCAAAAGCCAAAACCCAAGAATCCGACAACACCCAGGTGCATTCAAGACCTTCTTCTAAAATGCAGCAAGATAACTTCTTCTTCCTTTGATGCTACTGATGCTTCTTCTTGTTTCCTCCTGTGCAGATTCAACTGTACTGCAGTCGCTAGGGAGGACAATGCGCGCTATCGAAACCCAACACCGAGCGAGACTTGGAAACCACACTAAACAATCGATCCACTCTGCAACAACAACAAATCCTCCAAACAATCAAGGTCATCTCCATCTCACACTAACTCTCATTGCTTTCAGTTGCGCTTCTTGTGTAAAACCCATCAGTTCTCGCAATTCTTGCAGCTTCTTCTTCTTCTTTGCACATCACAATCAACCAACAGCTGAATCTGTTACAAGATTGATTGCAACTCGGGAGCAAAACTCAATCACCTGGCCAACAATTTGCTCCAGAAAAACAAAACAAAATTACAACAAAGAAATTCTTTTAGAAGACTTTGATACTTTACAACCCATTCTCAATTCTTCCTCACAAAACAGATGGACATCATCAGCCGCAAGTTCCCAACAAAATGTTTAAAGCTGCTTCTTCACCTTCCACTGTTGTTTCTCTTTTGCTGCTTGCTTCTTGCTATGCATGAACCCCACCCCCTTTCTTTGTACAATTTTGTGACTGGTATTTTGGCTTGGCTTGGCTGGGCTTGAGATTTTTGGACTAATAACTTAATTTTATGAAAGAAATGAATAGCAACAACCAAAGTTAGATTATCTTTTGCTAATGAATGGCACATGCTAGACAGATCCAGGTATGATAATGGGCATGTGACAATCCCCCTTTGATGCGCGCTGATTCATGGAACTCTTTGTCAGCTAGCTACTTATATACAGTCCTTAAGCTAATCGGCTTCCACAATTTGCTCCTGTTTGCGCTTCTCTGTTTCTACTCTCACTATCAGAGAGAGAGAGAGAGAGAGAGAACTTCCCAAATCCATTATAAATTGCCCAAATCCCAGATCCCCAACTTCTTCTTTTCATTCTTTATTCCCGGGTGCTTTCTGAACATTATTAGCATGCAGCAACCGCTAGGTTCCAGTAGGCTAGCTTCCCAAAACTCCCCAAATGTCAGGCCTTAATCCTCGTATTATTATTCTTTTTGGGTTTGTTTCTAACAGTATTGTGTATTGTGTAGGTGCACTCATGGCTAGAATCCACAAGCTTCTCCGAATCCCCATCTCCCTCTTCTTTCTAAGGTATTTTCTTGACATTGGTATAATGCAACAACTGCTAGATTCCACAAGCTTCTTACAATCCCTAAAATCGCCAAAATCCCAGGCCTCCATCCTTCTCTTC
>Ga0209208_10000762_pt1 | contig 43623 bp, 21 predicted proteins | sample S1TSphfallax_3_FD_187694 | JGI IMG/M metagenome (GOLD analysis project Ga0209208, IMG submission 187694) | Host-associated microbial communities from peat moss isolated from Minnesota, USA - S1T2_Fd - Sphagnum fallax MG (SPAdes) (version 2) | ecosystem: Host-associated > Plants > Peat moss >...
GTTATGGATATAAACATACTAAGATCTGAAGGCATAGGAGGGAAGGGTTTTTGCACTGAGCACTTAAGAGTGGCATATTCTTTTCACCTACAAACTTAAGCATAAGATCCCAAGTGCCTCTCTTAAGCAGTAAGTGTAATATCCCTTCTCTTTTATAAGAGGGATATATTTGTGGGTATAAGGTGCCCTCCAACTACAATAGGAGATTGATCCTAAAAGTGGTCTGTATGTGTACACTTGGGGTTTAGGTGTAGGGTAAAGTCCCAGGCACCAGATTTTACGGAGTATAAAGACCTACTCCTGTTTGTTTTTGCTTTTTCCCCCATGTACCTGGTATGTATTCATGGGTATCATGGGGAAAAAGGAAAAAAATGGGGGTGTCTTGCAAAACGGAACGTGAGGAGCATTTTGTTTTTGAAACACCCCCCAACCATAGGATGAAAAAGTACACTGAATAATGTGTCCTCCAGTTACATTAAAAAATTGGAGTAGGTCTTTATCTATATTAGAGAAATCCTCAAAGTGACCTTACCTTTCATCCTTTACTCCCTATTTTTATGTCAAACCTTGTTATCCTGAAAATGAAAGAATTTCATTGAATTGAAAGTGAAACGTAGTATCACAATATCTAATCCATGGGATTCAAATTACTTATGGCAGCAATAAGCATGGCAATGGTGAAAATGCTTAAGCAAAAAAGGTGGTAATTTGAGTTTCACCTGCTTTCACTCCCCTTTTAGAAAGGATGTACTTTTTTTTCATGGTTTTTAAAAATCACACCCCTTAATGACCAAAGTGGCCACAGTGAACCAGCACACCATGAAGGATGGATAGTAAGTTGTCAGGAAGCAGTTATCTGTTGGGATCCAGTTCCGCAGCTAACCATGGTGGTTAGCTGAGTTGGTAGGTTGCTAGTAGGTAGATAGTAAGAACAGCCCTTATCTACGTATAAACCATCTACTTACTTAGTAATTACCTATTTTCCTACCTATCTACCTATATATGAGACCTATTTCTTACAAAATCGATTACTAAGGTTAAACCAAATATTAACTCAGTTGAGGTTCATCCACAACTGAGTAATAATTGACATCCAGTGGACAGTGCACTGGTGGGTGCTGGTTCACTGTGGCCAACCAAACTCAGGTACTTTGTTTTCTTCACTTTTATGGACATCTCTATTGGAAATATTATCATTTGCGTATTTGGGCTGAACGTTCTTTTAAGGGGTAATTAAGATTACAATTCAATCTTAGACCTTTCACACGAGGTGGCTCTTTTTGCATAATATGCAGACAAACAATTCTGTAGGTTGTGGAGGACGAAGTTGCAGCTTTTGTCCACAGCCAGGTTCCTTTCCTCAGGTATGTGGAACGCTTTTCGGCAAAGGAGTTAGAATTTAGCGGTAGTGCTGTACTTAAATTCCATCCACAATCACTCAATCTTGTTTAGCTTGATCAAAAATCGTGCTGCAAACTTTTATACATGTACTTCTGAGAAAACGGCAAGATCTCATGACACCTTATTTAGTCGATCGGATTGCTGGCCTGAAGGTTGCAATTTTGTAGGTATACGCTACTTTACAGGTATATATGCGCCTGGAAGATTTATAATATATTCTGTATTGTCTGCTTGAACAACAGGGGGCTACATACGAAGATACGATTTCTGATGTACAAGGCAAGCAGAACGGTGAGGTCGAATCTCCTACCTATTGATGATCATATGAAGCCGAGAGCCCTTCTGGGAATATATTATCATAGAAGATCAAGTGCACATATAAATTGACAAACACTTTCAAATGAGTTTGACCTAGTTCAAACGATAACGGACGTTGGTGTTGCTTGATTTCAGCCGTTGCGTTGTGTCCGACCGCTCCCCTCCAACTTTGTGACTGGGTTCCTCCAGAATGTGCTAATCCCTCACCAAGCCATTCCCCCCCTCCTGCGTCTCCGCTCTCTAACATGAGCATTCCTCCTCCTTCGTCCCCATCTCCTACGATGAGCCCCCCTCCTGTGTCTCCGCTCTCGAACACGAGCATTCCTCCTCCACCCCCATCACCTACGATGAGCCCCCCTCCTCTTTCTTACCTCTCACCTCCTATAATGACTCCCACTCCTCCCTCTCGAAAGTCCCGGCCTCCATTCGGAATTTGGAAGAGGAGAAGGTCTCCGCCTATGGCTCCTCCTCCTGGAGGTGCGATTGAGAGTGCGCCACCTGCCCCTCCACCGCCACCTGGCGAAACTACTCCACTTCCTGGCAATAAGCATCTTCACCACAGAGGCAGAATCATCGGAGACCCACATTTTTTTGGCAAGCACGGAGAGCGATTTGATTTCCACGGTAGGAGCAACCGTGATTATTGTGTTCTCACTGACAAGGACTTGCAAATCAACATGCATCTCTTCCGAGGTGTTAGAAAAGGGTCTACGGTAATTACGTTAATGAACTCTGCAAAGTCTTCTGCTTGTTTCCTCAGGGCCTTGGGCCAACATTTTGTGCATACAGTTCAGCAGCAACCTTGTCAATCTTGAATTTCTTTTGTTTAAATTTCCCCCTTTATATATAGTATGTAGCTGAAAATATTGCCAAAAACTTGTAAATTCCTGGCTGTTACTTTCCATATCTGTACAACTCTACATTGCCATCATGACAACACTATCTTGTGTCTGACATTGATCAATAGAGATCTGGTTCCAAAAGAAATTCTTGTCTCTCACTTCAGTGTGAATCTCTAAAATTGAAGAATGATAGGAGTTACTCCATATTGTGGGTGAGCAGTTCATCTCAATGATTGGGATGTTGTTCAAGGAGGATGCCATTCTCATCAATGCCCAATCCAATGCAAATGCAACCCAATTTTCCCACACATGGACAGTTCACATTAATGATGTAAACATGCTCCTCATATATAGTACTCACAGGGGGCTTATGCATGCACTGCTTGGAATTGGACATATAATATTGTTCAGTATGAAATTTTACTTTCATCCGGGTTGAATTCATGCGTCCTTGTCATCTACAGGGAGATAATTTGGTGTCATTGATTGAGCTTCAATGCAATATGTTTGTAGAATTGCAATGTAGACCACTTTACCAAAGCTTCATGGGAAAATCATCATCTGACTTGTGAAGAATGAGGGTGGAGTTCACAGGTTGAACTACAAGATACACAACACCAAATGACCACAAGTAGTGGTGTATCTGTAATTCGTTATCCAACCTCCGTTGAAGTGGCTGTGATTGGGTTTGTTCGAATCAATATGAACATTGTCCGAGCAACGTCCAGGTCTCATGGCTCAAGAGCTAACTATGTGAGTTCACACTTTCACATTTCTGGATTGTTTCCATTTCTCAGATTGCACTTAGCTCCTAGTCAGTCGTATACTTGAGGTTCCCCCATGCATGTATCTTGCTCTTGACCTTCAAGATCTTCTCAATCCCATTCAATTATGATCCAAAGAAGTGATTGTTTGACTTGGACAATGCAGATAAACTTCGAAATGACAGAAGTAAAGGTGTCTCCATCTGTACATGGAGTTCTAGGTATGCAAGTTCTGAATATTTTACTCACATGGGCAGTGATATTTAGTGGTAACAGGTTCTACCAGGGCCTGTTCCAAAGCATAACCACAGAACCCCATGGGTGATTCACATCACTATTGTGTTCTCCAAAGTTTATTCAAATCACAGATGGAACTGGCAGAACCACAATTGGAATCAGCAGATGACCATCTGTCCCAACTTAGAAGAAACCTAAAAATTACCTGAAGAATTCACCAAAAACTGGTTCCGAAGGCAGAGTCTAATGGGATGAGTACCAAGGGGATTGACTACCACATAGATAAAATTCTTCTGCCAGTAACTTTTAAGAACTGTTTGTGTTTTCTTGAATTTGTGAAAGCTTTAGACTTCGTAGATATCATGTTGCATATTTTGTTTTGATACAGGGCAAACATACCAAGAGACAAACAGAACATACCAGAAGCTTCATGAGGCACATGGCAAGAAGCCCATCAGAGCTACAGTCACTTTAGTCGATGGTGTGGAAACTGACTACATCACATCTGGCATCCTTGCTTCAGACTGCAAATTTTCATCCTTTGAGGTGCCCTCCCTTGTTCATCTCCAACCCATGAAATAAATAGGATTTGTGTTGATATATGCAGATGCTCAACACATGTAAGAATCTCCACCAGGCTAAGCTTCTCTAAATCAGAGAGCTTACCTATGGCACCAGATTTCTGAGATCCAAAATGGTGAAATTGATAAGGTTTCTTGGCAGTGCAAGAGAATCTTTGTTGAGTGTAACAAAGATTTAATGGATTCAGGGAATGAAGCCAAATACAACTCGGGTACAGAGAGTGCTGATGGAAAAAACACACAACCCCTTTTCTGGTACTGCTGATGAAGAACTTGTGAGCGTGTGCACAGGATTTGGAGATAGAGACACCCTATGTATCAACCAAATCCAGTTGGAGGATTTGGATTAGTGACAATAATCAAAACATCACATATTTTCACAAACCTATAGAGCCTCATGCTAAACTAATCTGGCAGTAAAGTCAAATCTGGCTAGACTACTCTGATATTTGAGTCCAAGGTTGCACAGGCACAAAATGTGTGCCACTAGCTGCACTATGCATGACCCACTTTGACTAGACTGCTGGGCACAAAATTTCAAAGATTTTTGAGAGCCCAGAGAATGTAATTTTCATATCTTCAGTAGGTTTACACTATAAACCTCAAAATCAAGACAATTCATTGATAGAACCACCAAACTGATTGCACATCTTCATGACATTGCTCATAAAACTGCACAGTTTTGGCATCCACTGCAAGTGACAATACTGTTTTCATCAGTGAGGTTGCTATGATATTCATTATCCACTATCCAAAACATTACGTCCAGTCATGACAAATCAGTTCATTCACCTCACTATTTACATCAATTCAGGTGCACCTGAGCTGTTGATTCACATCCTTTTTGCATTCTTTCTTGCCAAATATTGCACTAAGATCTCACTTGCCAGCAGCTGCATACATGTCTGATCATTACACAAAGCCCATGGCATTTTTGGGGTTCAATTCCAACAGTCTTTTCCCATGATGCATTCTCTCAACTCGACGTTACTATTTATGGTGCAAGGACTGAGCAATGATACACAGACACAAGAATCTGCATCAAAGGGCATTTGTGTTGAAGAAAATGTCTGCCTCATATAAAGGGCTGCCAAGCCAAGGAGGTGAACCATGCAGGCATGGTGATCCACTGTTGCAGAAATACTGTGAAGTGAACACATGAATTCAAAGTGGCCTTCATCTTCAAGGCCTCTATGGCTACAAGCTGGCATTCCAGGTGATGATGTTGCCAGTGCAATTCTGTGTGTCCTCTATGCTCTCATATTTGGCATACATGTCAATAATGCAATAGTTTGCAAGAACATTCAACTCATAAAAACTTTTGACTTGTCTTCTCATGAATGTGTCTCCATTCTTCAAGTGCAGCTACACTATAGCACATGTATTGCGCACCCTGACAAAGGTGACAGGGTCTGCCTGTACAATGTACCCTCCATGCTGCAACTGTTGAGATGGTTCTAGTGCCTTCCGCCCTTGCTCACATCTCATATACCCAAAAATCAAGGCATTCCAGGAGACCACATTGCATGTTGGCATCCTCTAGGTCCCCACATTTCGTATACATGTCAATGAGACTGTTACCTACAAACACTTCAGAATCATAAAGAATTTGAACCTCTGGTTATGAACTCAGCTGTCTTCTTCAAGGTTCTCTACAATCGTCTTTCTGGGCTGTGACGAGCTAGAGGAAGTAGTGAAAGACATACAATCTCACAAGGAATCCATTTCTTTTCATGGATTTTGTTTCTCAAATCAAGGACTGTGTTGACATATACATGGTCATGATAAGCATTGCATTTCAATTGAGGTTATGGTGCATAAAACGAGTAATTCCCCAATTCCCATCTACTTTGAAGAGCTCACACAAGTGCAGACAATGGCCTTCTCTTATGCTGCCAACCTTGCAATTTAGAGCAATGAGGAGAATATATTTAGGCTATTCTTTTATGGTTTTTGGATATTTTAAGTTATTCCATCTTAGGTTATTCTAAGTTAATGCACATTAAATTATTCTAAGTTATTATACCCTAGGTTATTTTCAGGTATTCTATTTTGAGTTATATATTTTTTGTTATCTTAGGCTATTCCTCCTTTCAACTAGGATATAGCCTAGGGTAAAATAACTAAAAACAACATAAGGTAAAATAACTTATACTAACCTAGGGTAAAACAATTGAAAATAACCTAGAATAGCCTAGGATGGAACAACTTAAAATAATTAAGAATAAAAATTAATGGTTTAGAATAGCTTAAGGTGGAACATTAACCTAAAATAATTGAAAATAACATAAGATAAAATAACCTAAGAAAATCTAGGATGGAATAGTCAAGAATACTTAAAAATATTGTAAAATAATTTTGTAAAAAGGGCCTAAGGTACAATAGCTTAAAATAGGTTAAGGTAGAATAACCTAGAATAATTAAGAATTGACAAAAATAACCTAAGATAAAATAATTAATAATAGCCAAAAAAACTTTAAGATACATGGTTAAAATAATCTTAAGGTGAAATAGCCTAGGTTACAATAACATGTGGCATTTAAACCAACAATACAAAAAAAACCTATTTACTATAATGACCATATAATGACATAATTTTAAGCAAGATGAAATAATTAAGGTGGGGTGAACTTATTTTGCTTTTAAAGTCCCATAATGATTTAAGCTATTGAATTGCACATCATTTTTATATTAGTGCACCCTAGTTGCAAATTAAATACAAGTTAAACATTATATTAATACACCAATCATATGCCATTAATTTGGGTCACAATGGTTCAGTAATGTGGAAGGTCAAGCATGATTGAGTAGCACACAATGGTGGACAAAAATTGATAGTTGAAAGTCCATTGGAAATCCATATTTCTAATATATTTCAATCCCAATGAACCTTATAAAATTGGGTCTTAAACTGAAAATAATTAAATGATCTTAAAGTTTTAAAAATTCCCCACTTTTTCCCTTCTATCATCTTATTATAGACCTTTCTACATGTTTTTTTTTAAGTGACAACAAGTCTTGGAAAAAAACATTTGTGTAAGGAAATGGACTTTGCAAAACATGAATATTTTGAGGTCATTAATTAAAATCATATAAAAACAAGGGAATTTTTTTTTCATACTTTTTGATTTTTAAGTGCATATTAGACCTTTAAATAAGATGCTCCAAAATTTTGAGTAATTCCTATATAATGGTTTTAAACAATAAATCCATAAGTGAGAATCTTGGAAGTATTTAAATTATAAAGTCCATCATTGATTGAATGTTGATGGATGTTTTGATGTAATTCTTTGAAAGTTGAAAGATTAATTCATAATGTTTAATTAAATTGAGTCCATTAAAAAATATATATTGCTTCATTTGGCGAACTATTATGAGATATCCCAAAAAGTACATTATTATATGCTTCTACCCTATGTGAACATAGTTTTCATGATGAATATAATGATGAAAGTTTGTATATACTACTCATAAAAAGGATGAATATGCATTTACCTAAATGAAATTAGTAAAAAAATTTGGAGTTTGGATGTGGTCACAATATAGGCCCACATGGAATAGTTGACATCACACTAACTTCAAGTTTAGACCAATGTTGCCTAAATATATCGAAAATTCCATATATGAATTTGGATAATACCTGGATATGCATGTAGTCATATTTAGAATTTGATTTTTTTCAAATATTCATCCTTATACATATCCAACATAAAATGGTCATGCAATAACTGGTGCTCATCCATATCCGGGCAAGAATTGCCCATACCAATATGCACATCTAGGTAGTCGTGGATGGATATGCCCGAATATGTATGATATGAGTATGGATATGCATATTCGACACATAACCGGTGCATTCTAGCATATGATTGGTTAGGGATTAAGGTTAGATCAAAATGGAGCTCTTGGCATTTAAGGTTTAATGTTTTACACTTTGTGGAGTGTAAAATGCAAAAGTATTGCTAACAAAACTCCAAGTGTAACATGCAAATTGCATGTCATCTGTAGACCTTGGCTAGACTTGTGATTTGTGATTTTTTATAGCAAAATTTGAATGTGAAATGTTTTCTATCTTCTCATATTTTCTACATGGTCTTCTTCTCTTCTATCCTCCTTGCTTCAAGTGTAGCTCTTCAACAATGCATCATGCTTACAATGTTTTTTGTGAGGTAAGAGTGTGAGCATGGTTTGAGGTATGGACTATGAACACTTTGCGTTGGCACCCAAAGCCACTACAACCTTGTTTCCAAATTAATGTTGCATAATCTATAGCACAACACAACTCACTTGTTTCCTATTTTGGTGTTCAGATTGTTGAGCTTCAAAGTTTGCATGAGCGATTTGTACTCAAGCGCCACAAGCACCACAAATGGGTGTCTTGAGGCAGAATCATCTTGTGTGTTATTTGCCCAATTTTGATGGCTGAAGGGCAATCCCGAGTCTTGAGCAAATTGGAAAGCTCAATTATTTCAATAGTGTTTTCTCTTTTTCCCTTACACATTTATATATGTCATCATATGCTTTTGATGAAAATTGTGATTTTTTATTTTTTATTTTTATTTTTTATTTTTTTTGAGTTTTTAGTTTTCTCACAAGGTGTAAGCTTGGGTTTTTTTGCATTAAATGTCCATGTTGTGAAGTCCTCATTTTCATTATTTGACCTTTTGGATAGATCTAAGGTGGATGGTTTGAACGAGTTCTTTTGTGGGGTTGATCAAAACCATTCTTTTGAGCTATCGAGGCAAGTTTGTTTTGACAATGTTTTTCCAATGGTTTTTCAAAACTTTGAGTAGTTTCCTTCATGATTCCAACCCCTTTCTTTCCACACAAGAAACAAAACCTCTTTCCCCACCTTTTTAGAAAATTACCAACCTAGAACATTTGTGTAGGTATTGGATCAAATGTTTGCTAAATGTTAGGCTTGTTATTATAATATACGTTTCACCTATAATATAGACTTTTAAGAGGATGAAGAAACTAGTTGAAAAATCATTCCACACCAATCACTATAGGAGGATTTCCACATGTTTTTCGTACACAACTTACGATTGCAACCTTATCTCAGTGTGTTTTAGTAGTCTTGGGTGTTTTAAGTTTTCACTAAAGTTCTAATTATGATGTTTTCTACACATTGAAGTAGGGATGTTGTTGAGATCACATGGTACAAGGAATGGACAATACATTTAAATAGAGAAGTTGCGAAGTATTAGTTTTCACTATTTAATTTTGATTGAAGTAAAAAAGTTCACCACCCATCAAGACCTTACATTTTTACATTTTTCCCATTTGAAGGAGAACTGGCTTATCAGGATTTCGTTTTATTTACTTGATAATCATGATTTAATCTTCATTGATTTGAATTTTTTCAACTTTTTCCTTTTTCACGATTATAATTAATGGTTGTAGATGTCTATTAAGTAATAAAAATCTTGTACATTTTGCATCTCTAATCATTTTCGCTCTTTTTGTGGGGGATTTCATCAATGCTTATTATTTGATTGTACAAAAGAAGCCAAAGTTTAAATAGACATTCAGATTTGTATTGTATTTGTTTTGCATTTTGACATGGTGAACATGTGAGGTCAAAAGTTCCTTGGCAACTATTGCAATCTCAAAGGCTTTTTCTTTCACATATTTGTTGTTTCAATTGGGTGTGTTTGTGGGTTAGGTGGGGTTTATGTGGGGTGTGGTTGGAGCAAGAAACTTGTTTGTGTTGGGCAAGGTTCTTTAAATAACTGGGGTTCAACTCCCCCAAGTTATTAGTTTTTTCAATGTTTTCTAATGCTCTAGTGGTTCACTATGTAAAAGTTTCAACTATGCAAGTATTTCAAGCTCCAAAGATTAGAAAAACTCCAAAAACTATGAATGGGTTATAATCTAAATTGAAATTGGTCACATACAATCTGGTAACAATGAGAAATGCCCCAAACTAGAATTTTTTCCACCTTTAATGTGATAGCAATGACAGTGACCCCGGGCATAAACATAACCACCTTCATTGTAATAATAACTACCAACTTCCAAAACACAAGCCCTTCATTGACATCTAGAAAAACAATCAACTTTCAAGCTTGCAATATGTCATAAGTAGACAACATGGCACATATATTTCAATGCATTGGCCAACCTAATTTACATCACAATTCTTTCACCTATAATGCATGTGATCTAAAGAAACAAACATTCCCATAAGGACCTCACGAATTGCCCTCACAAATCTCCTACATGCTAGTACTTTCCCTAGTGCAACACTATTCATAACAAGGATTAGTAGTGATCCCATAAGCAAAGCATGTGGATGGCAACAATGTATTTCTACAGAGGCAATAAGTCCATTTGACCCATGGCATAGCAACACATTTTGTTGCAACAACATGGGAGTGACCATAGACAACAAAGGGAGAGAGAGATGGAAAAGGAGAGGGAGGGAGGGGGCCACAAGATGAGAGAAAGATGAAGATGAACGACTTGGACTTGGCACTCGAGCATGGGGTAGGGTTTTCGCATTTGATGATGGTCCTTCACAACAACTTGGCAAAATTAACCAATAGATTTAAGGTGCTAGCGTGAATAATGGGTGGCATTGCTCTAACACTCCCCATAGGATTTAGGGTTTAGATACCCTCCAGGCTCATTACAACCATATCACCTGCAATGGGGGAGCCTTCACCCTATATTTATTTAAGCCCACCAACAATGTGATTTGTGGAAAAGGGACCTGAAAGAAACACCAAAAAAACACCTCATGCAAATGAATGGAGGGAGCGAGGGAGGGATGAAGGGGTGGAGATTATAGTACCTATTAGAGCTTTGAATAATCATTCACTCGCTAACTTATCACTTTGTTCATTAAAACTCCGATTAGCCACTGCCACTAGTATCTACGTAACTACCTTCTATTTTGTTCTCTTCTTGTTTTGAGTTTGATCACCAGTTCATTTTTGTTCCAATTTATTATTCGCCTCCTGCATAAAAGAGTTAGTAACCCCTACCTTTATCACGTTTTGAGGCTTGTGTTTCTAACAAAAGTGGGAAATGGGAATGTTTGTACTCTTTTTTTAGGGTTCTATGTGTTTATTGTTGGCCTTGCCGACCCAGGCAAAGGATATTGTGTTTAGATTCATTATAGAGTGAGTATAGTAGCTTAATGGAATTCGACCCTTAGGTAATAATAATAGGTCTATTTTTATATGAGGATCTTTTGAAAGATGATATTTTGGGCTTGTGTTGAAACTTGAGATTAGTTGTAGAGTTATAATCTCTTGTAGGATTTTGGTTTCGTTTAGAGGATTTTTGGAAGATTATATTTTTGCTTGGTGCAATATTTGAGTTTCCATAATTCTTCTTATGCCTTAAGGTACTTTTTAATGTAAATGGCAAGGCCACAGTCTGACACACCCCTTGTTTACCAATATTTTAGAAACGAATTCAATTTTTAGGGTTCTAATTTTCACCTGCTACCTTTTTTTTTGGTGGCGTTTTTGTTTTTGGTATCCTTCATTTTGGACTTTCAGTTCTCTTCCCCCCACCACCCCACCCGTAAGTCCCCTAATTAAGATTTTGTGGGGTATGGGACGGCCGCTACCTCGGTAGAGTTTAGGTCAACTCATCATACTTACATGAGATGTAAGCATTAAGGTTAAGAAGGGAGGTAAGATGGGGTTTTGGGTTCAAATCATGAGCACTAGGTATGAAAGTAACCTAGGTTACCTAGAACTACCAAGCATCATAAGTACTAAGGGTAATGTAAAGCCCTAGGGTGAGAGCATTCTCAGAATAAGTGGCCTAGGTTGAAACTTGAGACGGTAGCCAAGCCTAGCCTCACCTTTTGGGAATGGCATTCACTCATGGGCTTTATCCATCATAAAGCATGAGGCAAAGGTTATATGAACCGAAATATATGTAGATCACCAACCATAGGAAGGAGAGTGTTCTTACACCTATCCCTAAAGAGGCGTAAGGACCTATGCCTATAAGTAGGTGTTAATCCCTCCCACTCTTTAGGAGTAGATGTGATATCCATCCTTTTCCCTAAGAGGATGTTCATGGATATAAGGTACCTTCCAAATATACTTGGGGAAAATTCTCTGGGTACTTTGCAATACCCATTTAGCAACTGTTATGGTTGTTATGGTATTAGTAGTAGACCTATGACACTGAAGTAAGGGGATTTTGGGGGCGAACTTAGGGACTCCCACAGAGTGAGTAGAGTAAGCAGTTTGGGGGCACCAGATAATTCCATGTATGTAAGTACTTTGTGTATTCCTGGAGTTGGGTACTTACCATTCTATTGTCCCACTTGTTTGGTAGACCCTGCTCTGATATTGCCAGTTCTACTAAATCCAAATTAACTTACTTGTTGTTGCAAAGAGAGAGATTTTTGTCCTTCAAATTGCCAGCTTCCAGTTGCCCTTCAAAGGGGTCTAATCTCTCTAATCTTATGGCAAAAGAATTTAGGTGGCTTTAATTCCAAAGGACATTAATTGAATCAGTCCTTCAATTCAAAATATAGTGTGAATAAGGTCTAAATGTATTCACATTTTATAGTGTGAATAAGGTCATCTAATATTCCCCTCTACTTGTCATGATGTATACAACATGTAAAAGTGTGGGGGCGGTTATTAGAAACTGCACCAACGCACCCCCCTCCCAGCAGGGTATAAGGGCGGATCTTAGGGTTCATTATCACAAAAATCAAATACCCAGTCCCGCTTACACAGTTATCAAAAAACAAAACACCTGGTTCTCATATGTAACTATGGTTCTCAAAATATTAAAACTCAACTAACCACCCAAAGAACCGGTGGTTATTTTCCGGGTTCTTTCGTCAACCCAGCAAGCGGTTTGTTTTGAGGTTTTGAAATGACTGGAACCAGTGGCTATTAACAAAATCAAAGAAACTACAGAACAATGGTCTTAAGTCTCAAGTGCTTGTTGCTATGCATCCTTGGCTCCACCTGCAGCCTAAACCCCATTTTACACATGCTACCAAAGGGATTTGTGCTCTTCGGTTAACAAGTTTAACCAGGACCTAGCCTTTCTCAAATGGGAAGTGGTCCCAGAAATCAAGTTTGAGGTCTTGAGAATTACAATGTTTATCATATTTCTGGACTGTGAAATGTTCTATCATCTATATCCCTTATTCGCTGTTTGGTTGACACTTTTATGAGTTTCCATTGAAATATTTGACATTTTTATGCAAATTGTACTTGCACTTCTAAGTATTGAGAAGATATTGTATATTGTATTTTGTAATTAATGAACACTAGTATAGCCCAAGTGTGAACTAGTGACTCAACTAATTTTTCTTTCCAAAACCATTTTTTGAAATCTAATTGAATTCTCAACGAAAAAAATTACTCAAAATTCAGTATTTTCCTCATCTTAGATCTAAATTTCTTTCATTAAATATTTCTCATCAATGGCTTTTCAATAATATAAAGAGACAGCCCAACTTCTCTTATATAACTTTTAGTTTTGATTTAAATGATTTTTTTTGTTAAAAAATGTTCAAAGTCTATAACTTCTCCACCTAAGGTTGAAAGATTATGAATTAGTGCATCCTTACTCCTTGAGGGCTTTCCAACAGTATAAGAGCACGACATGAAGTGTTATGGATTGGAAGATCTCAACATGACAAACAAACAAACTACCTCGCTTCATAGATAGATATAATTGTTTGACATTGGTAGTCACATAAGTATCAACCAATGTTGGTAGGTTCTTGAATTTTACACATTGAATTCTTGAACAACTAATTACACATGTTTTTAGGTTTAATTGTGTGTAACGGAAATGAAACCTAACATTGTCTTAAACTGGATTAGTTTTAAATTCTTTGTGAAAATGACCAAAACTGAATATTTAAAAATTCAAAGAATTGGTCTCAACACTCGTTTGAAGGTTCCATTTTTTTTTTTTTTTAAAAGTCACAATTGAGATTGAAGCTTCCTTTTGAAATTGAAAACCAAACAACACTAGTATCAACTCTGAAGTTTTGTGTTTCTTACATTGTAGAGGGCTCTTACCAATTGACAGTTTTTCAAAAAATAACTTTAACTAATGTGGCTTATGCCATTGGCCCAAATGTGAACATGATTATGTAATTGTTCAAAATGTGAACAAGACCTTGATGAATCATGATAGAGTGCAATTGAAAATTTACAATAAACAAATAAATTTCTGATGACGAAAATTACACAATATTCAATATCTCCCCCACTTTAAGTCTAAAAATTTATAAAATCACCTCCAAGAAGTCCCACTCAGCAAGGCCTTTCAAGCAACAGCAAGATAGTTTTGATTTTATGAACTTCTCAATGAAAAAATTGTTCAATATTCAATAACTCTTGCCTGTAAGTCTAGATGTTGCCACACCACCTTGGTGCACCCCTCCTCATTGAGGGCTTTCCAATAGTGAGGGCGGCCACCATGGTTTGGGATATCTCAACATGACAAACAACACATAAAAAACAATCAAACTACCTTTGTTAATATACATATGTTAGGCAAGGGTTTTTTATATTAAAAATATCACAACTTTTTTGTATCGATGTGGTACCAATAGGTGATCTATGTAAATTGCAATTAGAATCTTACAATGATATGTCAATGCTTGCATTGGCCAAAAATGAACCCAAATCTTAATATTAGCTCTTCTGAATTTGTAATGTACTTGGGAATGTTTTCTTTCCTTCAAGTGTAACAAAAGTTATTGATTACAATTACAAGCAACAAGCAATGGTCAAATCTACAGTAATTTAAAAATGAAATCCACCACAAATGCTAAATGAGATAGCTTATTAACACCACCTAATCCCCATGCTAAACCCTGAATGGGTTTTCACAAAACCGACTAATAATACCATTGTGAGTATGCAAAAACCCTAAACCCTAGCCTTTACCTAACCTTCAGCTAATAGGGTTCCCAAGGGTTTTGTGGGAATACAGTACTCGAGCATTTGTGGTTTCTTCAAATATAACACATGGCAAATATATGACATGTACATATGAAATGTTCAATACACCATTTATATCAAACTCTGAAATTTTGTAGGCTAAATTTCTTTGTGGGTTCTTTTGTTTTTGGGTTAAAGGAAAATTCTCCCTCAAATCCAAAAGGCAGCTAGACTGGCTCAAATCCTTCACTTTGAAAGGCAGGGTTTGACAGCAATCTTTCACTTGTGACCAGCAACTCTTAGCCTACCTTGAAAATTGAAGGCACCACCACCACTATATTAGGCCTAGGATGTGTGTTTTGCTTTGAGAGTGTGTGTGTTGACATCATGAGGCAGACTTGCTCAGAGTACTTCCATGTCTTGCAAAAACAAAACATTGTACACCATCACAATCTCCTCCTTGTTTTGGCTTTGGAACAAAAAGGAGCAGCAGCATGATCCAACAACCCCTGGAAAGAGAAAAAAGCTGCCTAAATCTAACAGGATGTATGTACATCATCCTGTGTCCAATGACCTATATGTGTGACGGTATACACCTTGGGATCAGCTCAGCACAATGCTCAACATTGGGGTAGACCTGAAAACCTATGACAGATTGCATATTGGGATCCCATTTCAGAGCACCTGGTCAGATGGTACTCAGAGGAAGGAAAGAAAAAGAAGGTATCCAGAGAACGAACAACCCATGATTTGGGTAAAGTACGTCATTGAGTGATGAAACAAGATGCAGATACAGACCTAATAAGAAGGTAGTGTCCCAGACCACAATAGCTAGACCATTCAATTTAATCGGTGGAAAATACTACACTCTGATCAGCTTGTTACAAAGCGCTCAGACTTAGTAACATGTCCTTATTTCCTCCCAATGTTCTTTGCTCTTCAGATTTCTTCCGGTGCATACATATGTGAGTAGTATCCCCTGGCATGAATCAGTTCTCTCCTCATTAAGCAAACAAGAAGTACTGGATGTATGGACATTGGCAGCAGTTCACTTTTCTACCAGAAATTTTGGCATCTGGTGAGGGAGTGCTGTTTAACCAGGGTTCCTAGATTTGATCCAGATTAGCTTTAGGAAGATTGTGCTTCTCTAACTCTTGACAGAAATCTTCAGAGTAAGGCTAGTAACCAGTACTCAATGCCTGATTAGTGGAGGGGATCCTGCCTAACCTGATGACTGCTGAATCCTGCTTGTCATAAGATTGCACGCCAGAACATGTTATAAGTACATCAGAACATGTCAATTTGTTAATATGACCACATAAATTGGGTGAAGAGCATCATGGGGGAACTGACATTTGGTAGCCCCCTTTTTTTGTCGAGTTTCACCAGTTGCCTATGACTTGGATTCGACAAACCAGCACCCAGATACATGCCACTGTTAAAAACAAAAGAATCCACCATTTCTTTGGTTGCTTGCAATTCACTACAAATCCCCACCAATTTTTGGGGTTGTTTATAATACCACTAATTAATAATGTGTCCACCAGTTTTTCGGGGTTGCTTGTAATTACTATATTATTCTTTACCAAGTCTAAATTTTAACTCTTCCCATGCTAAATGTCCACACAAAGAAGCCTCCCCACAAAAAACAAAAAGAAAATTAGCTGGGTGAATGTATCACAATGGGTGATGACAGGTTCGCAGTGGTCCCATGATACGAGAGTTGGGTTTGCGAGGCTAAAACCTCTTAGATTACGAAATGTGAGTGTGGATCGCTAATCCTCATATACTACATCCCCACTGGGTCTTATTCATTGTGACCAATGAAGTCACTCAAAATTCACTGAAATCACTTTACATTGTAAGGTTTGGACAAGAAGACTGAGTGCATAACAATCTCTCATGAGACTGAAGGTTAGTTTGAGAGAAAGGGTTGTTGGTGGACAAGTGTTGAGAGGGTTTGATCAAATGGCTGCTTTAGATAGCACTTTATGGGTTACCATAATCTGACCCATCACCACAATATCAGTAAAGGAACTACCACTTACAGGAATTTATTATGAGGAGTCTTGGAGTTTAAGGACTCAGACCAGTAGTTAAGAACAAATTTTGAATTACCTAGTTAATGATACTGAGAGTAGTTAAAGAAGACCACAAGTTGAACAAGACAAAGCACCATCTTGACCATTCTCCCTCAAGTTGCTTTGTGATTAAGTTATAAGCTTTTCTGGCAAGACTATTTACTGATCAATATCTGTGTGTGTTTATTACACGGCAGAAGATGATGAATCCATGGCTCCCTGATTGCTCAAGATAATTACTATATGGTAAGGAAAAGACATATAGCATGACATATTGGTGAATTGAACCCGTGACAAAAACACTTCTGTTGTGGCCATGCTGCTTTCCAACTTGTGGGCCATTGGCCAAATTCTTTAGCACATCATAATGACCCAGCAAATCGCTGCATGCAATTGATTGAACTATCAACATATCAGCCAAATATTGGTTGTACAAGGCAGAAAAATAATGAGTGTGGATACTTCCATAGGTTCTCCAAAGATATATAACCACAATTGTCAATTTTTTTGGAAAAGCAAATAACTGATCATAAAATTGTTAGGTTTTTATTAGTTATTTCATGAAAACCATATATTCTTTAAGGTTTTTGAAATACCTAGGATTGGAGGTTATTTGATTTTGAGTTTTTTTAAAGAACGATAACTAATGGTTTTTTAAAAACTTCAATGCAGTACACAACATTGGTATAAACAAGTGTTGTGTATGTATATGTTTTTATACAGGAATATGATATAGGGTACTTAAACCCTACTTATTTTCCAAAAACTACAATTCATGTATACAAACCAACCACAAACAAGAAAAAAACAAACTTGGACCCTAATACCAAGACCTAGTTACTATCAATTTAAAAAATAAATCCCATACTAAGAACAGGTTTGTATGATTTTTTAAAAATTTTGATATTGATATCACCTAGTATGCTCAAAAGTTAATACTTGTGAGAACATTAGTGTCTACCAGTGTTGTTCAATTTTTAATTTCAGAAAGAATTTGTGGTCTTAATTTTTTTTAAATTTTCTTTTATGAAACCTTTAGTCTAGACTTGAAACTAGTCTTTTGGACTTCTAAAACTTTAAGTTTTATTTTTTTCACAAATACAATAAACCCCTTTTATAATCACATTCTTGTTTGTGTCACACAGTTTTTGGTAACCATTTGTTTTAGTAAGAAACACCATTCTTTTGAGTCATTATCACATTCGTTAGTAGTACAAAATATTTGCAAAGCTTTCTTAGTAAATGTGACTATAATGAAAGAAATGTGGGATAAATATTAGGATTTTATAAATGTAATACGTTTTGGCAATGTTAATGTCGCTTTGTGTTAGAGTTGTGCAAAGTAACAACAATGAATCCAGTTGAAGAAAAAGGAAAGAGACAACAACTTTCTATTGTAAACAAACAAAAGATATGTGAACTTACCAAAAAAGTAGAAAATCTTAATTAAAAAACTCTAGTTGACAAGATAAACAAGGAATTCAAACTCAACATGAATCATCACATTAAAATAGACAAAAATTACAACCTTCTTAAAGTCTACTAATGCATATTAGAGCTTAGAATAAGTCACATTAGAAATTCAAACAATTGTTGGCACCTATATTTCAGCATAAAAAGGCTATTTTGCTAAGTTTTTTTCCTATAGTCACAATATTGTAATGGTTTGTATGGAATGTGACTATACATGTTTAAATCACAATTCATTAATGCCTTGAAAAAGTGGTCACCAAGGGTGTGATTATAAAGGGGGTTCATTATAATTTAAAACCAATGTAGTTTTTGTTGTATAATATTTGTTCAACTAGTGCACATAATTCAAGATAGAAATTATGTAATATTAATTATGTACATCTAATCAAATGCAATAACTCACCTAAAATGGAAGGCCAAACTTATATTTTCTTCAATAAAGCTGAATTTATTTACCTAGAGAACTTGAATTTGGTTAAAGTGAATCAACATCCTTAGTTTAGGTTTTAATTCAATTTTTGAAAAGAGTGATTTCCTAATTAAGTTCCTACCTAAACTTGAAACTTTTAATTCAAAAACCTTAAAATTTGACCTCTAACTTAGACCTAAACTTGCTTAAGTTTCAAAGCTTACCAACATTAATATCTACTTACATAGAAACCACCAAATGTCTTACTTTAAAAACCACTTACATTTCCTATTTACTTACCTTTGATATTTCACTCTTATAAAAACATAATTTTTTCATTAGTAACATCATGATTATGATGATTATACAATCAAGTCCATTTGGCTGAAATGACTAACTATGTTTTAGTTTATTAAAATCAAATTTGAGTATGTTTATTTTTATTTTTAAAAACTAGTTACCTAGTCAAAATGGACAACATGTTCAACATGTGATGTATGTGGCACTCCATTGAATTTTTTGACTTGATTAATGTAATTAATGTTATTAAAATCAATAATCTAAATATGACTAATTATGACTATATTGTTATTTTTGATTTTGTGGCAATATATATATGGATTGAGTTACTAAAACAAATTGAAGTAAATTACAACTTTTATGTTTTCATTTATTGGTTTTAAATATTCACATAAAAAAAAGGACAACATTTGAAATATAACAAAATGACATGTGAGAAAATGAAAAATCAAATTTAAAATCATAATTTTCTTTTAAAAAAATATACATGTGAATCTTGAATTTATTTTTTTTGAAATTTGAAATTAAAAGAAAAATAAAAATCTTTGAAGACATATGAATTTTAATTATATAATTTCAAAAGTGAAATTAATTCAATGAGATTTTGAAAGTAAAAATGTACTAAAATTACTAAAATTGAAAATTTCCCAAATCAAAATATAAAAATTAATGTAACTTTTTAACATTTGGAATTCTTAAAATTTTAGAATTTAATGAAATGGAAATTTAAATAAATTATTGTAATGAACTGTATATTTAAAATAATTTAACAAATTTTACATTTTGAGATCAAAAGACATTATAAAATTTGATATAATTCTCAAACTAAAAATGAATTAAACTGAATTATGATATTAATGATGATGTACATTTGTAAAAAAATTCATTATGAAAATTTGAAATTATATAATAAGGTTACAATACATGATATTCAAAAGAATGTGTCTTTATAATATTTTATGATAACAATTTATATCATCACATGCTATGGTGGTCGGATGGTAAAGGCCATGGGCTGCAAAGGTGAGAGTTCAAACTTTACTTTGGACCTATTGTGTCCATGACATTATCATGATAATCTATTATAAGTTCACCAAACCTGAAAATGGAAAAGAAATCAACAATGGAATCATGGGTCTAGTGCGACTTTGGATTGGTCCATAGAAAAAATTATTGTTAATGAATTATTTTATACAATAATGTATTAGTATTTTTAAATAAATTAATATTTTCATGTCAAATAATAGTTTAATCATCTTAATCACTTTGAACAATCAATTTCATCAAAAAATTAGTCAAAATTTTAACCTTAACAATTGGTATGATGTGACTAAAAACAAATTTGTCCCTTATCTATTTTGACAAAAAATTTAATTATAAAACTAAGGTAAAAACACACATCTATATTAATGTTTATTCATTTGTATAGGTGGTTATAATTGTCTCTAGGTCATGTACGAAATGTGACCTACAAGTAAAAAGGTTTATAAAACATGTTTCAAGGGTTCCAAATCTATCTTGTAAGCATGTTTTCCACCTTAATGACTCAATTTTGGTTCATCCACAACTAAGTCGTAATGGGTTTCAAATGGGTAGTGCATTGGTAGATGTTGCACCACAAGTTGAAACACCTCAAGGTAGGGATCTTGCCATGGGAACTAGAAAAAATGATAGGGACCAATATTGGAAACCTAGAATTATGTTTTTAATGGAAAAACAAGCATTCATGATTGCATCTAAACCAAGATCATTCTTTTTGGGATTGTGTTTAAATTTGATAATTTTTCTTGAAAAATTACCCCAAAGGCAAAAATACAAATACTTCATCACATATTTTCTTTTTGGAAAAAAAAATCAGAATTTGGAGGAATAAATAAATAAATTTGGCCACATTTATATTTAGATTTTAGAGGGAGGGGGGAGGGAGGGATTTTTGTACTAACTTCTAAAGTTTTTGGACACGTTGTACAAATATGTCACCATTTAATGTTAAATCCCTCTTGGGATGTTCACATACAACCCAACATTACAAAGTTGAAAAAGAAAACATTATTCAACAATCTTGCATAATGTTTTTGGATATACTTGGTTTGAATGTTTGAACCTCGTTTCCTATTGATTAGTCGATAGTCTTGAAAATTTTAGTGAGGCACATTCATTGGCCCAAAACCCAAAAAATCAAAACTTTGAGCAATTCCCAAAATAAAACCCTTCCTTCGCACCATACATATTCAATAACCCATTTCAAAACTCAATAAATGACCATTATAAAATGGAAAGTTTCACATGAGCAACATGAAGCCACAAATGTGATGCCAACATTCCCTACAAACATTAAAATCAAATTTTGTAAATATCATTTGCTACAGATTTCCGATTGCACATAACACTTAGTAAGTAATAATCTAGTTCTTGGTCTGGTTCTTTTTTTTATTTTAAATCAGGTTCCAGTTGTGAAAATCAGACCCAGTTCTGATCCCGTTCTGGGTACCCAAACTGGAACTGGCAGTTAACTGTCAGTTTACCTCTGGTTAGTCCTTGGTTCTAGTTTTTTTTTTCCCAAAGGATTTTTTTTTTTCTAAATATCTCAATTCCAATTCCAGTTCGACAAATAAATAGAACTAGGAACCCAGTTTTGGATCTGGTTCTTAAAGTAATCTGATTTTGATTTCAGTTCATAAAATCAGTTCCAAAAATCAGACCCAATTCCAGTTTGGTTTTTACTAACTGGAACCAGAACTGGCTGTTATATAAGTTCTAACTCACCAAATTGGTTAACTGGCCAACACTGGTTAAAGCTTAGCATCATTGTTGATTCTTCCCCCTAGCATGAGCTTCATTGTACTCATCAGTTTTTTTTAGATCACTCTACCAAATAACCTTCACTTTAGCTAGACTCATTGGCTTTTTCTAGGTTGCATTTGGCATGTGATGACCTTCAATTGAATCTAGAACAATTTGCAAAGTTGGACATGAGTTCTCATAACTAGGGCTATGAGCTTGATTGATGCTTTTGAATTTATCAACTAACTAAGCAATATCTCCAATTTAGGTCTTTTGGTCTTTAGTAATGTCAATTAGCTTTTCATGCAAGTTATAAGCTTGAGGAAAAAAAACGGAGATGTGAGTAATGCTTTAGTATTAGGTGAACAAATCTTGCTTTATGTATCAACCAAGATATCCAAAATGCTTCGCCTAAATTGTTATGCAAAAATTAAAATTTTGGTGGATCTTTATTGACATCATTTATAATTATTTTTTAAAATTAGTAATTGTTATCAATTTTTTTTGGAAAGTGATGACTTTGGAAAATCTTTATGGACTTTTTTCCTTAGTTGTGTTGGAAACAATTAAAATTTATACCCAATTTATGGGTTTCACAATATTTCTACATATTAAACTTTGATGTGTGTTTCATTTATCATGTTCGTAACCATATAGCATAGGTTGTGATGCCTTCCAACCTCAAATTGTAAATGAGTTTGATTAATTGTTTAACATGTTATTGGTACCCATGGGAGTGAACATCATAACAAAAACACAATTTTAATTCCACACATGGGTTTTTACAATGACCAGTTGTGAATCCTTTCATATCCATCTCCAATAAGGTGGCCTTTGACATACCACCCTGTAACTCTAATTAAATATTATCAATCTTGGCACCAAAAAGGAAAAATGTTCCTTCTAAGCATCTTCATGCCAAATTCATTTGAAAGAATAAGTGAGAAAATAATGTTCACCAACCTAACTTGTATTTTGTTGTGTGCATGCAAGAAGTCAATAACATCTTTTCTTAAAACTTTGTATAAGGACTCAAAATTTTTGAAATCTGACTAGGCAAAATGTGTGGATACCACTTTTGTCTTTGATAGCTTCAACAAGGGATACCAATACAAATGACATTCAAAACTTCCCTTTAATCCATTTGAATTCTAGTGCAAAAAATGGTGTGATAGACTCTGAGAAATGGTAGATTTAAACTCTAATTCTTACTTATCCTTGAATCAACCACCATTCCACGGTCAAAGTTCTCAACCTGTATTGGAGATTCTACCCCCATAAGACATGGCGGAACTCATCAAACATAAGATCAATCAATGGGTGAAAGGTTGAATTTCTTCACAATGGGATTTTGCCATTAAGTTTTAAATTTTTAACCCAACTCAGCCATCAGGATTGGCTACACATTATTTCATAATTTGGACAAAAATTTGACCATTGAATCTCCCATTGTAGGTTCTTTTTGTGGGTGTGCATAGAAAATAAAGTCTTGTGACACCCTCAACCCAAGCCTTCAATACGACATTTGCCTAGTTTAGTTGAGTTAAAAACTCATTTTTACTTTTGACATTCATTTATGTGTATAACTGAATGGAAAACTATTGGCTTTAGCTACCTTATTAAAGATACCAAACCTGAGCAAATTTTGGAGATAACCCATCAATGAATGTTTAATGTCAAATTTTTTGACATCAAAATTTTACTAACACCCTCGATCTAGGGTCAGTTTTTGGGCCCTTCTTTAGGAACATGCTCTTTGAGACACCCACAAATTTCATAAGGGGGTGTTTAGTGTCATGTGCTCTTTGATGTTTAGGACATGGGTCCCTAAACCCTAAACCCTGAGCTATAATTGGTTCAGTCAATTTAGACCAACAGGTCCAGTTCTTGCTGAAGTTGGGGTCAGCAAGATATAGCAATTGAATGGATTCTGAATAGATAGCTGATTATGCTCTGGAAAACTTTGATGAGTATGCTGGGATTATGTCAGATCCTTACAAAAACAAATTCCTTTTGGGACCTTGCATGGCATCATCTTCCATTTTCCTCTCAAACTTGTTATTATTATTCTCTGTTTTGATGTGTTTATTATTGTCTGCAGAGGGAGAAATTGCTACTTGTTTTTTGCTAGAGGGTGGTTTGTACTTTCTCTGCATGCTGAGAGTGAGAGGATTTGTTGCAGTTTGGAATATTGGGTTCTATACCACAGTCTGTTGTTGAATTTCAGCAATGTTGGAGTGCATCTCTGACTCTGGGCTAACCCACCATACGGTAACCAACTGTTTGCTGCACTTGAATTCAGACAAAGCTTTTGCAGGCTTCCAACATGTATGTTCAATAAATGTCACAGACGTTTCCCAGATATTCATAACATCATATTTTAGTTGTGGGTAGTTGCACAACATTTTATTCATGTGGGAAAGCTACTACAATCTGCTCTTGTTTACTCAGATTCTGCTTCTCTGATCCTGATCTGCACATTACTGGCCTCAGTCGGTGTGGAACAACACTAGATGAAACCCCGCTACTGAAAGATTTGGCCAATCAGAATGTGCATACTAGTGTGGGTTTGTTACTTGAGCACTTTGGTATGTTATCCATATATCGTTCAATATACAACTTTTCTAAATTCAGTTCTTCTAACTTTTCTGGATTCAGTTCTTCCCAAGCAATCCCAACTTTCATTTCATCTCTTTATCTTTTCAAACCCAACTTTGTTGGATTCACCATTTTCTTGGACCCATATCATCTAGGGTAGAAACACCCATCACCAAACATCCATACAGTTCAAAAGATGGTTAGTTAGCCAAACATTGCCCAGTTGATAACTGTTTTGTGATACCTTATAACCAAAGGATCGGTTCTTAAAACTTGTGATTAGGGTTTTAAAAACCTTCCATTCAGATATTTGTTTTGTGTTTGCTAGTAGGTAATTAGTTTTTGCAATAAAATTTTATTGACAGTTGAGCATTTCCATCTTCTACTTGGCCATAAATGTTAAAACTCAAAACTCTTTGAACCCAAAAAATTTTAAACTATTTTCTGAAAGGAATTGTTTGAAATAAAGTTCACATCATTTGGTAACAGGAGAGATATTGTTTGTGTATGAATTTGACATGTTCGACTATAGGATGCATTTCAATTGCAAATGAAAGAATATGTGTTCACAAAAGGTTGGATTATTTTTATTGTTTTTGGCCCCTCCTACTTTGGGATGTTTTATCTTGTTCATTTCAAACTGAAATGGAGGTTTATAAACAACTATAGAGGCACCACGTGGAGGGCTACCCAGACTCTTGGAACCTCTAAGTCCAAAAGTGACCCCAAAATTTTTTTAAATGAACACACTGACATTCTCTAAGAGCTTAGGTGTTCACTCACCAGCCCATCTACCCTAATGTCTAACTTTCATGCCAAAACATGTAGAAATTGAGCTTCACAAATTGCACACTACTTTCATTACAAGTTGGGCTATGGCAATTGGGTTTACCCATTCTCAATTTCCCCTCCTTGTGGACACAGACAACCCATAATTATGTTGGAACTAGTGGTTTCTGATGTGGTCCCAAAAACCACATTGAACTAGATGTGGAACCAAAATTGGGATCTCCAAATTTATCCCCTGTTGTCTATTAGCATGAATCTGCAACTGGAACCATGTCTATGATCTTGTATTATTAGGTTGGACCTGTTGAGGCAATACATTTAAAACCCAACTTGACATTAGTTAGTTTTGAAGACTTATTAAGGTGCATCATTCAGTTAGACTTCCTTACTGTTCCTTTCTTCTTGCTTAATCTCAAACATGTGGGCATTCTCTAAACTCGCATCCATGTTCTGAAAGAATCTGAAAGTCTTGGCTCTTGAAGTCCTCTCTGAAAGCTTTGTTCTGTGATGCTGACAGATTTTGGTGTCAGTGCCTCACCCATTGTTTTGGTAGATCAGGGTTTAGGGTACAGGAACATCATTGCCTGCTCCAGATGGCAATAGGATGGTGATCATGGGTGTTCAAATTTCAAGAAATTAAATTTCATCTTTCATTTTTTCACATGTCATTTTGTTGTATTGCAACTGTTGCTTCTTATTTTTAATTTCATTTGAATAATTAAAAAAATTAAAACATGATATTTGTAAAATTTTATATTCATTTTTTTGGGTAATTCAGTTCAAAAAAAATTAGAAATAATTTTAATAATATTAACATCATTGCATCATCAAGATTAACATTACAATTAGAATCAATCACATTCAAATGATTAATTTTAAGCACATTAGTCAAGTTGGACAATTCTACATGGGTGGCATATACACCACATGTTCAACATAATGTTTATTTTTTATTTGATAACTATTTGTTAGCTAAAATGAACATAATTAATTCTACGTTTAGTCAAATTGAACATAGTTAGTCATTTCAAACAAATGGACTTGACTATACAATCCAATCATTTTAGTCATAACGTTACTAATGGGAAAGCCACATTTTTGTAGGAGTGCATTTAAATGTAATCAACTAAACCAAACAAAGCTGAAAGCTCTAATTGCTTATGGCCCTCACATGGCTGTTTGATGCTCTCATAAGGCACAAACAATAGTGAGAGTACTGTAATTGGATACACTGGCGAGTGTTTTACAAGACCTGGGCTATGAAATGTTGACTCTTCATGTCAGCAGTAAAACTCTCTCATTGCACAGAACCATGAGGACTAAGATTCTTTCCAAATCTCCTTCCATTCAGCCAACAGCCTCTCTGGAGATCCTTGAGCTTTACCAAGAAATAGGTTGTAGTTGTTCTGGTCTTTCATTTGTAGTATGTTTGACCAAACCATTTGATGTCCTTAGAAACACACCAAGAGACGCTTTGTGCAATTGACTTCAAGTCGATCACTGGTGGATCAGATCTTGTTGACTCTTGGTACTAGATTGCATTCTGAGGAGGGTTTAACACGTTAATCGGTCAGGACATCTGCCAGTATGTTGTAGTAGGTTCAAAGAACCCTATGAATGGTTTTCAGTTCAAGTTGTTTACAACTTTTAGCTTTTGTGGGTCATCATTCAGACGCTGAGAAAAGATAGTACAGTTTCTGAGTTTCCTCCAACATAAATTGATGTGGTGAACAATTGATATGCATTGGAACTAAGTAGGTGCCTGTCTGAAGGATTATTTGCTCTGAACTTTATGACCTACGTCCAAACTGTCAAAACCAGCATATGTTACTTCTGTTTAGTTATGGCTTGTTTTTGGTTGCCTCATGCTAGCAAGCAGTCTTCCTCACATTATCTATTCTCGCAGAAGCATAGTCAGCGACAATGCAAAACTACAATTGTCCAAGTTGGATATTGTTATAAAATACTTGAGTTGCAAATACAGGGGTGTGGGTTAGTTTGTCTGTTACTTAGTACATGGTTGATATTGGATCACTGGGTTGAATTTTGGAAAGGTTGTGGCACAAACATAGATGCTAGGCAATTGGCAAAAAACATTGTTTCATTTGGATGTGCAACTAAGGTGCATCCACTTACTTTTACTTTATTGTATTTCTCTCTTGAATTATGCAGTTTCACTGGTTGGTGGCCTTATGATGTTGCAAGTCAGTGAAAACAAGGTAACAGTACCTCAATGAATGTCAATATTTGATCAAGTTGTCACATGTTCAGCAATGATCAACTGGCTGAAATTTAACATGTACACTTGCAGGTGATTAGAGTACCAGTTACAGTTGATTGAGATCTGAAGAATTGGTTTGTTGAGACAAATGCGGGTTTTGACACCACTTGCAAGGCATATATGTTTGGATCATGACAGAAAAAAGGAAAAGTACTTTGTTTTGTCTAGGAGATACCCTGCATCATGCATCAGACCTGATAATCTCTTCAGTTCAGCACGGATTTTAATTTGATCATCTGAGGGTGGTTTTGATCATCAACTACAAATGTATGCACCACATCATTCACTTCAATCCAGGTGTGACCTGGCTGTTTCTTCGCATCTCTTTCCTTTCTCTGTCATTCAACATTCTCACTGAGTTCCAAGTTGCCAGTGGGAGCACACAGGTTTGATAGCCACACATAACCTGCAGCATTTTTAGGTTCCAGTTCAAGAACTCGTTTTGCAACACGTTCTCCCATCTCCAAATTGCCATGAATTCTGCAAGCACCAAGTAAAGCTATCCATACAGCTGCATCTGGTTTACAGGGCATACCCTGGATGATATTCTCTGCCTCCTGCAGATGCCCGGCACGACCAAGAAGGTTGACCATGCAGGTACAGTGTTCCAGTTTTGCAGGAATCCTGTAAACTGTGGTCATCAAAGAATAAAAGTGCAGGCCTTCATCCACAAAACCTGCATGGCTACAAGCTGAAAGAAGACAAACAAAAGTGACATCACCTGGATGTACACCTTCTTCACACATCCGTTCAAAATGTACCAGAGCTTCCTTACCCTGCCCATGCATGGCAAATCCTCCAAGTAGGGCATTCCAAGAGAACACATCATGTGAAGGCATACTGTTGAACACTCTGCAAGCATCCTCCATGCTTCCACATTTTGCATACATGTCAACCAGGCTACTCCCCACAAAAACATTTGCTTCACAACCACTTTGAATGATGTGTTCATGAGCACGCCTGCCCTCTTCAAGTGCCGTTATGCTGGCACATGCATTGAGCACCCCCACATAAGTAACAGCATCTGGCTGCACACCTTCCTGTAGCATCTTTTGAAATAGTTCCAGTGCCTTGTGCCCTTCCCCATGCTTCATATGTCCAAAAATCATAGCAGTCCAACAGACTACAGCCTGAGAGGGCAGCTTGTTAAACACTCTGGAAGCCTCCTCCATGCTCCCACATTTGGCATACATGTCAATCAGGCTACTCCCCACAAAAGCATTTGATTCACAGCCACTTTGAATGATCTGTTCATGAGCATGCCTGCCCTCTTCAAGTGCTATTATGCTGGCACATGCATTCAGCACCCCCACATAAGTGACAGTGTCTGGCTGCACACCTTCCTGTTGCATCTTTTGAAATAGTTCCAGTGCCTTGTGCCCTTCCCCACGCTTCACATGTCCAAAAATCATAGCAGTCCAACAGACCACAGCTCGAGAGGGCAGCTTGTTAAACACTCTGGAAGCCTCCTCCATGCTCCCACATTTGGCATACATGTCAATCAGGCTACTCCCCACAAAAGAATTTGATTCACAGCCACTTTGAATGATATGTTCATGAGCACGCCTGCCCTCTTCAAGTGCCATTATGCTGGCACATGCATTCAGCACCCCCACATAAGTGACAGCATCTGGCTGCACACCTTCCTGTAGCATCTTTTGAAATAGTTCCAGTGCCTTGTGCCCTTCCCCACGCTTCACATGTCCAAAAATCATAGCATTCCAACAGACCACAGTCCAGACAGCGTCTGGCTGCACACCTTCTTCTTTCATTTGTTGAAATATGTCCAGTGCCTTCTGGCCCTGCCCACAATTCACATGTCCCAATATCATGGCTGTCCAAGTGACTGCATCACGGGACGGCATCTTGTTGAACACGCTCCAAGCATCCTCCATACTTCCACATTTGACATACATGTCGACAAGGCTATTTCCCACAAAAGGATCTAATTCATAGCCACTTTGAATGATCTGTTCATGAGCACACCTGCCCTCTTCAAGTGCCATTGTGCTTGCACATGCATTCAGCACCCCCACATAAGTGACACCATCTGGGTGCACACCTTCCTGTTGCATTTGTCGAAATAATTCCAGTGCCTTCTGCCCTTGCCCATACTTCACATGCCCTAATATCAATGCAGACCACGTGACCACATCTCGAGATGGCATCTTGTTGAACACTCTCAGAGCATCCTCCATGTGTCCACATTTGGCATACATATCAACCAGGCTACTCCCCACAAAGATATCAGCCTCACAACCAGTTTGCATGATCAGCTCATGCGCCCGTCTGCCCTCTTCAAGTGCTCGTAAACCAGCACATGCATTGAGCACTGGGAGAAAAGTGAACCTATCAGGTCTCATGCCTTTTTTTTGCATTTGTTTGAAAAGCTCCATTGTCTTCTCATACTCCCCAGCCTTGACATGTTTTGCAAGCCTTCTGTTCCATGAAAAACTGCCCATTTGCACTGTCCCTGGTGCCATTGCAGCCACCTCTGCTGCCACCCACAGTGGATTTCTGCAATCCCCAAGCCATAGTGCATCCTGTGTCTTCTTATGTTTGAAATCTGGATACCTGGCATTTACCTTCTCCAGCCTACAATCCCACCATTGTGAAGGGTCGGAAAAAAACTCCTGCCAAACTTTTTCTCTGTGGCCTGATGCTGCTTGTCCAACATGTCCACTCCAAGAAGAGACTAGGGCTCTGTGACCCCAACTTGCTATCAGTTCAGAGCAGCATGACTCAAGGGTCAGTCGCTGGCACATTGCCATCACCACAAAGAATCGATGAAGGTGACCAAGTTGCGGGTATTCGCCTATGCCCCAACGGTATTACCAGTACCAATTGACAAGTTTCACCATGATAACACGTGTGGAATTCTCTCTGTCAAGCTAGTGAGATATTGATCTAGCAACTGACCAAGAGAAACCTCATGGGAAACCAAACCAACACCAAACAATGTTCACCCTTCATGAAGTCGAAGCCAGAAAAGCCAGTCAATGAAGACTTTTTACCATCTTCACCATCATCACCATTGTCCTACACTTCTTGAACAGGCCCACAATTGAAGTCTATGCAGATATCTCCATAATCAACAACAGCCTTCATCCCAAAACCTGAAAACAGAATGCAAGACAAATCCATATAAGAGAAGGCTGGATTTTTGCCTTCAACATAAAAAATTCAGGGGAAAACTTTGGTGGCATCTTGTTTCTCTGGGAGAAGGGCATCTTTTCAGGCAAGGGTCCCACACAGAGATGCCTTGTCTTCCTCATACAATCTCCTCAAAATGCATGTGCACATTTTGACATGCAAACTTGAAACTACCAAACCCTGAGAGGCAAAACTTCTTTGACCACCAAGTTTCGTGCAACCCCCAAAAGCTAACACTGAGACCTCCTGTGCAAAGGACACCACAATGAAAAACAACTTGGAAGCTTATTAGGTTTTCATCTCTCTGAATTTCGGGCAGGAAGTGTCATGAGCAATTTCTCTTAATTTGACAAATGAGGAAGACTTTGACGAAAAGCCATCCTCACTACCATGGCTCGAAGATTTCACCAACAGGACTTGAGGAAAATTGGGTACAAAATTGACAAAAAAATGGGATCCACGGCAAATGTAAAAATTCAGCGGCTGAAAATAATTGCCAAAGAAACTGGAAGAGAAGGCGCAAAAACCCACAATACCTTCTAGGCGTCAAATGAAGTATCTTGCCGTAGCACGCAAGAGTAACCGAAGCATAGTCCTCATGAACCTTCTGACCGTAAAATACACAACTGCATAGCGGCGCTCTTGAAGAGCCCACAAAGTAGAGATGTAAACTGCCAACACCTCCATGCATCCATCACATACTCTGCTCGCTTTTCCGTTGCATTCTTCTCAAGCTTTCAAGCATTCCGTAAAACCATAAACCCGCCATGAAACTTGAAAAGTGCACACACTACTTTTGATTGGAAACTGATTCTCTCTCTCTCTCTCTCTCTCTCTCTCTCTCTACAATTTCACTAGTATCATCAAACCTGAGCACCTTCGAACTCTGGAAAACAGCCCTACAGCAAGAAATTAGTCGAAAGGCGCATGTGTCGATCAAAATTCTGTTTTGGTTTTTTTTTTTGGCAAAAGGTTTGTTAGAAACACCCATCAAGCAAGAAACAAGAAACGGCGGAAATTTTGGCGCAGACAATTTCGATACTTAGTACCTTACATCACAAAGAGGGAGTTTTCGCACCAACCCAACAACCGAGGCGACTGACGAAATCATTTGCAGAACACCAAATCGATCAGATGAGACTTGTTCAAAAGGAAAGAAAAATCGAGATAGAAAAGAAAAAGATGGAAAGTCTTTTGCATGTCTCTACGTAGCTATGACAGCTTGACGGAAACCGCTTACACCTTTTTTGGGTCTCGTAGTACTTTCTTTGTTACCGAATAGTAGTCATTCACTCGTGTCTTGCGGAAACTGTTCGTCATTGACCAAGACAACGAGACGGAAAACGTGGAGCCGCTTGCCGTACCACGACATCCATCTTCTCCGCAAATCCCCGAACTTCGCACTTCTACGGCGTCAAAACTTCGCGATTTCCCCCAATTTCGGGAAACTTCCTTTTTCGGCGAATATTCACCATCCTTGAATTCCGCGAGCTTTTTTTTTTTTTTGTTTATCCACTATGAAGAAGAAAACCAGGCTGCATTCTTCATTGGCGAATTTTCGAAACTTGATGAATTTTTTCTTTCCTTTTCTCAATCGCCATATTTTTTTAAAAATCAGAATTTTTTGCCAGATTTCTATGCGTATCATGTTCAAGTAGGTAGTCAACAATATGGAAGTAATCAGGATGCTTAGATTGTTCAACTTTCATAATTCATTTATAGCTACGTTTGGCTAAACTTTTTTAGTAATGATAGCCACCTTAGCTATGCGACAAATTTGTTTTAAAAAACACTGATTTAATTTTAATTAGAAGACAAATTTATCCAAAACATTTTTCTAAAAAACAAAACTTAGTTTTCAAAAATCAAAACAATCAATAAACTTACATACAAAGTATCCATTCCCAATTATACAATTCCAATGCAAAGAATAAACCTCAGACTCGGCAACATCCAAAATGCATCAAAATGACAATGGCTAAGCAAGAATCCAATTGCAATAAACACCAATCAATGAAACCAAACATGAAATTCAATATGGTTATTTCACTCTCATTATTAAGTATTACTAAGTATTATTATTTTCCAGCTTTCTGATGCAACATCAATCGTAATCATTCAAAAAAAGCTTTAGCATTCATTAGCAACACATTTGTAGAAAACCTGTCCAAACTGTAGAAAACTGACAAAAAGCTGTCCCCAAACTAAAAACTGTGTGAAAATCCCTCTAAATTTCCCTCAAATTTTTATATTTTCCCAAAAAATTGGTGCTTTTTTCTCCAAAAACAGAGATTTGAAACAGAACAATTTTTTTTCGTTATTTTGAGGTCCAAATTTTGCAAAAACATTCCAGGTAAAGAAAAGCCATCAATTCTACTAGAGAAAATGTAGACATTCAATGATAGAGAGGTAAAGAAGAAGACAAATAATAGAAAGCAACACATCAATGATAAGCACTCAATGACTGATCACAGTGTCCACCTGTTCGGTGTTTGGAAGCAGTGAAGTAGTCAAACTGCATTTCTATTTAGCATGTCATCATGTCATTTCCCTCTGAAATCCTTTTTTTTTGACACATGTAACTAAGATTTTTTTCACCAGACTAGGTTGATCACCCTGTTTCTATTTGTGCTTGACATTTTATTAGATCATATTGCACTTTTAAGAGTTCAAGCCCTTTGCATACCTTAGTTTTGAGGTCCTTGAGCAGCACTAGGTCTCCAAACAATTGGACTGCACATGAAGCCACAGTGCCCAGAATGCCAGAGATTCTCACACCCACTTTTTAATGGTACATTACCATGTTGAGAAGAAGCCCCTCATAAGAGAATATGTTTCGAAAGTGGGGAAAGAACCAGCGGCTTTCATTTCCAACAACTGTCCCATCCATACAAGAGATGTGCTTTATCTTTCAAAGCAAACCCACTCCAAAATACTCAAGAAAGTAGTCATGTACTTAAACATCATGCATCCCACCAAAGTTCCAATGATGCTGAGATCAACAAAGGAAATGAAACCATTGTTCTCTACTAAAAGTGAGGACAAATTACAGCTCTCTTCCTATGAATCATCACCCTAAACTTACAAACATGTGCATGTCCATACAACATGTGAGAGGTATATACAAACATGTGCATGTGCATACAACATGAGAATGCATGGCTGATTAGCTTAATTGGATCTTTGTTGTAGACAAATGGAAGATATTTGGATTTCATGCATAAGAAGACAATGGAAGCACTTTGGCTTGAGAATTGACAAAACCCACCATGGATGGCAATAAAGATAGCTACAATGGCACCAAGCATAGTGCAATTGCACATTTTTCCATGGAGTAAGAACCTTACAAAATATGTTAGGGATGGGCAACCTAAGAAAGTGATATAGCTTTCCTAACAAATGCAACAAGAAGGAATGGCTCATGGAAAATTCACTTTTGTTCTAGTGATTAATGCATGTGTTAATTTAGGAACACATGTACATGGCAAGCACTAAGGAGGATCAAATGGCCACCCAATTCTCCTCTTCCCAAGGAAGAGACTCTTCCATTTTAAAAAAGGGCAATCAAATGGCCACCTAATTTTAATGAAACAAAAAATACAAACAACCATTTGATTATTCTCTCATTGGAACAAAGAACCAGGTAGCCACATAATTTTTTAACCTTGAATGGCCTATAGAAAGTACAACTACATTGAGATGATTTTTTATCATTGTAATTGTTTAAATAACAAAAATCCATGTTCCATTGCATATTAGACATAGAGTACAATGTTGATATTAAGAGCGAAAAAGTTGTTTTTATATAGTTCATTGGAATTCTTCTTTGAGTAAAGAATATGTGATACAATGTTTGGAGTGTGTTTGTTCAAAGAAGCACATACTGTAGTTTTAATATGGTAAGGTACAAAAATATGTGAAAAACCTTTGTAAATAAAATTTTATAGTTTTCTCCACACTGGTCATGGCCTTTGAACATTGAAAGGATTTTATAGCCCCTTTCTTGGCACATCTATTGTCATAACAATCATTAAAAATTGGTTTTTAAATGAACAAGATATGGCTTCAGGAAATGAAGGGAAATGAAGGGGGTGAATGTAAAGTTTAAGCACACAAAAAAATGGTTTATGTTTTAAAGCTTAAAATGTATATACATTGGTCTAATGTTTTTGCACTTAAAACATCATTTTTAAAGCTTCAGATTTCACACCTGTAGCTTTTTAAATCACTCAAAATTAATAAGAAATGAAAAAGATATATGGTTTGAAGTAAGGGGGTGTAATGTTTTTTTTTTTTCATGCTTGAATTTTTTTTTCCTCTTATATATATTTTTTGTTATTAATTTTTTATCTTGTTCTTTGTCTTTTTTTAGGTATTACTTTGTTTAATTATTATATTTCCAAAAGGTCTTTTGTTATGCACTTATGCATTTCATTCTTTTTGTTTATGTATCATGTGTATACAATGTATGCATGATTTTATTTCTTTCTTGATTGATCCACCTTTTTTCCACATTTACCTTTTGTTTATGTTCATCTTCATTTACCTTTTTGTTTTAACATATTGTCTTTTTTTCTATGTGACCGAGGTGTTGTCCATAGATAGTCCGGTTACACCTCCATTTCAAAAAATATGTGGAAATTGTCATGTAGTGAATGTCATCATTTCTCCAACGGGTGGTGTTTATTCTAATGTTGGCTTTCAAGAAGGCATCCAACAATTTATCCCACAAGCAAAAACTAGTTTGAAGGGCGAGAGTTTAATTGTTCCTTTGGCAATTATTCTTAGCGATAATGATTAATGTAGTGTGAACTACAAACTTGATTTTGATGAATTAAAGTAAATTTTTAAACAAAAAACCTCTTAAACATTAAGGTTGTAGATAAGGTTTAGGGTTTACCTTTCTATAGTTACTTTTAATATACAAATTTTTTTGTGTGTGGAAACTTTTTATATTATTATTTTTTATTCAATAATTCTTATTATATAATCATTTTCATAGTTTTTTTCCTAAAGGAAAAGGAAAGTTTTCATACATCAATTTTACATCAAGTGCCCAAAAAATTAAATTAAATGCAACATTTTTGTATGTGAAATAATTTTTCGATCAAATTTTTTTTTAATGAAAACAATTTCTCAATGCAATTAGTTCTTCAATAGTTTTTCAATGAAAGAAATTTTTTAATGCAAGCAGTTTTTTCAATGAAAGTAGTTTTTCAATGCAAGTGATTTTCAATGTAAATAATTTTTTAATGTAGGAAAATTTTGAATGAAAATATTTTTTTACTTTAATTTTTTTCAATGCAAGTAATATTTCAATATAAGCAATTTTTCAATGGAAATATTTTTTTAATGTAAGAAAATTATTTAATACAAATATGTTTTTTAAATTTTTTTTTCAATGTTAACAATTTTTCAATTCAAGTAATTTTTTCGTCCAAGCAATTCTCCAATATAAAGAGTTTTTCAATGTAAATGTTTTTCCAAAAAAAATGTAAATAATCTTGAATGAATCATTGATTTTATTTTTTTTGAATGTGGTTATATAAATATCCATTAAATTGAAGTTCATAATAATGGAAACATTTTTATTAAAACTTATCGATTCATAATTTGAACATGAATTGCATTGATATGGCCTTCATATAGTTTCAACTTACAAATATCAAATAGGCAATTGCCTATTTGATCTTGTATCTTATTTATTAGATAATAATTTATCATCTTTTTAATTGAAGCAAAATAGCATGGCACATTTAAATCAATATTTATTATTGAATATAAAAAAACCCAAAATTTTCATATTTGAGAATTAATTCCAAGTTTTTTATTTGATTTGCATCAAAGCATGGTCATAAATGAACATTGATATGTGACCAAAATGGCATCAAGTGTTGGTATGGGAGGTTTGTGAAGAGATTTCACTGCAATATTTTGGATAATTGAATATTTACATTGAAGGTTAATTTACATTTGAAATAAAATATCAAAATGCATTATGTCTCAATGTGGCATGGATTTTCAATTTATCCCCTTGCATATAATGTACATTTATCAACATTTTGAACCAATTCAACATTTTAATGGTCTTTCTAGGTACTTACTTACTTTTCAAATTAATGATCCCAAAATTCTCATAAATTTAAATGATTTTCCATCTCTTTTGAATTTAATGGTGCAATAACCTCCTATTCAATTATTGCAACAAGTATTGCATTTTTATTAGAATGAGGAATTTGATTGTACATTAATGGACATTTTGAAAAATAATTGGGATTCACCATTTGTGTCGCAACCCTAACCTCAAGCTCGCGACCAAAGCAAGGGCTTACAAGGGCGCGGGCCAAAAGGGAAGTCCAGGAGTGTGGGAGAGTGTGAGAATGAACACTCACATTCCCAAGTGAACTCCCATTTTGGGAACTGGAGTCTTGATGGACTCCCAAATGTTCAGAGAGTGATTGCAAAGGTTAAAACCCATCGGATTTGGGAGTTCCTTATATCATTGGAAAGCTCTTGGAACGTAGATGTCTAAAGTGAGATCACATGACCCATTTAAACATCTGAAACACAAGTTATGGCCAAAAGAAAGGCCGGAAGTCAAATTGACAATTTGACTCCCAAACACTAATAGTCGGGAATCGACCCAATTTCTTTGCGTGCAGGTAATGTGTGACATGTCGTTGGAAAGCTCTCAACGAGGGCTACAACTTTGGTTTAGACCTCGTCCCGATCGGAGGTATGCACAAGAAGTTATAACCTCGCAAAGTCGTGAGAGTTCCAACTTTGACAATTTCAAGACTTTCATTTGGAAGTCCCAAGACAAAAAGTCATTTGGATGTGGGGCTCGTGGAGAGGCGCAGAGTATACTATAAGGGGGAAGGTGGTGGCTTCCCCCAAGTCTGTGCCGTGGTGAGTCTTGTGAATCTGAGGTTGCCCGTGGCTTGTCCTAGCACCAAAAGTGCTCCAACAAGGCACTAACCAACTTGTTATTTGGTTTTGTGCAGGTTCATGTGAGTGAATAAGTGTTTTTCCCTCTTCCTAGTCCCATCCCGGAGCTCCTGGACACCCCTCTACCCTCGAAAGTGTTGCAAGCCAGGGAATGTGCCCCAAACTTGTGACTCTTTCATTATTTCCACTTTATACTCACTTTTGAGTCTATTCAAGAGCTTGGGAGTGCGTCAATTTGAATATGTTGTTTCATTATTCAACACTTCTTGTAATACAAATATTACTTTTAAAAAATAGAAATTGTATTCAATACTTATAAAAAAAATTTGAAGAATAACACAAATGTTCTTATCAATGAGATTTTGTCTAATCTATTCACTTCAATTTCCCTTACCAAAGTTTTCAAAAAAATTCAAATTCAAATGGAACATTCCCATTTGATTGTTGGGCTTAATGTAATTATATAATGTGTTGATTGGGCACTTTATGACAATAATATTTTTGAATTATTCAAAGTTTGTCCAAATCTAATTTATTACACAAAAACATCTAACTTCATTAAAATGTTTCCAAATATTAAAAGAACCAAATCACAAATTATGAATCACATGAATATATATATATATACAAAAGAATCACAAGAATCTTTCATAAATTACAAAGCTCAATCATCATATGTTCAATGCATTTTAGAAGAAATTAAAGAACAAATTCCCACACAACTTCAACACATATATGATGTTCAATTAAATAAAAGAACATAATGTTAATATAAAGGAAAATAAATATAATTCAATATACATTAAAACTTATAATAAACAAATCAAAGATGTTCCCATAATTCCATGTTTTAATTGTGAAAGTTTTTTTTTTAAAAACAATTTGAATGTTTTCAAATCAATTATCAAAAAAATATTATCCATACTTTCAAATTCAAATAAAACCTAGTTCAACATCATACATATGTAAAATTTGTTTACATAATATTAATGAAAATAAACCACCCTTATATCAAGTATGAAATAAAAAATTTAAAAACAAAATCATTCCATGAATCAAAAAATTAGCACAATTACAAGAACGTCTTATTTCACCATATCTTACTTTTGTTCAAATTTATTAACTCCAAGGGTATGGGTAATATAAAATGCATGGTAGTGTTATTAATGTCCTTGCAAATGTTGATCAAACTCAATCAAATATTACCACAATTACCACATGATAGTGCAACAATAGGTGTGTTTCTTTAAATGACATTTTGAATACAAATCACTTTATTTGTCAAAAAAACATTATTCAAATATGGTGATGGTCACTTTAAAAAATTTAATTGAAACACCATTATACAAAGATTTGAATGTTACCATTCATCATCAATGGGCAAACTAGCAAAAACATTCTTGGGTGGTACCACTAAAAACATCACACCTTGATTTTCTTAAATTCATTGAACTTTGAAAATTCATAGGAAACACTTAAATGAATTTTTTCATTATTATTTTTATAGAGTACATTTATTAGGTTCCATAGATTTTGAAATTTCAATAATATCAAAAATAATATGTATTTTGATATTTTTAATCATTGCATTTAGAAAAAAACTTCAAGAATGTAGCAGTGGTTCCTTTCCTTGAATTCTTTTATTAAGAACACAAATTTGAAACATGATTTGAATATAGAGCTCATTATTTTTTATTCAAAGTTTGATGACACATGTACATGGAAAATTTATCATAGCATGGTGTGTGGGTAGTTATCATTCATTTCAAGTTGTGCAAACACGCACTAAAGCATAAAGCACTTAGAGATATTTCCTAGTGTATTTGGAAGGCATCTTATATCCATGAAAATCCCTCCTAGAAAAGAGGATGCATTTTACACCTACTCCTTACGGGTGGGAGGGAAATTATAAGTAAGCATAATTTCCCTCCCACTCTTAAGGAGTAGTGTAAGAACCCTCCCCCTCCTATGTCTTGTGATCTACATTTGTTTAAGTTCATGTTAATGCTCACCTCATGCTATATGATGGGTGTGAAGGACATACCCAAAATGTGGGGTTGGACTCTGCTATTGCCTCATCCAAGTGCCTTTATTGTGGGAATGCCTCTACCTTGGGGCTTTACTGTATGGTGTTTTTTTGGATTAATCATGCACCATGTGTTATTTGAAGGTGCCCAAAAACAACAAACCTCTTCTGACTTAAATTGAATCTTACACTCAATAATCAAATAATGAAGGTGTAACTAATGTAACTGTAGTGGAATTGTAGGGCTGTAAAAGAACAAAAACTTGAGAATCAATGACAAGGCATCAAATAATAAGTATAGTTTTTTTATGAATTTCAAAAGTTAAGGCTATTAATTTTTTAATGGGCCATTTTAATTAGGAATACAAATTTTTAATATTTATTTTATTCCAAAATAATTTTCAAGCCATATATTAGTGCACACAATTGATAAACATGAGGAAAAAATAATTTATAGTTGTGAAAATATTTAAAGTAAATGACCATGAAAATGATTTGGTCATTTTTAATTCTTTAACCATTCCTTGAAGTGGTTCTTAATGGTACCACCCAAGGATGTTTTCGCCCAAGTTTGTTTGTTTTGCATATAAATTCAAAATATCAAAATTCCTGCTTATGATAATGCATTATCTAATAACTCTAATTTTAATAATGAAAAAATACATTATACACCAACGGATTCAATGATACATTATTTTTTAAATGCTCTAAAAATAATGGATTATGAAAATACTATATATTCTATTGTTCCAAGTCAAAATTTTCACCCTTTAAGTTTTTTTAAAGATAAACAATCAAAGGAGCTAAATTTTCCAACACTATTTTATGGGCAACCTTGACAATTTTTTAAAACTTTTTCATATCAACAAATAGTTCAATGGGAATTACTTCATAAATTTGGGGATTTTTCAACAAATATTTTTAACCTTTTTTTAAGTTAAAATTTTTCATCTAAAAAGTCATAGGTTATGGTTAGGTGTAAATGCGAAAATAAGAACTATATGGTATAACTTTAAAAGTTTATCAAGTATGAAATAAACCCAAATTTAAATAATATTTTCAAATCATATTTAGGTTCTATGATTTGAAAGGTTTGTGTAATTCACTTGATTATTTTGAAAGGTTATAGAAAAAAATATTTGTAATGATTCAACAACTTGGTCCTCCAACATTTTCCTTAAAACATAAAATATAATGCATTTAATATAAGTGATGTTCATTTATGATTTGAAAATACATATATTCAATTTATTTTGGACCCATATGTAGTTGCAACATATTGCACATCATATATCACAAAAGTAGATAAATCAATAACATCATAACTACATTTTATCATAAAAAATGCATCGCAAATAATATAGATGCAAATACAAGGATTCAAAAGTGAGGTTATGTTTTTTTTAATGCCCAACAAATGGTTGTTCAACTTGCTACTTACCTTGTGTTTTCTTTACCATTGGGTTCAAGCATGGTAAAGTATGCCAAAAAAGTAGTCCTAAGCATGCAAAAATTGGACATTCATAAAAGGCAAGCTTGAAAGTACATCAAATCTTTGGATATTGAATTTAAAAATTATATCAATGTATGAAATTTGACATGGGCATGTTTTTAAAAGTTTATAATTTTGTATATATATATTTTTAATGTATTTTCATGATACTTTGCAAACGTTATGTTGTTGTCACATTTGTTATAAAGTATTGGTTTTCTACATTTAGGAATTGAAATTCAATAATTCTAGGCCAAATATGCATTAGGAAGTAGTTAAGGGTATCCATTACCAATTTACAAAATTTAATTACAATTTATGTGCATAAAGAAAAGTATCTTTTGAATACCTAAAGACATAACAGAATGAAAACATATTTTTGGAATGTTTGTCATTCTTAAAGATTAATGGTTTAAGTTGCAAGAAATGGCCAACTAGGGCTTGCAAGCCTCATGACTATTCATTTTCCAATTCACAGCCTTTGGATTCTCTAAGGCCTAGGCTAAAGGCCAAAGGAAGCAAAGTATCAAGTAAGGTGCAAGTATTTTGGAATGAAGAAAATACATCCAAATTTTGACTCAACCACATTTGATTTTCTATTTAATTTTTTGTTGATGGTAGTGGTTGTTGGATGAAGGAGTGCAATATGAAAGGCGAGAGGTTGTGAACGGGGTCCAAACTTTGAAAGGTGCATTCAGACCACATTCAAAACTTCACAACATCATTTTCTCTTTTGTGACTAGTGATGCCCCCACAAGCTTTAGACAAGGAATGTAATTGTCGAAGGTCTCATTCCCCCTTGTTGAAATGAACCTAGTTATTGCCAAAGTTGCACAAATTCATTTGCTAGGATCAAAGGAGAATTGGATAGCTTCATTTCTAGGGATTGGAGGAAAATCACTAGGGTGCCTCAATTGCATTGTTATGCATATTAGTTCTTTTGCAAGGTGCCTCAAATGCGTTGTTATGTCGACTAATTCCTTACTCACCTTCTTTTGCTAACTCCATTGGACTTTACTTTGCTACCTTCAATGCTACTGGTTGTAGTGACAAATCTTTCAAAAAGTTGAAGCATGTTTCTTTGTCCTTTGTATGGTGAATATGAGGTACTTCATCTTGCATTTTTTGACCTACCATTAGTAAGTTTGTTGCAACTTGAATGAGGGTATAAACTTTCTTTAATTAATTTTGTGACAATTGAATTGAGGACATGAATGTTTGTTAATATCCACAAGAATTTGTTTTAAGGTTGTTCAAATTGAATAATCCTAGGACCAACTTTGGTTGCAACTCCTCATTTTTTTGTTAATGCCTATAAAGTTGTTTTAGGGTTTAAGGTTGAAATCAAATACTACTTCCAAGAATTGTGTAGTTCCTTTAATTGCTTCAATGCCCTCATTGCCTACAATTATTTGTTTTCCATTGTTGTTGGCATTGAATGTTCCTTTTGGGAATTATGGATGTAACTCCCCACTTCATTTGGCATGAGATTGGGTTTTGTATTACACAAGTTTCAACAAAGAGGACAAGGGCATGAATGTTGAGACTTATTAAAGTACATTGAGTTACCAAATTGTTTTCAAAAACTCCAAGCCAAGAATTTTGCCCACTGAGCATATTCAACAATTAGTCCTTTTACTACTTAAAAATAAACATTATAGTATTTAATGAGTGTTTTTGTTAATTTTATTCATTGGATTAATTTCAAATTAATTCACATGTTCCCATGATATACTAAAAATATAACTATATAAATAAATATTACAATTTCAACATCAAATTAAATTATGACTTTAAAACATGAAAAAACCAAGCAAGTGTTACACTTCTTATGGTATTTGTTATTGTGACCACACCTTGTGATGAATGTTGGGCGAACTTAGCACAAAACACTTGTTGACACCTTGTTGAGACCTTGTTGAGCTTAGCATTCAACAACATGACAATAGCCTTGTTACCATCCTCCAAAAGGTGGGATATAAGAAACTTTATGCTGGTTGTTATGTGAATTGTTGAATTTTGGGCATTGAGCATTTGCATCACCTCCACCCTTATCTCCTACTTGACAATTTTAAAAGTCTCCTTGCAAGTCACTTTTTTGACAAGATGTTGTGGGTGCTTATATGGATGCAAGCTCAAGTGGTGTCCTTGTTTTTTGAGAGGACATAATATATTTGAACATCACATGTATTTACACACATATGAGTTCTCTTGCAATAGCTACATGCTAAGGTGGACTTTGAGGGGG
>Ga0209208_10000763_pt1 | contig 43596 bp, 37 predicted proteins | sample S1TSphfallax_3_FD_187694 | JGI IMG/M metagenome (GOLD analysis project Ga0209208, IMG submission 187694) | Host-associated microbial communities from peat moss isolated from Minnesota, USA - S1T2_Fd - Sphagnum fallax MG (SPAdes) (version 2) | ecosystem: Host-associated > Plants > Peat moss >...
TATAAAAATCCCTTAAGCTACTATACTCTATAATGAATCTAAAACACAACAATGTCCTTGCCTACCAATAAAACCAAGTTCCATTTTTGAAAATCAGGCCTATTCCAATTTGGTTTTTACTAATGGAATCTTAAACTTTATAATGCATGATAGCCAGTTCAGCTACATCACAAATATGAAAAAAAAACCCTTGTATCTGCCCAACATTGATCTCAATCCCTTACAAAAAAAACATGGGAGCTTGATGCAAAATCAACCTCATACTTACTAAAACCCTAAACCCTAAAACTAAACCCTAAACCCCTATTTCCCATGTAAATCAATAGGAAACATGAGGAATTGGCCTATCCATTTGCTTGAAATTTGCAAAAATATTGAAGCTCTATCACATCACATACTATAAAAGCCTTCAAAGCCAAAGCTACAAGCATTGGAATTGCAAAGGCAGAAAAGTTGGATCACTAGATGCACTCATAACCATGCAACAACAAGAGGCATCTTCAATCAATGGGCTTATGTATTGTGGAACACCATCTTTCACAAATGAGCATGCAAATCTTGAAGACCTTGAAACAAACAAAAAGGCAAGGCAACCCATATTGCCCATAACTAGAACCAGCTAAAAATTGGAATTGGACAACATTGGTAGTGACCAATGTTTATCAATTCTTTGATTTTGTTAAAAACCTTTGGATCCACATTTTTTGTGAGATTTTAGAAATCATAGAACCACCTTATGTTCTAATTATATATTATTTTCAAAATTTTAAAAAAAACCTTCAGTTCTTGGTTTTTCAAAGTTTTCAAAGAACTAGCGATCTTCATGAAACAACTAGTGGTTTTCATGAAAGAATAGGCAAAGTATCAAAGGTTTAAGGTGAGTTCCTTGACTCAATTGTTTGAGTTTTTAGAATCTTGGCAAGGGTCGAACTAGATGCATGGTTTTTTCAAAAACCTCTTGTCAAGGGCCAAAATCAATTCAAAATCAGTTCTTTGGTGTTTGAGAACCATTGATCAAGGGTATATACATTTACCCTACTTCACTAGTCGGGAATTCTGTCCATTGGATGGGGTGAGATTTCTCATCTAGTGGTTGAATGTGCGTTGACCTTTGTTGACCCTTTTGGTGCCGACCTTTTCTTTGTTTTTTTTCCCCACCCAACTTTGAGATCACCTACCCAGCTACATACTACCTACCTACCAACTAAGAACCAACCCCCCCCTTCTCACTTACCTACCTACCCAACATCTACATAATGGCAATGAAAACCAATGAAAATAATTCAAATGCAGGTATTGCATTCAATCAATTAGCAATAAATTAAACATATTTAAGCCTCATGTGTGAGTATTGCACTTGCCAACTCTTCTTACCATAATTGTCCCCATGAGCCTCCACTTTGCACCATTTATTGCATATTGTACACAACATTATTAAATAATATAATGCCTTGGGTTAAGAGAAAAAAATTACATTTTATAACATAAAATTGATCAAAGGAGGATTTAGGTGTAGCTAGATGTCCCAAACATTTATGACCTTTGCAAAAACATCACTTTTTATATGAATTAAATTCAAGGTTAGGTTAATATAAGAGAGAAGAATCATGAACTACATGTTGAACAAATGAAACTCATTTCTTCTCTTTCGAAGGGGATTTGAGACAACCATCTTTCAAGTTGGAGAGACGAAAATTAGAAGGTAAGAAAAAAAGATTTTCCTTCACTTGTTAAAATTCTTAATTTTTTGAACTTTGATTTTTAATTCATAATTAGCTCATCTAAAATTATTCTTGCATAGTTGTCAAAGTTATGCGTAAGGTTTTGTAATTGGGATTGAAGTTCTTTTGAAAGTGGTACATGTTTAGGGTTTACTCTATAACAATATTTAGAGTTTTTAAAATTTATTTGGAGTTATGGTTTGATTTAGGGTTGGAAAACTTTGCAAGGATAATGTCATCATTTTGGGCCATCAAATTAAAGGTATGGTTTATTTCCTCCCCTTCATTTTTTTCATTCTTGTGTGGTTTTAATTTAATTATAATTCATATAGTTTCATGTAATGGATCAACACGTGAATATAACCTACATTTTCTTGATTATGGGAGAAGATTAGTAAGTTAGCAAATGTTTGATTATATACATTGTTATTAGTCCTAAATATGGGTATTATATGAATGGGTCCCAAGTCTAGTGTGTGTTTTAGTTTGAAATGTAAATATTGTATTTGGTTGGGTCCCAGGTCTATTGTGTGTTTTAATTTGAAATGTAAATATTACAATTGGTTGGGTCCCAAGTCCAATGTGTGTTTTTATTTGGAATGCAAATATTGCAAGGTTGGATCCCATGTCTAATGTGTGTTTTAGCATTGAAATGCAAATATTGCAAGGTTGGGTCCCATGTCCAGTGTGTGTTTCGATTTTAGAATGCAAGTGTTGTAAGGTTGGGTCCCAAATTCAGTCTATGTTTAAGGTTGGTATGTGGGTATTGTAAGGTTGGGTCCCAAATTCAGTCTATGTTTAAGGTTGGTATGTGGGTATTGTAAGGTTGGATCCCATGTCCATTGTGAATTTAAGTAATTGGCATGTAAAAATTGCAAGTGCAACATTTACATTTTTATTGTTGTTATTAGTTTGGCATGTAAGTTTTTCCAACCTAGGTTCCTTGCACAATGTATTGATTAGTTGTTGTTCCACTAATAATCATGGTTTAATGGGAAAAATAGGTATTGCAAGTGCATATTTTTATGAGTTTATAAACATGGGTCAAGTTCCCAAATCACAATCAATTCAAATCCAAAGTTTAATAAAATCCCCTTTTTTCATATGTGGATTTGGTATGGATTCCTAGGGTGAGGCATGGGGGCATAAACAAAGTATTGATTGAAATTGCATACATAGCACATGCACATGTGTGTGAGTTCTTGGAAGGTGAGCGAAGTGATGTGGAAACCCCGGTGGGATGGAACACGCACAAAAATTTGCCCCCACAAAAGGATATAAAGATCCCATCAATAAAAAAACACCTTAGCCATACTTGGTATAGTGTGATGTTCCATGTATTTCTTTTGTTTTTCAAATGTCCTTCACAAACACATATGATCATTACCATAGGTATGTTTTGTAGGTATGATTGTGCTTATGGTCTCAATGATCACCGTATTGACCCAAACCATGCAAGATTGATCAAACAAGGATGTTTGCCCACTTTTTCAATCAAGTGATTGTACACATGACCCGATGTGGTGGAGTTATGTTTTTACCATTGAACACACACCCGAACAAATGGTGAACCAACACATGACCAATGAGATATCAAGGCATCAATTTGCATGTCCTAGTATGCACCTCGGATTTCACAATCTTTGAAAGATCACATTTGGACTCAATTGAGTTTAAGGCACATCGCTAAACAAATTTATGACAAGCACAAAACAATTTGGTGGGAATGTGTGAATGTTGAAAAAGCCATGACAAAAAATGACTTCATCCAACAACAAGACATTGCATATTTGGATCGAAAACATAAAAAAAGGAGTTGACAATTGCATAAAAACCCAACCATTTCAGTTTAATCTTGGGCTTTGCATCATTTTGAACACTTATTTTATCTTGAAAAAGGCAACAAAATTAATGGAATTCAAGTCCCATTCACTCTAGGCATCCAAACACTAATGCAATGTCAATCCGTGCTTGCATATGCCCATAATGGATCAATTTCCATGGATGCCACATTTGGCACAAATGATGTGAAATATCATTTGTTCACCTTGATGGGCTTTGATGCTCATCACATTGGAGTGCCTTTGGCATGGATCATTACAAGTCAACAAACTATGGATGATTTGATTGAATGGCTCCAACCTTTGAAACAAATATGTTGTAAATATGTTGTTAATCATGCTTAGTTAGAAACCAAGTTGTTTCATTAATGATGACACCCCTCAAAAGTTACAAGCATTACAATGAATATGAATCCTACTTTACTTCTTCCTTCATAATTATGTTCAATGAAGATCAAAAAATTTCTTTATCCAAATTTTTTTCATTCTTATGAAGCTTACAATGAATTTACATATTTAACTAATGTTAAAAGTTGGTGTGATTTGGGGTGAAAGTACACTATGGTGACCCCTTTTGGGATGTCACATTGTACTACTTTAAAAATGTATCCCACCTCAAACTTTTGAAAGAATCTCACAATATTTTTGTATATTATGTTATAATATATCCTAAGCAAATATTTAAAAATAAATTATTTTATTTCATTTATAAAATGAGAGATTGGAATATATTTGTGAAAATAAGTGTTGTGTATATGTGTACTCAAAAACAAAAATCTCCTTTAAAAAAAAATTAAATGATTTTAAATCTTTATGAAAGTTGAAGGTATATTGAACCATGTCATTTCACATAGTTTAAACCATGTTTGGATATCATGTGACTAATTTGAAAATTTTCACCTCAAAAAAATGAATCTTTTTTAGCAAATATACAATAAATGTGTGGAAAATTGAAAATTAACAAGTAATCACATTCACATGGAAGATGACATGATGCCATTTATCAACAATTTCTATTATTTTATTTTTTAATGTAATTTTGGAAAAACCTAGGGCATCCAATTTTTGTGCTCATGTTTGTGACATGTGAAAGATCCAAAGATGTTATAAATTATATATAATTTGATAATTATGTAGGTTGGTAGGCTAAATAGGTAATTGGTTTTGCAATTTTGTTTTTAGTTTAGCCTTTAAAGTCAAGCCACTTAATTGGCTCATCCCACATGACATTTGCTTTTACATTGCATTATTTATTTATTTATTAAAATGCACCTTGTTATATAGTTTACAAAATTGAAGAGAGGGACATAAGATATGGGATATATTTTATAATCACAACCTAGTCACAAACCAACTTAATCACAAAATTATTTGTAACTATGAAATATATCCCATATTTTTTGTCTTCCCTTTCAAATTTTTAGACTATATAACTATGTGTGCACAATTTTTTTAAAACTTGATTAAACCTTGACAAAACCTTGGCTTAACAAAAATTTGGCTAAACCTTGCCAAAATAAAACTTGGCTCAACCTTGGCTAAAAGTTGGTTAAACAAAAAATTGATTAAACTTTGGCTAAACTAAAAAGTTGTTAAATTTTTGTTCAATTAATAAAATTGCCTAACCTAAGCTAAATAAATAAATAACATAAATATACATAAATTGTACATATATATGTTTTTAATGTATGCATAATATACATCTAATATGCCATAAATAGAAGATAAATATGATAATAATACACTTATAAAAACATACCCCCATTATACCCTTAATAAAGTTTAATGTATCTCTTGAGGTTAGGTTCACCCTATAGTGGTATAACTATCATTATTACAATTAATGAAACATATATGCCATTCCTTGGATGAAAACCATATTGGAAGGATGAAGAAAAAATTTGTTGCAATTTAATTGCAACATATATAATTGCAAAAATGACCAAACGTTTCAAATAGTTGTAAAAATGACCAAATATAGTCACAAATGATTAATAGTTGCATGAAGTTGCAAATAAAATGGTTGCATATGAGAATATTTCTTTTAATGACCAACCCAATTTGTTGCTCACATTGGTGATAGAGGGTTTCCAACATTCCTTATTGAACAATATCACATTGTTGGGGTGCAAGATTTAGACATGGTTGGGTTAGTTGACATGGCCATTTTAGGATGAACATCTTTCACAAGCTGGCATAGATTAAGGCCTTTTGGACCCCAAATCAAGATTTTTTGGTTGAGTTGGTCCATGTTTTGAAGTATTTACAGACCACAAAATTGCACCCATGTGCATATTTGTTGGAGAATGTTCCACTATTAAGAGATTTTGGCCGATTGTGTTAACATGTTGATTGCAAATTCAAGCTTGGATCAACAAGCCGATGCAAGTGTATGCTACAATAGTTGGTTCATGTGCTCATGGATGTGAACTAACTTAACACCTTTAAATATGATATAATGAAAACATTAGTTCATTTTGAGGTCACCCACATGTTTAATGGTTGACATACTAAATACAAGATGTTAATCATGTGCATTCTACCATGACAACATATCACATTTGGTTTTGGTCAATAAGGTTGGACTTCCATGATCAACTTTTTTGACATTTTTGAGTTTTTCCTAGTTTCATGCGTTTTGAAATGTGGGATTAGACATGACTTGGGATGTTTAGTCATGTCATGGAGGAGCCCAATGCAAATGTGAAGGAATAGGCCCTAGGTTTTCCCACTAACACGTCCATAACCATGTTTACTTTTTCTGAAAGAGCCCATAGGCAAATTTTTAATCAAGTCATGGACCTTTAATTGCCTCATATGGATTTTCAATTTGACATTGGTTAAATAAATACATTTTACCTCATCAAACCCACTTGCTCCACCCCATCCTTTGCATATTGCACCCCTCATTGGCACAACCGTGTTTATGCAAAAGGGTGATGCTATGACAAGTGAAATTGTACATCTTGGCAATTATGGGATTGGGAATGCTAGGAAGATTTTTGGGTGTTGGATAAGAAGTTTGTGATGTGGGGGTGCCAAGTCTATTAAACATTTCCTTGTATTATGCATCTCCCCATAGTCCACACTTCCACCTTGGGTATTGAGGATATTTTGTCACCCTAGCCCAAAGTATCAATTACCACAAAAACATGGGAACTAGACATTGGTATGGTGATTACATGAGGTGAGTTATGGGAAATATGAAAACTATTGCAAAGTTATATTTGATGTTTTGCATTTAACTTGAAGGAACTAGGCCATTTGAAATGATAAGAGGTTTACATCATACTTGACAATGATAATTCGATTTTTAGGCAACCTTATAGGCTTAGTGAGGTGGAGAGGGCCTTGGTTTAAGTTTGGACAACATAATTGTTGTAGGTTGGTTTGGTAAAATTATTTAGGGGTGAAAATGTTTCAACAATAATAATGCCAATTAAGAACATTTTTGGCAATTGGACAAAATGTTGCATGTTTAGAAATTATAGGCTAGTGAATAAGTACATGTGGAAGTCATGGACCTTAATTGCATCATATGACATACATATGCCATGCCCCTACTAGAGGATATTATTATTGTCCTTGGGCATGCCGAGGTTTTTAGCAAGTTAAACTTGCACTTTGGCTACCATGAGTTGCCATTGAAGGAAGGTTATAAGGCCAAGATGACATTCTAAGGGATTGATCTTAATGGGAAGGATTGTTTATACTAGTGGTGATTCTTGCCATTTGGTTTAAATAATGCCTTTGTAAAATTTCAAAGAGTTATGGATCAGGTTTTGGCCAACTTTACTTTTGCCAAGCGTTAAATTAATGATATTATCATCTTTAGATGAACTTTAAAAAATGACATGCATCATTTGTAGGAGGTGTTTGATTGATTTAAAAGACATAACCTTAAGTTGCATCTTGGCAAATGTCAATTCTTTTATATTGAAGTGGAATACATAAGTTACATGATTAATCTTAGTTAATTAGGGGTTCAAAAGGCCAAGTTTGAGGCCATTTCACAAGTGCCCCAACCATAAAATTTTGACTAGTTGTAAACCTTCCTGGGCTTATGTAATTACTATTGGAAATTCATCAAAGGATCATGGGGAAGTCACTTCCATTTATTCCAAGCAACATGCATAAAAATATTAACTTATTTATATATATAGGGTGTTTATAATCCATTTTAATAATATATTTAAAGTATACCTAAAATATGCCATTATTTCATAACAAATTATTTACTTGCCTAACCTACTGACCTACTTATGTTAACTTACTAACCTACCTATATACCTACTTATGTTTACCTACCCACCTACCTATTTGCTTAGCCTACCAATCTACCTACCTATGCTAACTTACCCACCCACCCACCCACCTACCTATTTATGTTCTTCTACTTGCTTATTTACCGACCTATCTACATTTGCTTACCTACCTAGTTTAAATTACATACCTGTTTATTTATGTTTATTTACCTATTTACCTAGGTTACTTACCCAAGTTACCTACCTACCCAACTACCTACATATTTACCTAAAATATGTACCTATCTAATTTAGGCTATCTACCTAGTTACGTAACATACCTATTTATCTAACCTAAACTACCTACCTATGTTTGCCTACCCAATTAACCTAGGTTACTTACCTACCTACCCACCTACATGTGTATTTATCCTATCTACGTACCTATTTATCTATTTAATTTTATTACTTACATAACCTACCTACCTACTTAAATATGTAATCTAAGTAGCTAGGTTAGCCTATAAATAATGATTAAATATAGCCTACATACATACTATGCTAAATAGGTAAATAACTAGGCTAGGTAGATAAGTAGGTTACAAGGTATGGTAGGGTAAACTAGCTAGATTACATATTTATACCTACCTATGTATATATTATTTTACCCAAGTTTAAGATAAGGTAAGTAGGTTGGGTAATAGGCTATAGGAAAATGGGTAAATAGGTAGGTTCGAGTGTATGGGACAAAGGATTTGGGATAATGTTATAGTGTTTCCCTTTCATGAAATGTATCTCATATCCTTTATCAACAAGTTCAATTTTGTAAACTATATAACTAGATTAAAAAAATAATTTACACATAATACATGCACTAGAAATTATTAAAATGCAAATACCAGCTGGGATGAGCCATTCGAAAAGGGCACTTGTGACCAACAAATTAAATAATATCTTATTTACTTGAGCTTACTTACCTACCTACCTAAAGCTAGTTAGCTAGTTATGTATTTATCTGCTTTGGTCTACCTACCTACTTAGGCTTCTGACTTAGGCTTTTAGGCTAACTAGTCCTAGGCTAATAGATTAGTTTAATTAAATTGTCCATGTGGCTTTACAATGGTTACACACATGTTTACATTTCATAAACAAGTAAATACATATTATCAAAATATATTTCTTGGTTGTAGTAATAAAAATCATTGTTTTTCTTAACTACATAGTCATGTAGTCACTAATGTCATATAATATTACAAACAATCATATGAGAAGTAATATATACCATGTTTTGGTGTAGTGCTTGCAACAACAAACCACTTGGGTGATTGATTTCTATATACTAAACCATATTATTGAATGTATTGTTGTGGATGAAACATGACAATATATCAAACATTTCATGCAAAGATCCATGATTCTACACCTTTAACAAGGAAATGTGTATTATTCATCTTAAAGTACTAGCTTGAACATGTATTTTGTAATTTTATTTTTTTTGGACTAATTAAATATGTCAAACATTCTTTTGCAAATGAAATATGTATACATATTATATATAATGTACATTAGTTTGAAAAGAATCAAGTTTCATGGATGTTCTAATTTAGATTCTTGTACATGACAACATTGTTATAGGCGTTTCACACAACATGAGTTTCAATTGCGAATGAAAGTGCAAATGATCAATGAATATACTTGCCATTGTTATTTAGTCAACAACTCCCTTGCACATTTGTACCAACTTCATAAAGCACATTGAATCTACATACACAGATATAGCCATAGAACTTCAATTGATACATGCAATTGATTTTGATTGTCATATAAATACACACTTGAGATTTCATATGAACATTATGGCGACTCAAGAATTTAGGATGCTAAAGACTTACACTATGACCTTGTAAATCAATTAGGACCAAAACTTGTCATGGTATGGACAATCATTCTTGAATCCTACAAATTCATAGACCCCAACAACACCTTCTATTCCACATAGGCCAATTTTCAGTAAGGTTAATTATGAAAAACAACACGAAGAAACCCCAATGCCCATGTGGATGCCACCAATTAGTAAAAATAAGTAATACAAAATTTGTAAACACCCAATTTTGTAAACAAAGGACTTGGTAATCCAAAGAGATCATCCAAGTGGAAGTATAAAGGTCAAGCATACTTACTTTTCCACACATAAGACAATGGCAAAGGCAACTGAAAAGGCAAGCCAAATGTTGGTGTAATCTATCAAGCATGTATATGGAACCAACCTCATAATTGCAAAAATAAAATCAAAAATCCAAGAACTCATGCTAAAAAGAGAATTAAAAATGTTTTAGAACAAGAGACAAGGCCATTAATGAGACATTATCAATTGCATTATTGTGAGTTTAGCCCACATAATGAACATGACATTTGTGTGAGACAAAAGTACATTCTAACAATAGTGACACTACAATGAAAATCAACAAGTGTCACCATTCAACAATGTACAAGCCTCAAGTGCATCTATAAACAAGTACAAGATGTCATTAATATTCTCTAGAATTATAGATGATGATGCACCAAGCTAGAAATTATTACACTTGATATGTTGCCAAATTTTGAAGTGATACAACTATTCATAATTGCAACTTTTCATAATGAAGAGGAGGAGGTTTATATTACTCATGTGCCAAGACGGTGTTGACCAAGACATTTGATTAACTCCCTTCCCATATTTTCCCTAGGTCAATGTTGACCTTCAATCATGCATTAAAATGGTGGATCATCTAGATTGTGAAATATGTTTCCTTCATTTATTTCCTAGGAGTGCTTCCTCTTTAAGGTTGTGCATCAATATTTCAATTTGAAAACCTCCATGACTTCGTAGCAAATTGTGTAGTAAACAACATGTGATTACATACGGGTAAGAATGTTACATGTAAATCAATCTTTTGGATGAGTTCTTTAAAGGTTTTTTTGAGTATACTAAATTAATTTTCCACTATGGATCTCCCACACTTTTGCTTCTACTATATAAGTACGATTTCAATATTGTGTGTTGGCCACTCCCTGTAGGGTGTCATGATCCAAGAAATTAAAGGATACCCATTGTCCCCAAGAAGGTAGGGGGGACACCACTTGCCCTCTATCATGGTGAAATATATTTTGGTATTGATCATGCTTGTATAATGTTGATCACCTCAAAACTCTACTATTTTTGACACTACCAAGAAGTCCTACAAACAAATTGATGAACCTTTTGTTGTTGTTAATGACCATAGTAATAATCCTCAAAAAATGGTCCTTGAGATTTGATTATAGAATAATGTAGGGTTTAGGGTCCCTTCCTTCCACCCAAGTTGTTAGTCATGGGGGAAAAGCATTGAAGAAGAAGCAACTTCAACTTCATCTTGCTGTAGCACCCACCCATCAATTCATAACCCAAATTGCATCAGCTCCTCAAATTGCATCCTGCAAATTTATTCAAGGCACAAGTTGTTCTGCAATCTTCAATGTTGTGCTGCTGCTAGAGGGAGGAAGTTTTGGAGATGGGTTTTGGTTTAGGATGATGAGGTTACTTCTTCCATCACATCTGGAGAATTTTTTACCTTTTACCCTTGCAAACACTTTGTTGTCCCTAATGATTGCAACAACATCAACCACAGTAGGCTCTTGATCCACGAATAAAAGACAACCATTGTTTCAGATTGCAATCTCCCGAATGTGCTTTGCAGTTCCACTCAAAGGCTCATTATAGACTCATGTCTCAATGTTACCTTCCAAATAGACTTGTGTCCCTTGCTTTATGTTGTGCATTGCCAGTTGCCCCATTTTCTCTTGATAAACCGTGATTCTGTGCCACTGCTTATAGCTCTGCTGTGCATTGTACTCAGCTGCTGATTCTCCCCCTCCAATGGATGTGGATCGTTGTGAATGCCACTGGTACCAATGGAGAAGATGGTGATTGCCTGCCCACTTTGCCCAGTAGTATGGCCTTCTAAACACCCCGAGGAGTGAAGAAGGCAGCACCGGCAGCAGCATCACCTCCTTGATAGTAAGAAGCTGATTCCAATAGAGCTGCTGGGTCCTCTCTTCACAGTAGCTTTCTTTTGCAAGTCTTCTTGGTTGCACTTCCTGGAGCTAGAGATGCATGAAGATTTGTGTGGTTATAAACATTCTGTGATAACGAATTTTCCTTCACAATTGTTGCCTATTTATTGTGGAAACAAGCCAGCAGTTCAATCCTTGACCGATTTTAGCCTTACAAGAGGAGGCAGCTTGTTTACAAGGTTAGAGACTTCACACATCTCTATTAAAGTTGTGTGGATGATTGAGTACTACAACAAATGGAGTGTTGGAAGAAATCCTCCTTAGAAATGGAATCTAATCTGCATGCATGATTTGTGTCTGCATAATCAAACTATGAAATCAAAAATTTGATCAACTAATTTGAAGACGGATTCCAGAGGCTGCAACATGCAGTAGTAGAACACACAGAAGCCAAGATGAAGAAATTACTCCTTTCTTTTGGTTGACAACAAACTTTTGTTACAAAGGGACAAATGCACAGCAAGATTCCCTAACTCCACGAAAATTACATGGAGGAGTGATTGGTGCAAAAGGATTGATTGTACAACAGTGGCTTTCCATGATTGAAAGCCAGAAAGACAACTACAGTGTTCAGAAATCAAACAATGTTGGAGAAACACAGCCATAACTGCACCTGCATCGCATCCAAATTCACCCACCTTCTCTCAAGAAGAATAGAAGGGTGATTGGACTAATAATAACCCAGTCAGTGCTCTCCGTCTTGCTTTCATCTGCCTGTCCATCTGTGTAGGCTGAAAATATGCTACATGCACAGCAGTGCAACTGGTGGGCCACAAGCATCAAATTGTTCTATGGAGATGATGACGAGGGGGCAGCAGCACCAGCAGGCATTACTAGACTGGGTGGAGTTGAACCCATGGGTGACATAGCGGCAGCTGGCACTGGACCACTGGATGCTGGAGAAGGAGACCTTCGAGAAACAGCAGTAACTGCTGATGTCACATTGCCAACAGGTGGCTGCTGTGGCTGCAGCAAAAGAAAATCAACATGCATCACTTCAAATCTTTGCTCTAAACAAAAGACAGAATATTCAATGGAAAGGACATTGACTGCAGACTGAAAAAAAAGACCTAAAATCCTCAATCTAACATTTCATTCACTGAAAAGTCACTACAACAAATCAGACTGAACAGAGTCACATTCAGAAGCTGCAACACAGTATTTGGCACCAGCAGTCTTAAGAGTCACATGGCCATCAACATGTTTCTGGCAACTTACACCCTCATACATGCATACTTAATCTATAAGATTGCAGAAAAACTTCACAATAGCACTTTGAATGCAACCAGTATTTGAGTTCCAAGCCACACTAAAAAATGATGTGTGATCATAACCTTGTACCTGCATACTATACAAGAGTCCAGATCCTGGTATGGATGCACGATGGCTTGGGCCTGCTGGAGGAGGCCCCTTGTCAGTTGTCACATTGGGAGGCCCTGATGTCACCAAACCCATCATTGAACCAGGTAGCATGCCAGGAGATGAGGATTGCACGGGCAGCCTAGTTTGAGAAGCTGCCATGTTACTCATCGCAAAAGACACAGGTGTTGAAGAACCCTGGTGGCTCCACTGCTCAACAGTAGCACCTTGTTGTGACCCAGTGTTCTCCCTTCCATGTGGCCCTGGGCCCACTGCAAACTTCTGACCTGGTGCATTTCGCATGACAGCATGAGCTGGTGGCAGCCCACCACTACTGGCACCATGGATCGGCAGCCCCGTGTTTCCATTTGATGAGGGCATGTGCACTCCTGATGGACCCACCATTGGTGGTACATGAGCTGGTCCTGGACTGCTGGTGTGTGCAAGATTAAAGATACCACCTGGCATAGAAGGGGCTGCTTGGTTGGACTTCCAATGTGATGAATTCACTGTGGTTGATTTGAGACCAGATGAAATGGGCATTACTTGCGGACTAGAACTACTCATACTCATTGGGGTGCCTGTGCTACTTGTGGTGCCAAGTTGGTATGCAGGTGAAGCAGGCTGAGAGGCCATCTGGGGAGAGACTACTTGTCCCTGCTGCTGCATCCCTGCCTTACCAAGCTGACCAGGCATAGGCATACCGATTGCAGTTCCTGGATGCCATGTTTGCAACCTGTACATATGCAAACGAGCAATCCAGCTCAGCACCCTTGGAAATGTGAATCGCAGGGTACTGAGTGGATCACCCTATCAAGTTATGCCCTGCACAGGTTTTGGTTTCTCACTTTGGAAGCTTCAATGAGACTGACCTTCTTTGGTGTGGAGGTTCTTGCTGCTGTTGCATTGGCCAACGTTGATTTTGCTGGGACTGCTGCTGTTGCTGCTGCTGACAAGGAGTAGGTGGCTGGAGCTGTGGTTGTGAAATTTGGGCGGATAATGGCAACTGTTGCTGTGCCTGTGCCTGCTGAGGCGATGGTGTTCGTTGTGTTTGTTGCTGTGATGATGCAGCCTGCTGCTGGGACTGCTGCTGATGCCCCTTCTGTTGCCCAGCTATGTAAGCTAGCCCTTGTGATTGAGCTCCTCCTTGCAACTGAGAACCCTGAGATTGCAACTGAGGCTTCTGCCCAGCGATACCTTGCTGGGACCAAGCTTGGAGCTTCCCTGATTGTATCTGCCCTTGTGGCTGAAGAACTCTCTGTCCTTGCTGCAGTGGATGTCCTCCTGTTTGGCCAGGTAACTCACCAGGCATCTCCTTACCACCAATGTTCACATTAGCAGGAAGATTATTAGATTGAGAAAGACCCTGCATCATCATAGGTCCACGACTCACTCCTTTGGATACCCGTGAAGTCTGTTGCTGCTGATGCTTCTGAAACTGCTTTGCTTGCCCCAGTTTAGCTGGCCCAGGAATCTGTGGCATTTGTCCTGGAGCCTGGTTTTGCTGGGGAAGACACTGCTGCTGCTGACTGTTAAGAGATGAAGAACCAGACCCTGCAGGAGAAACTGGGGCTGATTGCAGTGAAGATGAGGGCAGAGAACACTGTGCAACCTCTGAAGCTGTTGCTACCTGCTGCTGCTGCTGCTGCTGCTGACCCAACTGTTTCTGGAGGTTTTGAGACTGCTGGGAAATGATATGCTGGGACTGCAAACCCATGTGCTGGGAACTCAAATTTGGCATGTAAGGCTGATGAGGGGCCAGCAATTGCTGATGCTGTGGTTGAGGTAAGGTGGGAAGTGCTCCCAAGAGCCTTTGTTGTTGCTGCAATTGCCTTTGCTGCTCTTTCAAATGAGCTGCCTGCAATTGCCAGGCCTGTTGCTGCTGTTGAGTCTGCTGGTTTTGCAGCTGCATCTGTTGTTGCTGTTAGAGCAGAGATGGGCAGAAAGCTTAGAACTGGGTGAAACTTGCAATTCAGAGCAGAGTCCTGACTGAATAAATGTCCAGAGATATCAAGCCTTATTCATACATGGATAAGCTGGTGCAAATCCACTACATCCAAACTAGCAAACAAACCATATGACATCAGACCTCTGTCATCTCCAATGATTATTGTACTGTGTACCTTACTGGAAGTATCAAAATCAACTCATTTTGAGACAGAACCCTGTTCAGTTCAAAGTGAAATTTTGCACCTGCTGATTTCGTTGCTGTTGATGTTGTGCCTGCTGTTGCTGTTGCTGTTGTTGCTGATGCTGATGCTGGGGTGAGAAGCTCTGGGGTGGGGAAGAAACCATATCACTACCGAGACTAGTCAGGGCAGCAGCAGCTTGTGTGTCACCCTGTAGAGCATGATGTTGTAGTTGTTTAATCAGCTGCATCCGCTGCTCCTCTGGGCAAGTATCCATCTGAAACAAACAAGTGTTTATCAGCACAACCAGGACCAAACAGTAAATGTCACTGATGAGCCACAGATTTCCTGTAAGAGGGAGTCCCCAAAGCTCTTGTGTGCTCTCTGAACTCTGCAAAAAACTCCAAGCAATAGGACCCTTATAATTGGGACAGACAAACAGAGCACAGTAAATATAGTCTGCTAGATATGTTGCAGAGTAGCATCGACCAACAAGAACTTCCCAGTTTCCAGTTCCTAAGCCAACTCTTTGACCTATGCTTTAGTTTTCACCATCTACTAGTAGCAAATTCTATCCCTAAGACCCTGTCAGAGTCAAACTGGTGGGAACAAACAAACTGATTTTATTCTGAGTTGTGAAAAACAAATGTAGGGAGAAACAGCTCACCCGAAACTGCTGCAAATTGTCCCTTGTCTTGTGTGCCATAAAGTGTCCAGATATAGAGCATGAAGGGAAAGTTGCAGAACTCCCCATGTTGACACCACCTGGGGGCAACATAGTACCAAGACCAACTGATCCCATGTTTGATACTGCTGCTAAACCCAAGCCTGGCAACCCTGGTCTTGGCAATGACATTGTTCTGTTCAGGCCAATCAGCATTCCTGCAGTGGTGCTAGTTGGCAGCAAAGGGAGGTCATTGGAATTGGGTAAGCTGCCCAAAACAGGCAAACCTGCTGTTGCTGAAACTGCCTGCTGCTGAAGCCTTTGATTATAGGCCCCTACAGGACCTGCTGTAGGCATTCGTAGTTGATTTGTTTCCTCTGAAGTGAGACGCATGGCAGGCAAGTGCTGTGCATCTCTGCACAACAAACAGCACACCTCAGATGGTCTACGATTGGAGTGCCCTCTTACTGCAAGCTGGATTCAAGGAAATGCAACCACTCATTGAGAAATGCATAATGGCTTGAAGAACAATGAAAGCCCAAATTGTACATGGAAGATCCACAGCTATTGTGCTAAGTAGAAGCCACTATGAACCAAAATTACAAAAAATAATCTCATGTAACAGAATAGGACAAATTTTGGCTAACTGCTTACACTTCCACTCCAACACAAGGTATCCAACACAAGCGAGAAAGCCTTGTAACTACAACATGCTGACAATACATCACACTTTCATCATAGCCAAAATACCTATGGTATCCAAGAAGTGAATCCGTTCTCTACTACCAAGATCATGCCATCTGATCAAGGTGACAAACTACAAAGGGGTCTGTCATCAACAACCAATGTCATTATGTCCTGAAAACATTCAAGCTCAAGAAAAGAAAATGGGAATTGTGTGGAGTTTTCATGCACATAAGACATTGGGGTAACAGGGAAAATATGAAAATGGCCACCTTGCAGCTGCAGCATTTATTGAAGCTGAGGAGGATGCCACAGGGTGGCCAGGAAGCAGTCCATTGGATCCTGGCAAACCTGGTGGCATTCCACTTGAAGGAGGTCGCAATGAAGAGCCTGGAGGCAACCCCCCACTTGGAAATCCTGGCCCATTCCCATGTGCAGAAGCTTGCATTGCAAAAGAATGAGGTGGAATCTCCCCATTGGCCATGACTCTGTCACACAAGTCCAAAGGGCTGCCACACAACATAATGCATTAGACCATTGAATTTAAACATTCCAAAATCCCATTTGGCTCAGAAGTATGAGAAAACCAAAAAGCACATGCATATGTTTTGACTAGCACCAATGCACATGGACATGTGCATGACAATGATAGTAATCCTAAACAGTAGGGAACCAGTGAGAGAACTTTCACTGCAGGTTAGAAGGATTTACTTTGGGGTGTCACCCTTACAAAACTGAGAAATGGCAATTCCGTGAGATGGATGAGGGGTGGTGAGGACCTTTTGCTCTTGCACATCAGTCTGCACACAGTGAAAATTTACAACAACAATTGCAATGAGATGGCAAACCCTGAACAAAACACAAGACTTGACCTACCCAGCATGACTCATGAGTAATGATGGAATCAAATGCACATTTCCACAACTGTACAACAGAAAACCCACTAACAGACTGAAGATGGCAGGACCCCTCACTGCTTTCTGGGGACGAAATTTCTCCCAGGTGAGGCAAATTTGTTCCAGATGCACTTTGAGGGTGTCCTCCTCAACTGCCCCATGTACTCGTTGCAACAGTGTCCTTGTGTTGTTCCCCTGCAACCATATCAACCACATGTGAAGAAAAAATAAGAAGAAACACTGTCTAATGCAGTGTGTCTGCATTAGACAGACCATGTAATGCAGACATTATACAAATCAGCAGAAAACCGCTGTTCACAGATCATTCTTTCAACTTCTTGCAAAAGTTGGACAGAACAAATAGGGCTATACGGCCACCCTTACCCATGCATCATAAAACACAATGTATGTACATATGGAACTCTCCTGTAGAAATGCAGTTAAAACACACCTTAGGGATTCCTGCGGGTGGTGCATTTGACAGCTGCACTGGACTAAAGTCATCAGAATTCTCCTGAATTTCTGTCCCAAGTCTCTCAGAAAGAAATTTGTGCCGCTCTCTACAAAGCATGGGTTTCCGGTAGATGCCCTGCAACACGATTTCAACACATGACAAGCCTTCAATTCCAACAAAGATGCATCCAGAAGTTGGACAAATCAAATCCGCACAGAGATAGTGCACTAGGTTGCAGACTTTGTCAGACAAGTTCACAGCAATACAAATTAAGCAAAAAGAAAATCAACTTCTAGCAGAGAGCAATGACTGTTCAACTGAGGTGCCAATCCAAGTATTTTCCAGGCAACTTAGGCCTGTGTCCAGCTCAAAGCCAGATGAAGCAAAGCCAGATACAATTTGACAGACATGGCTACTATTGTGTCCATATCCAGGTTATTGTAGCCTAGCCCTGACTGATCTCAGAAATCTCAATACTCATCTCCAAAAATTGTGAAACAGATGCACTGACAAGCCCACTACAGTTATGTTTGGATGATCCCAGGGGAATTTGCCCAAGAACAAGGGTGTGAAAGTGCCTAACTCTTCAATTCGTGGTCAGACATGGTTCACCATTTCAACTCTAGCAACTGCAGATTTCACTTCATCTTGGACAGACCAACAATAAAAATGTATATAGGGAACTCTTTCCACAGGAAATTATATGGAAAGCTCATGAGTACTTACCTTCAACTGCGAGTTATAGCTCAGAACATCGCTCACAAGTTCCCAATTAGGACCAAGATCATGCACAAGGACCAGAATTGCCTGAAAGTAAACCACAGGTGTAAGACAAAAGTTCCAATCTGGAGCTTGCAAACTGCAGAGATCAGGGAGCTATTCCATCCAACACAATCCAACATCCCATCTTCTGGATTCTAGATCCAGTGGAACACAGTCTGAATACAGCAATCTATGACCAACAATCTAACAAAAAGTGAATACCTGCATGTACTATGCTGTAGTAAATATTCCATAATCATCATGAACCACTTGGCCTACACTACCAAGGCTTAAACCTGCTTCTTTGAATTAGCAAGTGAAGCAGATCACCACAAGGGTTGTGACCCATAAGCGACCACTTGGCCCACACTACCAAGCATTAAACCTGCTTCTTGAATTAGCAAGTGAACCAGGTCACCATGAGGGCCATGACCAATCCATAAATGACTATGCAAGAAATTGAAAACTCCTGCCAACCGGACCTGATCTTCAACTGACGACCATGGAATGCCAATTCCAGTTGGCGTATTGAGTGGTGAACCCTGCAAACAAGGTGCCAACAGTGTGAATAAGACATCCAGAACCAGCAATGTAATCTCAACATTGATTACATGAGCTTTACAAGTACCTTAACTCCATTGGGACTGAACTAACTGAGACAGCTTGTACTTCAGTAAATTGTCAACCACAAACATCATCCTTACTTTGCTAGACTTGCTCTTTGGGTTGTTGCGGTCACGGTTACTGTTCTGCCTCATCATTTTATTTCCACCTAGCACAACAGACTGTTGGCCTGTCTGTGAAGCAGGTTGAATAGGATCAGAAATAGCCTCAGTGTTGCCATCAGAAGATTGCTTGACAATCTTTGATTTTTTCACTCCTGGTCCTGGTGTTTCTGATGTATCAGCTGCTATTCCTGTTGCAAAACAATTCCTTGATAAGTATTGTGAACTTCTCTATATTTCTCCATACTTTGAGTCATTCCTGAATGAAATTGAAAGTTTACCCGTTTGTAAAGTTAGAGAGATTTCAGACCCCACACACATCAATAAACAGGAAAAACAGGAGACCCAAAGCTAAAATACACAAAATAACACAGGAGAAAACTGAGAAAACATGTGAACTCTAAGGACAGTCTCATCCATATTCAGTTACCTTCAACAGCAACACGTATGGTAGTGACTGGCTACCATAACATCCCCATTGACATCATATCAGCTTGTGGAAGTGGGTGGAGGCCAATGTCAGATATTAACTCTTGTACTGAGTTTCTATAACAAGACTGGCAGTAAGAGGAAGATTCAGCCATGATGCTGGCTTGTCAACAAAACACAAAAGAGATGGAGATTACAGGGGAAAGAAAGAAAGGAACACCAAGAGAAGGGAGAACCACAAAAAGACCCAAGCAAGGAAAGATGAAGGGAAGAAAGAAAAAACATTGTGAGATGTAGGAACATGTTCTGTTGCAAAACAAGTACATGTTCAGTTTCTAACCATCACATAATCCTTGACCTGTCTGGCAACGAATACCAATGGCTGTCATATGCTGACTACAAGATCCCAACAAGTTCTCTTTTGCAGTTAGCTCATTGATCTGTCTTTGGCCATACTAGTCTTCTTTTTTTTGTAGCAAATGTGGAGCACAGCCAATATCTAAGATTCTCCTTTGGGGCACTCTTTAAATTTGCAGTCCTGAATCCATGCAGAAAGAACTTTCATGGTAGAGTTTTACACACAAATGGTCTTCAAACAAATGTTATATAATTATAGCCCACATATACACGTATGGGTGGTCCATGTGCTGGCCATATGGCATAGCATGGTGATCTTCCCACTCTCACATGGCATGGTAATTCAGGTATCATTCTTTCCAAGCATATCTTCAGGTGGAGATGGGTCATTTGAGGTTCTTGGTCTGCCTTAGGATATGCTTCGGATGAATGGGGGAGGAAAGGGACGAAGCTGTCCCATGGAACAGGGTGATGGACTATTTCCTAGCATAATGCAATACCAGTTGGATGTATGTTCAAGTTGAAGGAGCAAGACTCATACCAAGACCCGTTTCAGGAGGTGTAATACCAGGTGGCACAAGTTGGTCCCCTTTTCGTTTCATCTGCTCCCCCCAAAACATCAAGCATCATGTTTAACACATAAAATTCTATTTGCTTGAGAATTTCTGGCATACATGACCAGTATTGCGACTGTTGATCTCCAATTTAATACACCTGACACAGAAACATCAAACAACATCAAAAGCTTGACCTCACCTGCTAGAAATTGCAATAAGTCTCAGAAGTTCTATATTGCATACTAACACTAATGGGAACTAGGGTTTTACAGTATTCTATCCCATTTGAGTTCTTGGTAGACAAACCAGCACAACACAACATGGAATGGTTCTGGAACTCACCAGCTCATACATTGGTCGCAGGTCTTGCCACCCATGATTGCCCTCAAAACCCTAAAAATAAATCATGATTGCCAAATGAACAAATGTTTCTTGTAACTTCCAATCACCTCACCAATTTAAGCACCTACTAGAGACCTATGTGCTGACAGAGCCTTTTGAAAGTAATATGTAAAAAGATCACAAATGTCATGGGTACCTTGACAGTTGTGCTCCCAGATACTCCATCATCAGCCTGTCTTAATGCAGAAGTGTCCCCAAGAGAGTGTTTGAAATTTTTCTTCTTCTTTGATTTAGATGGAACAAAGGTTCCCTTGTTCCCAACAGCATGTAAACTGTTGCTAGGGGTATCACTATTAATATCTGCTCTGTTGGAGCCATCGAGCATGTCCATCCCTTTGTCTTGCTTGCAATGGGAGCTCACTGTTGTTCTTGGGGAAAGCCCCAGTGTGCCTGGGGAGGTGCTTGCAACAGCTGGACGCTGCCGCAAGTTTGCTGCTGATGAGCGTGCTCGTTTTGTAGGGATGATTCCAGGTAAACTGCTGGAACCTGTATGGCCAGACAAAGACCTTTTGCCAGTTACAACAGGAGAAGGTAACCCCAGGTCACCACCTGACATTGAGGGTTCATAGACAAACCCTGACAGAGGCCCACCTGGTTCAACCTTTGGAATGGCTGTATTGACCTTCAGTATTTTCTTGCGTTTCTTTTTTGCGATTCCAGGAAGGCCACCTCCACTGCCAACAGAGTGCGGCATGAAGTGCAACTGAGGGTAATCATCCTGAGAACCTCTGTCATCGGCGTGATCTCCCACGCCAAAGTCACAATTGACAGCAGCATCTTCAGCTGCATCATGAATTGTGTGCACTTCTGCATCTGATGCAAGTTCCAGCTCACATTTCTGCAATGGCCAATAACCAGTAATTAAATCTCTAAAATGAGGATCATGTCACAGTCTGTCAATCAAGCATAACTGAGTGTCTCTTTGCCTTTAGGTCTGGCACCTCCTTTCTGAACAACATTGTCAAATGGCTGTAACAGGGAAAACAATGGTTGCCCATTCTTCTCCCAAAGACACAGAAGCTCCTAGCTTCCTACACTTCAGATGCCCAGTCTACCCAGAAACCCCATCAACAGCTGCCTGTGCTATACCAGGTAGCCTCTGGTATGACCTAGTAGTACTTTGAATCCAAGATCATTTGCAACGTAGAAATGAGTCCTCCCACTAGGCTCTTGGCTTGGTGCTTGTAGTTCTCTACTTTTCTATTCCCGCAATGCCTGTAATAACTGGCTATCAATGGTTGCCTTTAGCATGACCTAATTGAGGTTTGCACCAACAACCACTTGTTATATATGTCCCAAATTAGCCAGGGTGGCCATCTGGAGCTTCTAGCATGACTTAGTAGTGCTATGAACTCTCAAACACTTGCCGCATGGCCATGAGTCCTAGCCATGGCAAATATAAAGTATTGCATATCTTCACCATGAGACCAAAGAGTGGAAAACAACCTTCTGTACTAACTTTGGGGAGAGTACAGGTAAGGGTCAGATCATTAATGGAATAGCATGGACAAGTTGAAGAACAAAACTCAGAAGCATAACATGAGTAGAGAACCTTCAAGAATAGAATGCCACAAAATTGCCTTACCACTTCAAGCGTTGCCCAATCTGATTCCACAGACGCTCGATATACTTCCATTGCACCATGTGGTACGACATAAAACAGTAATTCCTGCAATATCATTCAAACACATCAAGTTAGCAAATTTTGCAGGCACCCACTTGAGGACACATTTTTCGTTCCTGCAATGAGTTCATCAATACGATGATGACTAAAATCATCAGGCATAAACACCAAGCAAAGAAGCATATACTAGGAATCTGAACATTGAACACAGCATGCAAACACCTGTTGGGACCGGCAACCACTGGGTGTCCAAAAGAAGATCAAAACTGAGAGTTAAACATCCCACATTGCAATTAGCAGCTCAAAATGGATGACAGATTACCAACTCCGAGAAGGAGAATTCTACAGAAAGTACCTCAGGAAACTGATCCTCCCAGAAAGGCTTTAGAATGGTGCTACTGCTCTCTGAGTGTCGCTCAGGTGTTGCTGGAGCCTCTGCTTGCACCATCAGTTCAAACCCTGATGACTTGAGAAATCGCATTGCATACTGCTGGATTACCATGGATTTCTTCTTGTCCACATTGTCAGTCCCCATGTCTGCAGCCTGAAGAAAATGGATAGCAAGGAGCTTGGAGTCAATTGCACTATCTCCTTGTATTATGCAAATAGGCAGGGCCTTCCTAGCAATCAAAAGACGATACCTGAGTTTCCTCAAGCAACAGGCTAGACAACAACACACCATAAGCATTAACTAAATAGTAAAAGAGACCATTGATGAAGAACACGTGTGCTGCCAAAGAGATCAGACTGATCACTTCTGATATGTTTCTAAACCTAGCATACTTACCTCCCCCACACCAGGAACATCCACATCCATGGGAACAGCTTCACTGACATCCTTATTACTGTCACCTCCCTGCATTTGAGTCTTCTCAAGAACTGAAGTTCCAGCCTTCTCTTTGATCAACAATACCTCAATTGAATGCCAAAAACCACTCACTGCATCTGCCAGTACTTTTGCAACCTTCCGCTGTCTTGTACTCAGCTCAGATGCCAGAAAATCATCTTGTCGCCTTAGTAAAGCAACACACCTACAGACTTGGGCAGCGGCAGCCCTTTTCCACAAGCTCTCCTACACAATAGAGAGCTCAATCCATATTTATTCAACATCACTGATTTGGATAATCCTGAAAGTAGTATGCTTATATATCAAGCACATATATTATACTGCTGTGAAAATCAAGATATGTCATTTGATAAAGCCCCAGGAAACTTACAGCAAAGCAGCTGTTCAACATTGAGAATATGTGTAACTCAGTACATATTTATCTGCTCAAGCCCTTGGGCAAACATTTATACAAAATCTGTGTTCTGAATTTCTGTTTCATTTCTAAAGGCAACAGGAAGACTCAGTAATGATGTTGGCTAGCACCCAAGAGATATAGCTAATAGAAAAAATTGTTAGTATCATCACTTAAGCTGTAGCAAGCTTGTGAGGGTAAGCTACATTTCAATATAGCTTGCCCCTGTACAAGTGAGCATCGAAGCATAAAGCAAAGGGAGGCCTACAGAGAGGGTAGTGGTTTGGGCCCCCTGCACCCTGCAGATAACCTTTAAGCAATCCAATGGTGACTACTTGTATGCAGTTTCTGGAACATTTGGCAACATTATCTGGAGTCTAATGATGACAGGGTTTCCACCATTTTTCCCACTGCAAATAGTGAAAGAATTTTCAAGTGAAATGAGGAATTAGATCAAGAACCAAAATGACAAACTCTTATGCCAGTATTACTCAACCACTGGAACTTCTCTGTAACTCCAGAGGCTAAATTGGTGCCAACACTGGATAATCAACCCCAGAATAAGTGACAACCCGAATACCACCAGCTGGAGGCTCACCAAATGTGACAGAGGACCTGACAAGCCTCAATTGGCAAACATTTCACCTATGTACAGGTTTCAGGTACATGGAACATCTCAAGAGCATTTGAGAGTGTCAATGCTGGGCACATCACAGGGTAAAAAGGACACTTCACTTTGACAATGGAGCCTCACATAAAGTATCAAGAATCTTTGGTTTAAAACCCAGGTACCTGCATGAAATCATTAGCCAACCAGGCCATCTCTTCAAGCACAAAATCCCAATGTGCCTTCCTCCTTGAAGCTTCAGGCCAAGGCTTTTTCAATGCCTGATCCACTGTTGATTTTCTTGCAACCTGCCAGTGGCCAGCAATTCTGAGATGCTGAGAGACAGTTGCAGGACAACAACATTCCAGAATGTAACAGACCCACTGTAGCATGTAGAGGATCACAGAGCTAATATGATTGCTCACATGCACCAATGCAAAGTCCAGCAGCAAGTTGAGAACCCAGACACTACCATGAGTTCATTGGGCACCAACTGAGCAGATCATGAGTTCCAGTGAGTCAACTCATGAAGACACACAATATGAGGTGCACACACTAACCTGAAGATGTTCTGCCTCTTCAAGGATAATATCTTCACACGCCTTTCGTGCCTTGGCTGAAATGTCTGCTCTATGTTTCTCTGCTTCAGCTTGTACAGTTGGATTGACCTCCTTTTCCCAAGGAATTACAAGACCAGGAAACTTGTTCTTCAACAAGGCAGAGGAACTCGATGTCCGTCCTATACTCATAGAAATTCTTCCTACTGATGCACCTGCTTGCCCTTCAGTCCTAAGTTTCTGAGGTCTTGGTACATCACTCATTTGTGAACAGCTTACTTCAGCCTCTGCAGCTGATGGCTTTGCCCTGTCTTCAGCAACAACATTTTCAACCTTGATTCTAGCATTGGAAGCACTCAACCTCTTGTCATCCTGTGCAGACCAGTCTCTTTTTGCCTGCCTGATATTATTACTACCTCTGACAAGTCCCTTATTGATCATGAGACTTTTCTGTATGGACACTCCTTCCACACCCTTCAAAATCAACTCAGCAGCTGGCCCAGACTTTCCATCAGCCCCAGTTACCTCCTTAGAGCTCAGATTCTGTTCATTCAAGCAGGACCTGGGAGGACTGTTTGGGCCACCCTGAGAGACCTCTTTATGAGTCCTGCCAGAACCATTCTCAATGGAGCTTGAATTGATTAATGGAGCTGTTCCCACCCTCTCTTGAACCTCTAGTTTTGATGTTCTATGCTCACTATGGCCTGTAGCTGTATCCTCATCTCTTGCTCTACCAGGGTTTACAGAAATTCTTCCTAAAGCAGATTTATCACCTACATATCCCTGTAACCCAGCAGCAACAACCTCCCCAAGCTCACAAAAACTTTGTACATGTGGGTTTGGCTTGTCTTCTGAAAAAAACAGACCTATGTTACTTTCTTTACCAGCTAAGGGCAAACCATCCTTCTTGCCAGTATCAACACTTAAATCAACCCCGGACTTCAATGGCAAGTGGGAACGCAACACAGTTCTATTGCTGCCCTTCCCTATATCAGTGCTCACATCTGCTGCATGCTGCTCCAAGACTGCTCCGCACCTTGTCATGACCCCAATCACTGGCTCAAGTTCCTGGTTTGTTGTACCTCCATTCCACTTGCCAGAAGCAGCATGTGGACTCTGATGAGGCAGCATCTGGAAGCCCATGTCCAACATTGGTTCATCCTTTACGGGTACAGGGTTTTCTTTGGTTTCAACCTCAACTAAAGAACTGTTGACACCCACCACCTTCTCTTGCTCCTTAACTGACAAGTGGCCATTTCCCAGATGCTGACTCCAGTGCCTGTTCCTCTTCAAATATGCTGGATCTTTGGATCCAACACAGCCACCTCCTGGGCTCTCACTCTCTCTTTTAGTGGTAAGGTCAACCTGAGTCTGGACTGAGTCTGAAGTGCTACAGCCTGGTTGAGGTGATACACCTTTGGAGGGGATCGCATGATCTGTTGCATCCCTCGTATCCACAAGAAAGCTGCATTCGTCTGGTTCTACACCTCCAGAAACTCCCTGACTTGAAATGTTTTCAGTTGGATTTCCATTGGCTATAGCATTTGGAGCACTACCACCCTCCCCCTCACTGCCAAACCAACCATGAAGTCAGCTTCAGGCATAGAAGTGATTGTCACAAAAAGTCATCTTCACATGTATAGACACTGAACCTACTCCCAATTCTACATCCAAGAAGCAAGCACCACCAACATTCCAACATTACTGAGATGGTACCAAATTCCTTTGGTGCTGAACCAGGAAATCACTTGTAATTGCACAAAACCAGCCTTACGAAACCAAAAGCAATCATATTGGGAGCTTCAATGGACTACATTCCACAGCAGTTTCACATCATGGTCAGTCCACCCACCTCAACAAGTTGTTAGTCAGTGGTTCAGCTGCTGAAGGAAACGAAAAAGTGAGTGAGGGGACTTTCCCAAACTTAAAATCCAAAGGCTCTCCACCCTACATCAACAACAAGATTCCCATACATCATATAACACTACCACTGAATTACCCTGCTTAAATTCTGAATCACAGAAGCGAGGAAAAAAACCATACAACCAAATTCAAAATAACCAGAAAGAAATTGAGCACCAATATCACAGGACATATCCTCTATATGTCAGACCAGGGAAAGAAGATATCCATCTGGCAAACTACGTTAAAAAAAGTGAGATTATACTGAATCTATCTGACCAACTTTTGACAATACCTTAAACCAACAGCATGAGTGTACAGCTATGTACCAAAGGAAAAAAACTTGCTGAATGTGAACAGTGAAGTCAAGAGGCAGAACTACCTTCTCTAAAAACTCTAGCTCCCTTCTTCGCTCTTCTCGTACAGCAAGATCCCGCCTGAATAAAAAACGAACAAAAAATTAACATAAAATAAAAGCCAAGAGCTGGTTGTCATTTGTGTTGGAGTTTCCTACAACAAGCAGCCACATATGCTCTGTGCAAGTGTGACAATATCCTGCACAACTGCCACATAGCAGGCTGAAACTCAGGTTTGAAGCCCAATTTGCACAGATAAAGTGGTAAGACCATGTCCATTTAGATAAAAAACAGTCAAGAATGTAGACTTTTGCCACACAGAAACCCTCTACTGGGTTTCACACCCAAGCCTTTCTTTTGCACTCACATGCTATATATCTAGTAGCAAAATTCATCCCTGATTCAAATCAAGTAGGGGTTTGGGAACCTGAGTTCAGCTTGAACTTTTTCAATGGCAGTTCCACGAGGAGGAGTGCCGTGATCTATGGTGGCTGCAGCACCAGCACCTGCGCCCATGGAACCTTGCTCTGCATTGACTGAATACTCAAACCCTGGCACAGATCCAGGGTCGTCTCTTGCTCTAGGTCCCAGTGCTGCTGCTTCCTGCTCTTCCCCACCTAATTTGATCCCAGAGTCATCATCAGCCTTCCTGCCCTCCACTTCCCAGCTGAACTCTGCATCTACAGCTGCCAAATCAATGCCATCATCCCAAGCTTTAAGCTCCCCAAATTTTTTATTTACCCTACCAATGCAGTACCTGAAACTATTCCTCACCAATAATTTCAACAACTACTGCAACAACAACAACAACAACCACTCTGAGTCAAACAAATAAATTGCACACTACTAACAGGTCCAAAGCTCCATATTTTAGGTCGAATACCTTCAGATAAGCTTTGAGCCCAAATACTGAATTAGGCTCTACCAGTGGTGTCGTCCTCCAGCAGCCAAAATCAACCAATTCCAATTCCTTCACAATGGCCACAACCTCTTGCAAACTGGTGATGATGATGATAATAGACAAACACTCAGAGTGGCCAAATTGAGTGGCATCATCATCATCATCACCCTAATTGTGTGCAATTTTTTTGCTGGAGCTAAAATTAACCGAGGATAGGAGTAAGGCAATCTCGCAGTGGTGACAACTCCCTCACTGTTTGTGCGCTTCCTCAAAATCAACTGAGAAAAAAAGCTGGGAAGGAAGGAGTTTGCCAAGTATGCAATGGTCTAAGATCTAACAACAAATGGTGCCTGCTCCCAGACTCTGAATTAAGACGAGCTTACAATTTTTCCACGAGAAAACAAGGCAAAATCTCTATACGAAGCACAGCCGGGAAAAAAAAAACCCCCCCCCGCCCGGAACTAAAACGAAATTGACGGGGGGAAAAAAAAAAGTCGCAAACCCGTTTCCGCAGAAACCCTAGAAAACTGCAAACAAGCAGCTTGATGATAAGTATGGTACCTGCTGAATGGAGTTTGCAGCCGTGTTGCGAGGCGAGCATAGAAGGAATTTCAGGAGGTCGGGGCCGTAATCTCGGCGCCAAGAAGCAGAAGGAGGTGCGCGGTGGAGAACATGATTTGGAGTCAACGACGGCGACGACGACGACGACAGGAGGAGGAGGAGGAGGAGGAGGCCATGATGATGATGATGATGGTTACAAGACATCCCAGCACATCCCGCGGTTCAGGAGAACGCGAATTTCAAGTGGGATTCACGATGGGCATGCAAATTACAGCTGCGATTGCATGCGAAAACACATCAACACGCGTGGAATTCCGATTCCCAACCCCCACAAAATTCTTGGACCAAGGGTTTGGCGGTGGACATAGAGGTCGTCGTCGGGTTCCTCGACGCCACAAAGGTCCGGACTTGGGACGGGACAGCGAACCGCGAGTTCCCCTTCCTGTTCCCTGAGTTCCTTTACGTTCCCATTCCACCTTGCACATCCGCAACCCGCGTTCTCTACGCTTCTCGTTCTGTTGTTGTTGTTGTTCCCACTGTTGCAGCCGCAAAGGTTCGATCGTCGTCGTTGTCGTCGTAGCCGTCGTTGTCGTCTCTCTCTCTCTTGCAGCGCATTCGTGACGTTCGAAAATTCATTGGTGTTGTTGGTGTGCACAGTGACTGTTTTGTAGTTCTCTCGGTCCAGTGCATTTGTGAATTCGAAATTTGAAGTCGTCGTCGTCGTCGTCGTCGTTGATGTTTGTGCACATGGGACTGTTTTCTTCTCGTGGTTGTTGTCTCTCCTCTTCTGATTTGTGATCACCAAAAGCCTGAACGTTTGCTGTTGTCGTTGTCTGTGTGGACATGCAACTTTTGTGTCGTGTCTTGTTTCTCTTCTGTTCTGCTGCTACTGCTTTCTGACCACCGCCAACAAGAGATTTTGGCGTCCACATGAGATTGTTCTTCTTGTTGTTTTCCTACTTGACGGAGAAATGCTGTCATAGACCAATGACGGGCACCATCCATCACGCAGCAGCAAACGAACCTATCATCGAATGGACCTATGACTCAAGGTTTGCAGCATATCTCCTTCCATGTTTCAGTATGCTTGCAAATTCATCTTTACCCTGTTTTAGCATCTACTATCCAATGGAGCATTTCGAATTTGTCATATTATAGGGAATTCTTGCAATTAGCTGGATTTTGATTCTAGGCACATTGAATAAGTTCAGCAAATGTAGGGAACCGACCAAGTACGGGGGCTGTTCCAGGAATGTGGGTTCCAAGTGAGGTGTGTAGAGTAAGGACTGAGAACGGGGCTATTTTAGGAATGTGGGTTCCGATTGAGGAGTGAGGAACCATATGTGTAAGTTTCCTTCAAAATATTATTTTAGGTAGGGACAGCTTTTATTCATTTGATAGGAGAAGAGAAACCTTGCATGTAAGGTTTCTCATTTTTTAGGGACCTTATGTGCAAAGGTGTCATCCTCTGTTGAGGCCCTGTTGAGGCAGAAATTAGTAGTTGATATCTGAAATTTCTTAAAAGATGATGTGATTGTTATGTGCAGGTTGATTGATGGAGCACAGGAGTGGTTTGCTCTTCCCTGCCCTCCCCTGTCACAAGGCAGACAGAATTGTATGGGAGCTGTGTTTGAATGAGGCAAAACAGAAAACTTCATCAGATGAACCCCTAACTTAGGGGTACAAAATGCTAACCTACAAGCATATTAATCAAGACAACCTAACAAGTGAACTTCAGAAGTTGATGTCACTTGTTGCTGAACATGACAAGTGGTTCAAAGATCAAGATCAAAAGCTTGAGGAGCAGCAACAAAAGCTCAAGGAGCAGTGGAACTACCTCATTCAACATGATTATCAAGGTATTTGCCTCTCATATTTGAAAGGTAAAATGAAATCAGCAGTGCTGAAAATTAATTAGGTCAATGAGGATGTTATGGTGGTTGGCACTGTGTTAGATATTCTTTTTTCAAGTTTTCTTCAATGCCAAACTTGTAACTTTCACTTAAGCCATGCTATCTGTTTTTGCAGGTTACAAATCTCATGCTTGCTGCATTGGACGAGCACTTGGACCACTGGATGTACGTGATATATGCATGAAAACTGACAAGGTGACATATATGAGACCTATTGAAGATTGGAAGAGGTAAGCATTCATGTAATCACCTGCTGCAAGCTCTCATCCTCAAAAGTAACCTCATGCATTTGGGGAGGCTCTGGTTCTTGGGCTTTAAATACCACAAAAGTTGTGGGTGTGAAGGAAAGGCATTCCAGAATGATACCTTGACACTAGACATTTTTATACCGATCCTGGTTGGCACAAAAGGCCTTCTGAGGGCATTGTCTCATGACCCACTTAATTTTAAGAGTTATGGTTATTAGAGTTGTTGCTAGGAGTTAAAGAGTTGTTATTGGATTGATACAAATTTGGACCTCATGTTGTCAAAGCAAATGCCAAAATTTGCAGCCAAAGTGCATGGTGTGTGAACAACAAACACTTTTGCATTGTATTCTTGTCCAATAGTTAACCACGGTTGTCAGCTACTAACCATCTGCATGTACCTACCTAGATAGCAGCCTCCAAGGGGCTTACTTGCTTACCTACATAGTACCTACTTACATTCCCCACCCACTTAGCTATGATACTTACCCACTTACATAGGTAGTGTGTAGTGTGAGGGGTTAGTTGGAGGTTGATAGGTTACCAAGGTTCCATAGTTGTGGTTTTTCTAGAACCGAGTCATTATGAGTTTCCAATGGATGGTGCACTGGTGAGCACTTTGGTCACATGATCCAAAAGTCTGAAATAGCAATCACATGTCAAGAGCAGACATATACAACCATTAGTTTATCAAGTTTCTTGTAATCTATATTACCTATGTTCCCTTCCTTTGTTTGTTTTTTTCTTTTGTTGCTCTTTGTCATGTGAAGTACAGGATAAGTCATGCCAAATCCACACATTTTCTAATATGGCGATTTCCTAGCATGGCCCTGGTAAGAATGAAATTAGCATGTTCCTGGAAACTTGGAATGATTTCAAGATGATCAAAAAAAGTGAGAGGGGGTGGGGTGGTCTGTGGTCTGTTTGTTGCACTTATTGAAGCCATACAATGCCAGTCTGGAGAGTAAATTCTTATTAGAGCAGGTTCACCCACTCTCCTATTTGGGCCCCTACCAGGGTTTATCACGTCCAACAAAGGTTGCTAATTGTTTCCTAAACAGAAGCATTAAGGAGGGTGCTTGGGTACTAATTTCATTTTTTGTTTGTCAGTGGACACAAGAAGAAGAAACCAGGATTATAAACATTCATTTGGGGTCTTCTGAAGCTAGCTACAGATGAAAGTTCTATTCAGCAGGTGCAGGAGCTCCTGAATGCTATCCATAACAAAGCATGGATTGGTTTGGATTGTAAAGGCAACCAACATCATTTCTGACAGGTTAGCTTTGTTTTCTAGTTGTTGCATGGATGAGAGGAACAATGCAGGTCATCCTTCAAGCAAGCCTCCAAGTGAGGCGAACACTTGGATAATCACTTCACTTGGAGGATCGCTTGAAGGATGACCTGCATTGTTCCTCTCATCCATGCAACAACTAGAAATAAAGCTAACCTTAAGAGACTTAGTCAAGTCAAGAATGGTATGCCACCCTCTTACAACAGTGAATCGAAGAAGCCCTTGAAAGCTGCAATATGCTTTAGGAGGCATTCTCTGCAGCAGATTTAGATGTTAACATCATGTAATGTCGAATTTTTGATTTCAAGTTCAATGTATTGGAGATCCAACATCATGATTGCTTCATGTTGGTGTTGGAAATGTGACAAAAAGTCAGGCTGCACATTTCATATAACGACTTGCCCCTTGCCCTAAATTTCAGGTGGATTATCATTTGCTTATCTAAACCCACTATTGACAGGTAATGAAGTCAGTGGGTAGTCATGGCAGCTTGTGAGTGGCTTTCATACAGTTATGAGTGCACTCTTTCTCATGAAATCTGCAAAGTGTTGTTTCGGAGATACTTGTCTTGAATCTGATAGATGTGTTGAAGAAGGGTTGTCCTTTACCATTTCTCCACTCACATCAGTTGATGACAAAGGGTTAAAACTTTATGACTCAGTAGACTACCATTGAAGGAGAGTGATTGTGCACTTACCACTGTTTGTCCAAACATTCTGCTGCTAATACCATTGGATTTCACCATGAGAATGTAATGTTGCATGTTTGCACAATAGTATGTAGTGCCATGCAACCTACTAACAACCTAAAGTTCTTTGTCTTCTCCTTTTGCTGATCATGCACCTGTCAAATACCCAGATCAAATACCCTAGAATGTGTTTCTTCCAAATACTTGTTCCAAATCAAGGTATCATCCTTTGTTGGAGCTGCATAGCTAGATTTTTCTGGAGGGTTCAAGTCTTTTGCAAATTCCAACTTATGTTGACAATCCCATGGTCTCAGACGCATTGATCACACTGGAGGAAAATTTGTGGTCATCAACAGTTAGCCTGATTCAGTCGAGATCTAGATCTGTTTGAAGCGGTCTGTCATCTGTGTATGAAGAGATCCCAAACAAACTCACTAAATGTTGCATCAAACATTCCCCACGGGACAATTCAATTATGAAGCTAATGTAGCTCATTTCATGAATAGCTTCTGCATGGAAATAATATCTGCATTCAAAATGCTCGGCAGGGTGAAGAGAGGGTTACTTTGCTGATAAAGTCTAATAAAACAGAAAACTTTTCTTCAAGAATGGAGGCTAGAGCAGTGAAATAATGCAGTCCTCAAGAACACATTCCTCTAAAACACCATAGTACCTAGGCTGGTTATGCACTGATTAATTATTTTATGGAATTTTACCAAAAATTATGAAAAATACATGCATGTCATTGCAAAAATATGCTCTGAAGCAAAATAATTTCATTATTTAATATAATGTAAAATAATAATATAATATTAGTAATACAGCTGAACTTAATTGACAAAAACAATTAATCATTGGGTGGGTACCTAGCTGCCAAACCAACCTAGGTACTAGGGTTAGTAAAACTAATATAACCCAATTTGTTAGCCACAAGCAATAGCCAGATGGAAACACTATGGAGAAACCTCTTAGACCACAAGATGGTACGAAACCACATAACTCATGTGGAGTGCCATTTCATTGTTGCGACAAATAGGTGAAGAGTGCTTCGCATGCTTCTCGTTTGGACATGCTTAGTGTTGAGTGTAACAGTTGATGCCCATAGATTCAAAAGAGCACCCCCAAGCATTGAATATTGGAGTTTTTCGGATATTCACAAGACTGAGATTTTTTTTAAAAGGATTATGCAATATCACAAGTTTAACACCAAAGTGCTCATATTTACGATTCTCAAAAATTCTAAAACATCTGGATTACATTCTTACATTGCGTCTGTGAAAAATGGGAGGAAATTCAAAATCATCAAAAAAAAATTGTTCGAGGGTAACACACAATTGTTATAGTTGTTGTACATTTCCTTACATCGCCAATTGCTCCTCAAGATTTTTAAACTTTGCTTGAGATTGCATCAATGGTTTCCTTGCTTGAGATATTGCTTGGCGACCATTACACAATTGTTTTAGAGATGTTGTGTCACTATGAATCACTTGGTGAACACCAAGCAAAAAAATGAGAGTACCCTTATATTTCTTAATTATTCATGAAACATAATCACCTTTACATTCAAAAGTCATACAAGTTCCCAAATCGTGGTGGATTGGGACACAAATTTTGTGAGGATCAGCAAGATCTCCCAAGGTCTTGAACAAGAATGATTAAAGGTTGAACACTAAGCCTTATTATCGAGAGAACCTTGCTTGTCACATATTGAATTTTACCTCAGATTGCTTCCAAATTCGTATGCATCATTTCATCATTCCAAGGAGTATAAGGTAATCAACAAAAACATCATAAAAACTAACATTACAATCATAATTAATTATTTTCAGATGACTAGTTTTATTCAAATTAATAACATTAGTCCAACTAAACAATTTCATGTGAGTGTCACATACACTATCTATCATGGTGTTTGTTTTGACTAGATAATTGGCATTTTTAGTCAAGAAAAAGCCATAGCTAGTTTTAATTGTAATCAAAATTTTAACTTTATTTAATTTCTGATTTTATAACCATTTTAATTGAGATGATATTAATGGAAAATCATGTTTTTGTAATGATGAAAATATAATATAATATATTTTGTAATTGTATTATATTTTGTATTGAATTTTCTTTTTAAGTACTTCTTTTTCCTTTATGTGTTAGAAGACTATGATGTGGGAAGCTTGGATTTAATTTCTTTGAAAAGATTTTAGAATGAAGGCGACAAAATTGGGTTGTGGATGTTGTTGCAAAGTCAAATTTTTTTCAATCATGTAGTTCAATATAATAAACAACAATCAAGTGAAGCAAACAAGTTGGATTTATGTTGATGAATTTCTTTGCAAAAGCTTTCAAAAATAAATTTCTTCAAACAAAGAAAAACATGGAAGGACAAAAATTCCAAACAATTACATTTCAATATTCTAGCTTGCATTAATTTTTTTTCATTTGTAACTTGCAACCATATCCACATTTTAAGCGCTATAGTTCTTATGTTACAATTATAACTAAGCTATTTTTTATGCAAGAGAATTGTTAATGAACATAAGATCTGTTTCAAAGTTGGTTTAAAAGTCCAAAAATATAAACTACAAAGTCCCTTCTTGATAAAATTTATAATAATATAAAAAGATTAAGCTCATAATTGTTCTAGAGGAAGATAAATTTAAATCTAAATCATTTATTAACATAGTAATATATATTTTTAAATAGGAAAAACCTACAAGTGCGGATATGTAGAAACAATAGATTCTTATTTTTAAATATTGATTTAAAAAGAACTATTTTTAGACTTTGAAGCCTCAAAGTTTGAAAGAAGTTCATTTGAGGTCCTTTTAATTGAGATCCAACATGTTTAACTTGTGCCAACTTAATTTTGGCTATTGAAAATTTTGAAGTTATCTTTAGAGATACTATTGACATGTCCAAGTTGAAAGAAATCTAAGATTGCAATTGAAACGCAATTTTTTTGGTCAAAGTTTAGGGCTATGCTTCATGGTTTCCATTGGCACACAAAAACTTCATTCCTTTAGTTGTTTGTTCAAAAGTTAGGGATATTAGTGGAGGTTAATTATTTAATATTTACTTAATAATTTAACAAGTAAATATATTCCTAAATATTTAATATTTTTTAGTAATTTAATAATTTAATAAATAATTTACTGAATTATTATCAACTAATTAATTCAAATGAATAATTCAATATTAATCGAAATTCATTAACTAATTAATTTTCTAAATTAAAATGATTAGTTCAAATAATTAATTTATTATTCTTATTTTAAATAAATAACTCACATATATAATTATTAGATAATTACTTATTTAGTTGTATAATTTACAAAGTTAAAAATAACCAAAATGTGTGTGAGAATTTTTTTTTAATTGCAAACCAATTTGCAATTAAAATGCAACTAAAAGACTTAAGTCATATATTTTGTCCTTAAATATCATCTCACAAATTATATAAAGAAGAAGTCTTTTTTTATGTTTTCACATTAAAATACATGTATCAATTTGTAATGAGGTCAAGGAAAGTGAACATGAAAACCATGGTGAAGGCCTAATTTTTTTTAATGCTCCCCAATCAACTTCATTAACAATGACACCTTATGATAATTTCCTATTTGCCTTTTTAGTTGGTAATGTGCAATTTCTTCCCAAAAATCTAAGGTAATGTCTAGTGGATATAAAACCATTCCACCAATTAATATGTCATAAGATGTAACATGCATGGCCATGGTTCAAGCTTGCATTGTGGTATAATTAAATAATTGATGGGGATTAACTTGAATGACAATATTTTGTTTGGTTAAACCCCAAGCCTTCTTTGACATGCTCATTGATATCAAAATTTGGTATGGACATGGTTCAAGATCAACATCAATCTATCCAAAACCTTCCATTGTCACTTTGCTCAGCATTCAATGTTGAACACCTAAATCCAACAAAACCTTTTGGGTTTAATATTGTTTACATGAATCCCCCCTCAATTGGAAAACACCATCATTGTTATGCACCACCACAATATAGTGATAACCTTTGTTTGGTTAATGTTGTGATGTGAAGGAAAGTATTATTACTTAATGGCAACAAAAATGCCAAGTTGGTACATTTGGATCTTGTGGGTGGCTAACATTGGAAACAACTTAAGGAACTATGGTTGGTACTAAATCTTTATTTGACACAACCCATATCCTTAGTGTTCCCTTATTCTCACATAATGTGGCCACCAATTGGAGCACTACTATTGGTTAAAATTTGAAAATAATAAATGTTTTAGTAAAAATAATGGTGTTTGATACATCATTATTGTTGCCCCCAATAAATTATTTGGTGTTCTTGTTCTACAAGTGGAACCAAACATCTTCCATAATGTTATCGACATATAATCAAAAGTTATCACCCCCATAGGGTTAGTAATTGAATCTGCTAACTCAAATAATTATGGTAAGCAAATTTGACGATAAGCATCACCATCTTTAAGATTTAATTGTTCATTAGCACCCCATGGTTCTTGTATTCAAACATTCATTCTTATCATTGGAGTAGTTGTAAAAAACATTTCAACATGATTTGAAACCCTATTTGGTTTTCACTAAAAGATATCATTCCGTCATTGGTTACCACAAATCCTAAAAACCTTACAAAGCCTAAATAACCCAAATTATCATCAAGATCAAATGGTGATGATTTATCTTTCATTAGTTTTGAAATCGGTGTACCTAATTTCACTTGAGATACCATATTCATAATGAAAGATTCCAAATATGTGAATTTCACCTCAAGAATATTGGATTAATTTAATGTTGACTTGGGTGTTGAACCCTTGTTGGTGGAACCTATCCCTTTTTGGCATTTCCCATATTCTTGTCCTTTATTAATATTAATGGTTTATGGTTGTTTATGTTGTAGTTCCAAGTGTAATGTGAAACAATGATTTCCATCATGCCCATGAATATTACAATGAGAACATGGTTGGGTAGGGTTAGGGTTAGAGGTGAGCATGCCCTACAAGGGATTAGGGCAATCTTTTTTTTATGATGCCTTTAACACTTGTTTTTCTTTTGCCTTTACTTAATAAAATATGATGTGAACCACTTTGTTCCAATTTGACCCCTTAATTTTTTATGGTGTGACCTTATTAAACTAGCCACACTATTGTTGAACTAATGGTGTTGATGAATTCATGGGGTTTTCCTTATTAAACTAAAACTCGCCACACATGTTTCCACCATGTTTAATTTATTGAACACAATTGCCCAAGTTCTTTGTGTGGGCTAACGTAACATCGCATTTTGCACCCAACACCTAAGCTCCTTGTCCAAAATCCCATACCAAAACTAAATGGCTTATGTTTCCATAACACCTTGTGTCATTGTGATGAACCTCTTCATTGACACATATTGTCACAACCCCACTTTGGGGCTAAGTGTGAGGATGAAACTCACACTCCCAAAGTTGGGGGTTTGGAGTCCTTCGGGACGCTCGAATGTTTAGAGTTCGATAGAAGAGGCCACAACACCTCGGATTGGGGTGTTCTTGGTGTCATTGAAAAGGTCTTGAAGTGTAGATGTCCAAAATGGCCTTGCATTGGTCATTTGGACATTTGCAACCCAAGTTATGGGCAAAAGAAAGGTCGGGAGTCAAATTGGCAGTTTGACTCCCGGCCACTAAAAGACGAGAATCGACCTCTTCCCGACGTCTACAGATAGATTGCTATGGGGAATTGGAAAGCTCTTGAGGAGAGCTACAACTTTGGTTTAGACCTCACTCCAATCAGAGGTCGGAGCCAGAAGTTGTGAATGTCCAAAGTCCCAGGAGTCCAACCCGGGACAATTTCGGGACTCCTCCTTGGGAGTCCCGGGAAAATGTGCCATTCGGATGTAGCTCCCGCGGGGAGTTGCAGAGAATACTATATGGGGGAAGGTGGTGGCTTCCCCCGAGTCCGGGCCGTGGTGAGTCAAGTGTGTCAAAGTGCCCGTGACTTGTCCCAACACCCAAGGGTGTTCCCGAATACTAACTAAACCTCTTATGGTTGGTTTTGGATGCAGATTCAAGCTTGATAATCTAGTTTAATCCCGGGACTTCTAGCACGCCCCTCTACCCCTCTTTAGTGCTGGAAGTCGGGAGCGGCTCCCAAGTTCCAAATTCCGCAACACAACACACTTGGACCCTGGAGTGGGTCCAACAAGGAACTTAAGAGTGCGTCACATATGCTTCTTACAAACTTTAATGTGACTTATGTGGAACTTTGCAAACTTCATTTTTTTTTGTTTGGACCCTTTGATAAATATTCCACAACTCTTGGAAAAATTTCACGATAAGGTTAAACATTGACAATAGATCTCATGTACCAATGGAAAGGCTAGTACCACCATTTCAAATGGCTCCACCACCATTGGCACTCTTGTTTCCATTTGCCAAACTAACATTTGGAATTGTTGACATCCCACTTAGAACCATAATCATTTTAATGATGGAAACATAGTTGGGCAACCAATATAGTCAGAATTTCTCAATTTTAATTCCTCATGGGTGTTTAAATTCATGGTACTCATCATAGGTACTAAATGCTAAAACAAACCTTTCCATGACATGAAGGGTGTGATTTTATTTTATTTTTGCATTTGTTGTATATCACATCAACTATCAATTTTTTTGATAAAATCATCCAATTCAATTCTGCCAACTCCTTTTGAATGTTGATGAAACCTTTTGGTGGTTCCATAAATGTTGTCCATGTCCCACAACAATGGTGGGGTGAATAATTGTGCTGGTGAATCTACTTCAAAATCCCCCCTGGATGCAAATGATGGCGACATGGACAATTTGAATCACATCCCCATCATGTAAACTCATAAATACCCCTCAAAATATCCCTTCTTACAAAGTTTTATGTCACTTCTATGGTGAACCATAACCTTAAATCCAAGATAAGTAAATTTAAACCCTAATTGGGATGTTGAACCTATGGCATTAAAAAAATAATTGTATTCAACAACTATCTAATTTGCAATTATATGTGATTAAATGTCATTTGCAACTATGTTTTGTCATTTTTACAATTAATCACCATCAATTTCAATCTATTACATTTTTTGCAACTATGATGTAATTAATTTGCAACTATTAAGTTTGACATCCTTCCATGCTAATTAGTTTTTTGGGCTTTTCATCCAAGAAAAGGCCTTTGTGTCCAATTAGTTACAAAAGTAATTGCAATTTGGTTATTTTAATGTGATGTATATATGCTTTTGATGTATATTAAGGTTATAATATATTAAGATTATATTTATATATTTTTGAATTTAATTATCTAATATTTAGGGCATATTAAATATACATCCTACATATATTGTGCTTACATTAGCTAAGTTAATAAGTAAATAACTAAATGGTTAAATAGGTAAACCTACTTATTATACTTAATACGAATAATATTTACTACCAATTAAAAGTTAATTAGTTATTCACATAGTTAGTAATTAATTAATAGTTATTTAATGGTCATTTATAATTAATATTTAACATTTATAAGCTATTCAATAATTTATTTTCAAATTAATCATAGTATAAACTATGTTATTATAAATAACAACTAACTAATAGTTAGTAGTAATAATAATAATTATTATTATTATTAGTATTATTATTATATTATACTATTAATAAAAATGTATTAATTATTAATTGCCTCTAATTATTTAGTTATTTCAACAATTTACTAATAATAATTAATAATTTAGTAGTATATTATTATTATAAATTATTATATACTGATTATTGTTAAGTCAAATTAACATATTTATTAATTATATTAATCAATCACATTTACTATTGTTTAATAATTTATTAATTTATGTACTACTAGTTATTACCAATGTTGGTTGGTTTTCATTTTTTTATGAGAATCATTTGGTTCCAGGTTTTACATGATGTTATGAGAACCTAATTGGTTTTCTTGTGTGCGTGTGTGTATATATATATATATATTTTAATAACCAAATGTGGGCTATTGGGTTGGTGAGAACCAGCCAAGTTATCAAGTTTTAAAAAATTTCAAACTTATTTGGTTTTTAGATAGGGTGTTTTTCACATATACAATAATTTAATCAGTTTTCATGTTTGATTTTCACAAGTCGATTATTAAATTTTCCATTAATTAAAATATAATTAAATAATTAAATAATTAATAATCTAATTACTTCATCATGCGAAAAGAATAGCACCATGTGAAAAGAGCAATAAGAAGAATAAGAAGAATAACAATAGTAAAAGGAAAAGAGTAACAACAATAGGAAAATAACAATAGCCCCACATGAGAAGAGCAACATGAAAAACACAACACCAATTAATACAAGGACTCTAAGAACTAGATCTAAGTTTTATGAAAAAACCTATCCGAATTTCTAAAAAACATACATGTATAAATTTGAACCAATTTTTGTGAACAATTTTCATTCATGTGAGAACTTGAGGTTGGGTCTCAATCCAGTTCTCACATGCAAAGGTGTCAATTAATTATCATTGTGAATACTGAGTTGAGAACCAAATTGAAAATTGGGTTTTGAAAACTACCCAACGCTAGTTATTATGTAGTAGGTAATAATAAGTAGTAAATGGGTTGGCAAGTGAGTAATTAGTTAGTGCTTAGTAATTAATTAGTTATAGTTAGTTAATTAGTTACCTATAAAATATATAGTTTACAAATTTGAAATATATATATATGGGATAAACTTTTTAGTTGTAATTTAGTTACAACTTAGTCACAAACTAGGTTACTATTGAAACATTATTCCATATGTTTTGTCCTTCATTTTCATCTTGTAAAAAATATATAAGGAAGGCAATTTGCTTCACATTTGTGTAGTAAAACATGTGTAATTTGGGATGAGCTAATCAAAGAGGTTTAACCCTAAAGGCTAAACCTAAAATAAAATAAAAAACTTACATATCTACCTCTTAAATTACTTACCCACCTACCTATCTAGTCTTACTTACCAACCCATCTAATCCTACTTAATTTTCTCATACTTACTTACCTTCCTACCTACCTTACCTACATACATACCTACCTAAATATTGATTTATATTTATTTTGTCAAAAATTTAATTAACATGCCATGTGGCATTTTTTTAATTGTGCTACGTGGCATGATCTAGCACCATTTAAAATAAATGATGAGAATGCACTATGTATTTTTAAAAAATAATTTAAATTTTTATCATGTTGCCATGCAGCACTTTGTAATGGGTTAAAACATATTTACAAGTAATGGTGATTACTTGCAAACTTTATATATGGTCAACAAATGATGTTATATATGTTGACCATATATATCATCCATGTGGAATGTGATGACATTATGTTTAATCGTCATTTGTGGTGAGATGCGGCATGCAACTTCATTTATGCAACTAGTGGAATTTTAGCTATATGTGTTGGTTGCAACTTATTTTTTGTTACAAATTATAATTGCAAATTAAAACTTTTTTTTTGGTGTGAGCTTACCCTAACCCTAATTCAAGGCATTTGGATTCACAAAAACATTTCACATGGCTAATAAGCTCAAGTACACTGTGAATACAACAAATGTGATCTACCAACCATCAACTTAATCTCACAACCACAAACAATCAATGAGATAATTGATGATCAAATCTAGAATATTTACAATATCATCAACACCATCATGATTCACAACCTAACCTTTTCCAATAATTTTTAACCTTGTTTAAAGGAAATCCATAAATTAGATATGGTTAACAAACCTCCAACACAATCATTTGTGTTTTGAAATTTTGTTACGAAATATAAACTATCCACATGATATTTGAAATTCATATCCCAAGATTTCATCCCATAATGCCAAGCCTATTAATGATCAACATTTCCCAAACCAAGTTAGTAAACGAATCTAACCCCAAAATAATGAAAATAAACTTTACATGCACTACAATTCCCACTTTTGTAATTCTTGCATAAGAATAATAATATGAATTTAAATATTATCCTTGTTGATGGGGTGATTCCACCACATGTACAGTGCAACTTTTTTGGGATTACTAGCACTAATGTAAATTGCCAACAATTGTCACGCACTTGTCCCATGCACCTTATTGATATTTGAAATGATTTCTAGAAATGTTTGTTTTCAAACATTTGAAAACTTGCACATGCATAGTCCCTTCCTGAAACTCCATGGCAAAAATGACACCCAATTCCACAATGTATATGCACAATGTGAATTTCTAAATAAAATTTAATTAATGCAAAAATGAGGTATGTTGCTTTTGGATTCCAAAAAAAATGTTTTCAAATCCTTTACAACTTCACATATGCATGAATCTTGTCCCCAAAAGATCAAGTATGTAGACAACACCCCAACCATACTCCATATGTTGGA
>Ga0209208_10000764_pt1 | contig 43550 bp, 40 predicted proteins | sample S1TSphfallax_3_FD_187694 | JGI IMG/M metagenome (GOLD analysis project Ga0209208, IMG submission 187694) | Host-associated microbial communities from peat moss isolated from Minnesota, USA - S1T2_Fd - Sphagnum fallax MG (SPAdes) (version 2) | ecosystem: Host-associated > Plants > Peat moss >...
CGCCCCGTGCTTCACCGGGCTCTCCCTTCTCCCACCCCCCAAAACACTCCACAGGGAATGAGAGCCAATGGGATTACGCCAAAGAGGTAATGAAAGCGAAATGACGCCAGAGAAAAAGAAATAAGTAAAAGATAAGTAAAAGATGGACAGACAGATACACACACACCATGTTTGTAATTATATATAAGATGTTGTTTATGTGTGTCTGTTTTTTTCATCTTTGCATATTTGCGTTTGCATCCCGATTCACAACAACATTTTTTTACAATGGTTGTTTATTTTTTTTCCCCTCATTGTTGCATTGGTGCTTTCATTTCATGTCCCAATGTTGTAGTTCAATATCACGTGCGTTGCTGCAATTTTTGTTGTAGTTATCTTTATCCACAACAAAGCCTTCCTTTTTTACATTTTGATGTCTTCATTTCATGTTTTGATCTTGCATCTCAATTTTGTGGGTGTTGTTGCAATTAATGTTACATCTATTCATGTTCACGATAGCACCTTAATTTGTCTTCTCACAATGTTACATCAACGTTTTCAAAAAAAAATTCATGTTGCATCTTGTTATTATGCACGCTATTGTATTTTGTCCTGTAACTCTTGTTGCATTGTGATATTTGTGTTCTAATTATGTAGTGATCTCCATGTTTTTTCTTATTTCATGTCTATTTTTGCATTACAACTGCTCCTACATTGCCACTACTCCTACATTGTTATTGTTCCTAGTTCACAACTATTTTCAATTGCCTCTCACTTGATCCTTTGTTTTTTTTTCCTTTTGTTTATCCATCTTTTTGTTTTGTTTTTGTTTTTAACTTTCCTTTTGTTTATAGGTTTGCAAGTTCCTTTGTTTTATGATTGCAACCACACAAACATGGATAGTTTCTTTTGTTTCGTGTTTTCAAAAAGATGTTTACACAAGTTCCATGGTTTTTTAATTGTTTTTTTCTTGCTTTTGCAATTTTTAAAATTCTTTGTTGTTTTGATGTGTGTAGGTTTTTTCTATTTTGTTGTTTTGTGCAAATATTGGAATTCATGTCCTGGTTTTTTTTTAATTATTAATTATTTTTATTTTTATTTTTTTATGGCACATGTGTTTGTATGATTGCAACATTAAATTAGATTCTACATCATTTATTTATGTAAAATAACATTTCCTTTTGTTTTTTTTTGTTTTTTGTTTTTCCTTTGTTTGTCTTATTTTTTGTGTTTGTTGCAATGTCAACTATTGGTGATGTAAGGTTTCTGAAACAAATTTGTAAACTTGGTTGTAAAACTATTGACAAAGTTTTAAAAGAAGTTATTCTTACATTAAGTAATCTACCATGTCAATTTGTTGGTATCGATCTTTCTTCTTCTTCTTTTAGTGTTAATGATTTACTGTGGTTTGTTGAAGGCCTAAAAAATTTGTACTTTGTGTTGGTATTGATGAATTTGTTACTAATTCTTATGTTGATAATTGTGTTTCTAATTTTCCAAAATTCCATCCTCCTAAACTAGATCCCAATGTGTTTGGGCATTTTTTTTATCCCTATGTCTTTCTAAACCTTGATGATTTTGATATTTGTGTTGCTTCACATTCATCTCAATATGTTGTTGATCCAAGCCAAGACTCTATGTATTTCATACCAACATTTGATGTTATTTGTGTTGGTCCATCTTCATTTGCTTATGTTGTTGAATGCAATCATGAAACTATATGTTTTGTACCAATGTTTAATGTTCTTTGTCCTTCTACTTTTGTAGTTTTTATTACATCATATTTTCATTTTGCTCCTAGTTGTGATGTTATGTTTTTTGGATTTGAAATTGGTGAGGGTATAGACCCCGAGTCTCCTAGACTAAGGAGCTTGTTTTAAAATATATGGTGTTTTTTTGCAATTGATGATAAGGAGATGGAAAATGTAAATAAAAGGTTTGAAAAGTTAACAAACATGTTGAATTTTAAATAAAGAATGTTTTCAATGAGTGGAGAATTTTTCGTGGTTTTGACACCAATCAATCAATTGTTGATATTTCATAAAATGAATATTCTATTGAAAATAGAGTGGATTTTTTTGCAAAGTTGCAAAAAAAATGGTAGTTTAATGAGGTATGTTTCCTTCACATGTTTTGTATTCCATGTTGTTTTTTATTTTTTTCCAAATATGTTTTAAGGTTTAGTTTCATTTACATCTTCTTAAACCCTAAACCTATTCTAATCATTTTTTACTTTATAGTGGTTGATTTGTCCAAAAGGATCTTCTTCTATGTAAAGCACGATAATTTTTTTTGCTTTAGCCTTTTTCTTTTCATTATTTATTTTCATCTTAATGTGGATTATTTGAAAAACAAATGTGTTTTTATTGTGTACATATGATGTTTTGGTGCCACATCTTCTTAAACCTTAAACCTATTTTAATCATTTTTTGTTTTTATAGTGATTGATTTGTCTAGAAGGATTTTCTTCTATGTAAAGCACGATAGTTTTTTTTCCTTAGGCCTTTTCCTTTTAATTTTTTCTTTTCATTTTAATGTGGATTGTTTGAGAAGCCAATGTGTTTTTATTGTGTACATATGATGTTTTGGTGCTTAAACCTGAAACTACAAACCAAATACTTGTTTTTATTGTTGGAAATAACAATGAGAGTTTATTACAATGGAATTCACCTCCCAACCATAGAAGAACCTCTTACAAAAAACACTACTACAAAATGTGGGTGCAATTCACTAATCCTTATTCATTAGACCGGTGAATTCACTACTTTCCAACTAGTCTTCATTTATTAAGACCAATGAATTCACTCAAAATATAGTGAAATCACTTGGCATTCATGGACACCTGTTATTGTAGTGAAAGAATATCCTTTTCCCCCAAGCTCAAAGTTTACATACTTCAAAGAGGAACCTCTAAAGGTCACAACTATTCATAGCCTAACTTCTTCACATCTATTATGAAAAGTCAATATAGTTAATATCTCAAGAAACTAGTAACCTCTAAAGTGATTGTTGACTAATTATTTTTCCTACACTTGCATTTAGATAAGTGATAATCAATCTACAATGCCTTGTTGCTTATGTTCTTGACATAAGGTTTCATCATGGAGATCAAAGTGTAGCAGGTCTACTAATGGAGTTCACATCATCAATAATTGGAGTAGTTCAATTATTAGAATCTTAAATGTCTCAAAGGTAAGATACTATATGTAATCTTTGCCTATTATTTCTTTGTTTATGAGCTATCATCTAAATTAATTCCAAAGTCCATTGTGGACCTCACATGTTTGAGCTTTGGCAAACTTTTGGTCATAATATCAACTACCATATTTTCTATAGTATAATAAATCATGTTTATTCTCCATTTGGCACTATTTATTGTATGTAATGACGTTGCACTTCTATGTGCTTCATCCTTGAATGATATTTAAGGTCTTGATTTAGTGTTATGGCAGTTTGATTAATGCAATGCAAAGGTGTTGCAACTAATTGTCGATAGTTCAAGTTTCCAAGTAATTTCCTTAACCAAACAACTTATTTTGTTGCTTGAATAAAAAGACATATATTTTGTTTTTATTGATGAAAGTGGTGTGGAAGTTTGTTTTTTGTCCAAGACCAAGACATAGCTACCCCCACAATAATCAAATAATGATTTTATGTTGATCTTCCACTATCAAAATCCCTTACCCAATCAACATCTGCAAATCCCATAAAATTTGCACTCCTTATTCCATCATAGAGTAATCTTGACATTGATGTGCCTTTGAGGTATTTGAAAATCCTTTTGTTAGCTCTCCAATGAGTCTCACTTGGATCTATAAGAAATTGTGATATTACTCCCATTGAATATGTAATGTTAAGTCTATGCAAATCATGCAATACATTAGGCTACCTACAACACTTTGATATGGAACCTTTTTCATGTTTTTTTTTTCACTTTCAATTTGAAGAAACATTTCCTTTGTGAACTTTAAGCTTGCTTCCAATGGAGTTGCAAGAGCTTTGTTCATCTCCAACTTAAACATTTGTAATTTTGTTTCAATGTGATTTGTTTAGTGCATGTAAATGGTGCAATTCCATCTATTTCTTTTGATCTGAATCCCAAGAAAATATTGAATGTGCCACAAATATGTCATAGCAAACTCTTTTGCCAACTTACTTTTGAAAATTGCTTTAACAATCCATCAACATCATTGTTAATCAATATTGCATTATCAACATACAAAGCTGATATCACCAACTGATTATTTTGTGTAGGAATGTACAGATTGGTGTCTACTACATTATTCTTTAAACCTAATCTCAAAATAAAATAAATAATAATTTCATACCATGCTCTTGGTGATTGTTTAAGTCCATAAAGTGTTTTATGTAACTTACAAACTTTGTGATGAGTCCTTGGTTGAATAAATCCTTGAGGTTGCTACATATTAACATGTTCATGTACGTTCGCATGCACATGGGTCACACATGGTGAATCAAGATGGATATGTCATGTAATTGAAAACAAGCATGGGATTAAATGCATGCAAAAATTTGAAACATAATGGAGACCTTGGTAACATAAAAAGGTTTAGGTGCCCTAAGCTTTTGGTTGTTGGAGCAAAAGATTTCATGCATGCTACCAAAAAAGGAGATGCATTTTTTATTTATGTTCTTCCTTTGCTAAATGTTGAACATGTCCACATGAAATTCCTTCCTAGTATAAAAAATTCAAGGATGTGTTTGAAAAAATAAATGCAGACACCTTGCCCAAACATCAACCATATGATTGCACTGTTGATAGTGAAGAAGGAGCACAATTCGATTCATTCAATATTGAACCCATTTGAACTCCTTCTTCATTCATTGAATTGGTTCAAACCCTCCATTTGAACCCATCTACAATTTATCACAAGACAAACTTGTAGTTCTTCATGAATACATCAATGAAAATTTTGATAAAAGTTTCATTCGACATTTCAAATCTCCAATTGATGCCCTTTTTTTTTGTCCAAAAAAAAAATGGTTATTTACAAATGTGTGTTGATTATCGTGGATTGAATCGACTCACCATTAAAAATTAATACCCTTTGTCCTTATTTTAAGGTTGTTGGACCAACTAAACCATGTTAAGGTGTACACCAAAATTGACTTCCATGTATCATACAACTTGGTGTGCATTCAAGAAAGAAATGAATGGAAAACAACATTCAGAACCTGTTACAACCATTTTTAATGTGTTGTGATGCCATTTGGCCTTACCAAATCACATGTTGTCTTTCAACATTTAATGAATGATGTTTTTTGTGAGTACTTGGATGATTTCATAGTCTCCTACATTGATGACATCCTCATTTTCTCAAAGAACATGGAGGACTATGAGCACCATTTACGTTTTGTTTTGGAAAAACTTCGAAAAGTTGGATTTTACACCAAATTGGAAAAATGTGAATTCCATCAATTTGAAATGAAATTCTTGGGTTATGTCATCCCTTCAGATAGCATTCACATGTATCCTCATAAGGTTCAGACCATTGTTCATTGGGCTACTTTAGTTTTTATTCAAAATGTCCAATGTGTTATTGGATTTGCTAACTTTTATCCACATTTCATTGTTTAATATTCTTCAATAATGACCCTTCTTACTCATTTGACTAAGAAGGATCAACCTTTTTCTTGGGGAGTTGAAATTAATAATGTTTTTCAATCTTTGAAGGTTTATTTCACAACTACCCCACTTTTGATTCATGAAGACCCTTCCAAACCTTTTGTCTTAGAAATGGACACTTATGACTTTGTGGTAGGTGTCGTACTCTCACAAGTTGGAAAATACAATCTTTTTCATCTTGTCAACTTTCATTATCACAAGTTTTTTTTACAAAGATTAATTATGATATTCATGATAAAGAACTTTTAACCATCATGGATGCCTTTGAGGGATGACATCATTTGTTCGAAGGAAATCAATACGAAATCATTGTGTATTTAGACCATAAAAACTTGTAGTTTTTCATGAAAACTTATATTTTGAATGACACCAAGCTTAGTGGCATTGTGCTTGTCCAAATTTCAGTTTGTCATCACATATCACCTTGGGTGCTAATAAAGGAAACTTGATATGTTGTCTCATCACTCGTACCTTGTACCTAAGGAAGGAGATGCAGCCTACGAGCAATAGTGTGATGTCATTCTCAAGCTTGAACATCTTTGACTTTAAGTGTTGTTGATAATTCTTGATGACACAATCCTTTCTGGTCATATGTGAAGATTTGAATAAGAACCCCCTTGTTTTTGGCATCCAAGGCTAATTAAATAATCACCATCAAGTCCAAGATTTTTCCAATGATCATGCCCAATTTTAATTTCAAAATGGTTTATTAAATTGTGATGGTCTTTTGTATGTTCATAATGGCCATGCATGACTTCAAATCTTCCAAGCTAAGCACGATGCTTTAACTACAAGTCATTTTGGATTCAACAAGACCATGGAATTAATGTCTTGAGATTATTGATGGCCATAGTTTTGGAAGTATGCAAAAAAGTTTGTCTAATCTTGTGATGATTGTGTTCAAGCAAAAAATCCTCATCATCACTTTCATGGTATCCTTCAACCATTGCCAATCCTTGCATCCATGTGGTCTTCAATTTCTTGGACTTCATCACATATCTTCCACCTCTTAATTCTTGTGATTCCATCTTGATGGTGGTGGATTGTTTAATGAAGATGGATAATTTCATTCCTTGTACCAAAACAATAACTAGCATAAGAACAACCAAATTATTCTTTGATCATGTTTTTCAATATCATGGTCTTCTTGAGGATAAATTTATGATCGTGGACTTCAATTTGCATTTAAGTTTTGGAAATGATTCTTTGAGCTTTTAAATGTGAAGGTGAAGTTGTCATCAGCTTTCCACCCTAAATTATTGGTAAACAAAATGGGTCAATCAAGTTTTGGAACAATATTTATGATGCACAACCAATTATCATCAGTAATTGGTCAAAACTTTTGGCCATGGTAGAGTTAGCCTATAACAACACAATGCATTCATTAACCCAACAAACACCTTTGTTTACAAATCATGGTTTGCATCCCAAATTTAACATCCAAGGTGTGAACAAAATCATGAATCCAACAACTGAAGATTGGGCCATGTGGTTGTCAGATGAACTTGAATTCAACTGATATTTAACCTTAAAGAAATGCAAAGATGATATAAGGAAGATGTTGATGAACATTAAAAAGAACAATGCAGCTTCAAGGTTGAAAACTAGGTTTGGCCTTAATGGCAACATATCAAAACAACAAGGTCTTTAGAGTAGTTGGATCATCAAAAGCTAGGTCCATTCCTCATTGTGAAACAAATCAATGTAGTGGTTTTCCAACTCAAACTTTTAGGTTCTATGAAAATCCATCTTATGTTTCATGTTTTTTTGTTGGGACCTTACCACACATCTCCATTCTAGGAAGAATTTATGATCCCCCTCCACCTATTAAAGTTGATGGTGAACATGAATATGAAATGGAAGACATTTGGATTCAAATATTTATAATCATCAATTTTAATATCTTGTTCATTGGTATGGGTGATGCCACCCCAAGCTCCTTGATGGATTCAACTACGAATCCAAAGGTGAAAATAGTGGAAGGAAGAGTTGGGGCGCGTTCCTTAACTCGCAGCATTTCGGGGGTAGAGGGGTGTGTTGGAGCTCCAAGATGGGACTAAGAAGATTGACAAACAATTCAATTACTCACACAGACCTGCACAAACCAAACAACAAGTTGGTTAGTGTGTAGTTGGAGCATTATGGTGCATGGACGAACCACAGGTAAACATTGATTCACATGATTCACCACGGCCTGGACTTGGGGGAAGCCATTACTTTCCCACTTATAGTATACTATGTGCTTAGCCACGGGACAAACACCCAAATGTCATTTTGTTTTGGGACTCCCAAATGGGAGCCCCGAAATTCCTAAAATTGAGACTCTTGTGATTTTGGGGGCCCATAACTTTGTATGAAAACTTATGATTGAGATGAGGTCTAAAAAAAAATTGTAGCCCTCATCGAGAGATTTTCAACAGTATGTTGCACACCATGTGAACGTAAGGAAATTGGGTCGATTCCAAACTTTTAGTGATTAGGAGTCAAATTGCCAATTTGACTCCTAATCCTTCTTTTGGTCATAATTTGTGTTTTAAATGTCCAAATGGGTCATGTGAGCCCATTTTAAACATTAACGATCCAAGAGCTTTTCAATGATATAAGGAACTCCTCAATACAATGGGTTTTGACCCCTACAATTATTCTTTGAAAATTCATGAATGCATTGGGACTCTAACTCCCAAAGTGGGAGTTCATTTGGGAGTGTGAAGGTTCATTCCCTTGCACTTTCCTACACTCTTGGGAGCATGAGATGTGATTCCTGGGCTTCTTTCTTGGCTCGCACCCTTGCAAGCCCTTGCCTTGGTTGCGAACCCAAGGCTAGGGTTGTGACAATGAGTGTGATGTGTTTTGTAAATGCACTTGGGAACCAATAAAAAACCGACGCACTCCCAAGTCCCAAGTTAGACCCAAGATGGGCCTTGGTTTCTAAAATAGAGGAATTGTGGGGACTTGAGGGCACGCTCCCAGCTCTCAGCACTTTGAAGGGTAGAGGGGCGTGTTGAAGCTCTGAGATAGGATTAGGAAGAGGGACAAGCTTTAGTTATTTACTTGGACTTGCATCAAACCAACCAACAAGTTGGTTAGTTCAATTTCTGGAGCACCTTTAGTGCTAGGACAAGCCACGGGCGACTCTCGACTCACAAGATTCACCACGGCCCGGACTTGGGGGGAGCCACCACCTTCCCCCATATAATATTCTTTGCGTCTCTCTACGGCACCTACATCCGAATGGCTTTTTGTCCCATGACTCCCAAGGAGGAGTCTCGAAATTGTCTCGGTTTTGACTCCCGAGACTTTGTGAGTTCATAATTCTTTGCTCAAACCTCTGATTTGGATCAAGTCTAAAGAAAACTTGTAGCTCTCCTTGAGAGCTTTTCAACAGTGTGTCACGCTCCACCTACACACACCGGGGTCGAATCAATTCCCGACTTTTAGTGGTCAAGAATCAAATTGTTAGTTTGACCCCTGGCCCTTCTTTTTGCCATAACTTGTGCCGGAAATGTTCAAATGGCTCATGCAAGGCCATTTTCGACATCTACACTTTGATATCTTTCCAATGATATGAAGAACGCCTCAAGGCGAGGTGTTTTGACCCCTACAATTGAGCTTTGAAATTTTGGGAGTCCCGGAGGACTCCCAAAGTCCCCGTTTCAAGAGTGTGAGTGTCATCCTCACACTCTTCCAAAAGTGGGGTTACAACAAAAACCTATCAAACACCATGGAGAAGGTTCACTAGTTTCATCAACGATATCTAAACAAGCCCAAGTCCACTCCTCGTGGAATTTGTCATTAAAAGGGAAGGTGATGCCACATATGCCAACACATGGAGTTCGTTCATATGAATGTTCATTCACAACTTGTATTAATTTGTATCTAATTCCTAATTTAGTTTCAATTCACTTTTAATTATCTCTTATTTAAATTTTAGTTAGTTTCAAATTGACTTTTAGTTGACTTTTAATTAACTCTTAGTGAAGTATCAATTAAGTTTTAGTTCACTTCCATGGAACTTTTAATTAATGCATAGTTAAATTTTAGTTCTTTTTAATGCATTTGTAGTTAACTCATAATTCATTATTAGTTCCCACATGGATGGACATGGGCCACACATGGGTGCATATGGATCACACATGGGTGAACATGGGTCACATGTAGGTTAAAATGTTTTTGAGAATTTTTTCGAGCTAGGTGCCCAATGGGTATAAATAAAGAAAGAATTCCACATTACTTTCAATATGTTCAACACTAGTTTTGAATTTTTTTTTCTTATCATAGTCTTGTTTTGTTTTTGTTTTGTTCTTACAATAAATCTTATTAAATCCTTGTCTTACACATGTCGTGTTCTTGTTATTGTAATTTTTTTGTTTTGTGAATATGGACTTGAAAACTAGGCATGCCGTTAATCTCATATTGGTTTAGGAAATTTTGTAGATTTGGTTATTTTCGTACCCATTATAATCACCTTCTATTTCAAGTCTATAACAATTGTTACATTGAAGAGGATATCAAAGGTCAATAATTGTTTTGCTAACAACCCGATTGTGTAAGTAATAATGAAGACAATAGATGGTGGAAGGGCTATAGGGTAGTATTAGAGATAGAAAAAATTGTTCCACTTTTCTTTGTGTTTTTTCAACATTAATTCTCAATGTTTCATTAGCAGTATTACATCTTTAGAATTTTTTAAAAGGTAATTTTTAAAAAATGTGTTTCCTTTAAAAGTTGTAATTATTTGGTTTCCATTTTTTTGTTGTAATTTTTTTTAATACCAAAGTATTTCCTAGCAAATCATTTTTGTCATTGATTATTGGTACTTGTTGGGTCCCAGGAGGCAATATTAACATTTGGTGACCATTTCTTGAATCTTTTCTCCAAATATATAGTTGATAATTCATGTATATGTTGGTGTTTTGGATTTTTGGAATTATATGATTTTTCGGGGGTTTATTTGTTTATTGTTCATGGGATTTCCATAAGAGATTGATTTGTGGTTGTGAGTTTGGACATAGGGAGGTACAATCATAGAAAAAAAAAATGAAAAAAAAGTTGGTATTGTAGCAAAAATAAAATACCATGGCAATATTACAAAGAGGTAAAAAGGTCAAATTTGTTGTAAAGTTTTTCAAAATTGTTCATAATAATAGAAACGATGCAAACAAAAAATGAAGAAAAAAAAAACCATGTTGAAATGTAGATCTAGGTTGAAACGAAGCTAGATTTTTGTGTGAAAGAAGGAAAGGTACCTAAATTTGCATAAGGCAACAAACCTTGAAACTTTAGCCAAATATGAGATTGTAAACTAGACTCAACATGTCACATTTTTACCATGTGTTAGTTAAAAGGTGATAACTCACTACAATGCAATGAAATCTAAAAGGTACAAAAATTTGTTTAAATTTTCACTATTGTGTAGAATTATTATGATTGTCTAGTTATAAAAGGATACAAAACACAAATGGAACTACTTTAGGAAGAAGATGTGGATGGTGGTATGATGGTTCACTTCAAGGGGATATCAACAAATATGGAGCCACCCTTGTGAACTAGTGGGGTTCTATCCAACTTTAAAAGAATAACAAAGAGACCATTTGATGACCAATAGGTAGTTTTTGGATATTGGTACCCACTATTACAAAATGTGGGTGTAGTTCATTAGTCCCTATTCAATGGACCACAAAATCCACTAGATCCCCACCAGGCCCTGTTTGGTGGGATCGATGAATTCATTCAAAATCCAATGAAAACATTTAATGAAAAAGGATGCATTTTGTCATAGGTACCCCTTCTACAAAATGGTAGGTATCCCAAAGGTGTGAGGTTCAAATATGGAAGATGCAAAAAAAACATTCATTCGACTAGGAAAATTTCGAAAAGTGAGCACAAACAAAGGACACCACAAGATGTCTTTCTTCAAATCCAAGATTTGTTGACTATTTATTAGCAATAGACATTATTACAAGTAGTAATAAACATTAAAAACTTGAAAAACCAATTTTTTTTAAAGGAAAAATTTGCACATGAAAGTTGAGATGTTTAGGAAGGTAACGGAGAATATTGTAGGAAGGGACATAAACATGTAATGTGAAACCTTCATTTTACACAAATTGTTATGGTTATCACCATGGCATAAACTACAACAACAAGTGCTTTTGAAATGGAGGTGGTAGATCCATATTCGGACAATGACCACATGCATGTGGTAAAATGGGTGGAAAACCTAAGGATACCTTTGTAGGAGGTTTTTTTTTAAAGTAACATATTTACCATAGTTTGGATTAATGAAAATAGTTATCACTATTTTTCTTTAAGGGCCTTAAAGGTGTCACAAATGTCATCCTTAATATCATGCCATCATCATTGACATCATCATAATGGATGAAATTAATCCATTGCTCATCCATTATGTAATTATGAAGGCTTTTAAAAAGGTTCCTTGAAATATTTTGAGTTAGTTTGAAATATTTTGAGTTAGTTTGAAATATTTTGAAACATGTTGAGTTAACTTGAAATATTTTGAAATATTTTTCCTTGAATAAAATCCCCAACAATGTGTAAATAAAGATAGTTTCCCTCATGTTATTTTTAATTTGTTCCACATTAGTTTTGGCACAATTTTGCATCATAGCCATGTTATGTTATTTTCATGTTTTCACAGTAAATATTTGTTTGAAGCTATGTTGCACATTTCATGTTCTTATCCTTCATTTTCATGTTGGACTTAAATCTAGTCTCACCTTTGTCATGGTTGGTTTGTGTCCTTTAAAAAGCCAATAGTCTTTATTGTAAAATATATATTATCCTTTTCACAATTTCAAAACAAATCTATGGAAAATGTGTGGGAGGGGGAACATGCACTTTCCAAAACCTTCAAATGTTGGGGTAGGGTAGCTAACCCAAAAATTGCAAAGTAAATATCATTTTTTTGGGGAGGTAGGACATGAAGAAACAAGATGCCACTATCACCCTTCAATCATAGATGATAGAGGAGTTTCCACATGTTAAAAGTATGATAGCAATTCAAGAGAGGACATGAAGGTCCATCCCCCTTGGTTAGGATGGAAAAAGCCAAAGCATGGTGCTAGAAACCTCAAAGATGGGAAAACCTTTAAAGCTCCCAAAAGCTCCCAAATCTAGGAAGGGACACGTGGAAGCAGTAACGGATAGTTTCCAACAACTTCACACAACACCATTACCCCCTAGTTACAGGTATACATGTAGGGACCACCAAGCTATGGATTAAGGCAATTTTCATATCTAGTGCAACTATTAAGGTCAGGGTTAATATTGCCATTATAAACCAAGGTAGGACAACAAAAAATGAAGGGTATGTTGTTACCATGGAGAATGTTGATGTTAATAGATCAAACCATTTGGAGAAACCAAGTGGGAGGTATAGGCGACAATTTTCAAATTCATCATGTGATTCCACTTTTGTTGTTTGTGGGTGGCAGGAAGGGATTAACAATACATGTTAGATGTGGAAAATATTGATACATGCCTAATTAATGAGTGTTGTTGGAGTTTTATAGGGTTTAGTTTGCATCTAACTTGTTTCCTTCATTTGTCACTCCCAATAGTTGCTAATTGGACTTAAAATTTGGTACCAAAGTTGCTTCCATTTTTTTCCAACACAACAAAAATACATAGAACTTAAGGTCTTGTTAGTGGGATGTATGGTGTGCCTTTCACGGTTTTGGGTTAAATTGCAATGGACATTTTAGGCCTCCAAAAAACTATATATAATAATTATTATTATATTTGATAAAAGCACATTGCATTAGATCAAATGGTTATTATACTCACTATTTTTTGCAAATGATGAAAATGTAATGAAGGCTATATGATAAATTAAAATTTTATGGTTTGGACTCAAATATGTGTGGTAGTTTACATGTGTAATGCACAATGCAATGCATAAAACATTTTTGCAATAAATTTTTAGATTTTTTTGTTTATAAATGACAAATATGAGTGTGAACTTTGTTTCCCACGAGGAAAAAAAAGGTTATGAAGTTATGTCCATAAAATCCCACTCACCAAGGGCTTTCCAACAATACAAAGAACTTGCCCCAATTTCTCTAAACCATTCAATTTTTATTTTATTGAATTTCAATGATAAAATTGTTCAACATTCAATAATTCTTACATTGTAGATTTAAACATGATGAAACCAACTTGATGCACCCTACTCATCTAAGGCTTTCCAATGGTACTAAAAATGTGGTTAGGGGGCCTTGTGATTTGGGAGATCTCAACTTGACAAACAAACAAAATAAACAAACGATGGCTTGTGTTGTTGGCCCAGTTGAAAATTAGAAAATCACCTCCATTGACAACTTTCAAACAATAACAAAAAAATGCCTCAATTTTCCCAGAATTTTTTAAAATGAATATTGTATTGAAAATATTGTTCAATATTCAATAACTTTTGCACCACATGTCTAAACATTATGAAACCACCTTGTTGCATCCTTGCTCATCAAGGGTTTTCCAACAATCTCAATTGTGCAAAAAAAAAAATGGGACAAAAAAACTACCTTGTTTAATACATTAGTACCTTGATGAATTTTGTAGTAAATAAATTATTTAATTTTTTTTCAAAAATTTGAGAAATTTTATCCCCAAAATGCCAAAAATTTGAAATTTCAAGCTACACAATGTTGGAAGTTTTGGAAACCTCATAGAAATATTAGACACGATGCTCCCAACTTGATCCAAATTGATCTTATGCATTTTGCACATGCTAGATAAGGATAAAAACGCCATGAAAAATAATTGACAAGCTTTAATTAAATCTCTTTGTTTGTCAACAAGAGATATATTGTTCCCATTTGAGAAGAAATTAAAAGGCTGAAATCCCCAATTTAAAATTCCTAAGGTGGACACAAAATATGGTGTTATGACGAGGTCGCAATAAAAATTGTGCTTGCTCATAGGTGGTTCATATCAATGTTGTACACTTCTTGATTTCAAAAGGAACCTTCGATTTTAGTTCTAACTTTATGTTTTGTTTTTATGGAATCTTTGGTCCACTCTTACGTTCTTTGGATTTCTAAAACTCTTGGGTTCTAATCATTTTCACACAAAATTTAAAATCGGTCTAGTGTAAGATTATGTTCAATTCCATCTCCATTACACACAACTAATCCCCCAAAAAATGTGTTATATTAATTTGTTCAACTATTGCACATATTTCAAAATAAAGATTATGTGGTATTATTTATATACAACCAATCAAATTACAATAACTTGCATAAAATGCAAGACCAAGCTTATAGTTTTTTTTTATGAAGTTGAATTTATGTACCTAGTGAACTTGAACCTGTTTCAACAACATAACAGCCCTGATTCACATTCTAATTCAAATTTGTAAAAAGACATGTTCCCCAATGATATTCCAATGACAATTAAAAAATAATTAAAACCTTTGGTTCAAAGACCCTATTTAACCCAACCTATAAATTGGACCTTAACTTCCCAACACTGGTTCATATTTGGTTCAAAGGGGGCTTCATAGGCAGTTCAAAGTAAAGGTGTGACGCCAAATTCCAATCAACCGTTCCCAGTGTGCCCAGGGTCTCTCAGTTCAAATCTAACATTTTTTGGGATTAATGTTAAGCCCAAAAAATTGTTTGAATCTAACATTTTTGGGTCATTAAGCCCAAAAAATTGTTAGATTTAAACTCAGAGATCCTGATTTAGTTGGGATAATTGAAATATTTAGGAAAAATTTGAATGGATTTTGGGATTTTTACCATGGTAACCAACATGGGTGCCACATGGTTCAGCGAAGGCTGTGGGCCACAGGTACCTGGATGGAAACAATTCACGCTAGGTGAAAAGTGTGACCTTTGAAGGACTGCGAAGTAACTTGTTCGTCAAAGGAGCAACCAATGGTGAGACAGTGACTTGTCAAAATGGTGGCATGTACTGATTGGACCAAACTTAGAAAAGGCAGAGTTTTGACGGCCCTGAACCGATCAAAAATGTCCGCCAATAGGAGGAAAGTAGTGTCGCTGTCGGGTACTGGATATATGTTCCCTATTTTCACGACACCACTCCGAGTCCCAGGCTTGAAAACTGCAGAATAACCCCCCCCATTACCCCGACAAAATATCTGGTGTTAACTTACCTAGTTACCTACATACCTACATTATTATTACCACCTATATACTACCATCCTACCTACATGAAGTTGTTAGGGTAATACGGTGCATTCACACCTGATGTTAGGGGCTCTAGTATCGAGTCCCATAACACCATTTAGGACTTAACCCTACTCATTCAGGACTTACACCTACTTACCTTGAACATTTTATGTTAAGCTAGCATTCACTTAACATTAGGCTATCACGCATTTGACATTGGGTGACACCTAGGATGCCACCTAGATTTTTCATTTAGCAATGACTTAACATCACCTTTAAATGCACCATTATAAGTAATACCTAGTAACACTAACTACTTTTATTAAAAACTTTTTGGTGCCAGTACTTAAATTAGGTTCTGCTTTCCTTCCAGGGAGGTACATTGAATGTCTGTTTTTTACCCTGTGGTAAGGGCTGAGGAGAAGGGCCTTCACAAAGTTAGGGACTGTTTGTGGGCCCTATCCAAACTTGCACCTGGCCTGAATTTTGGGGGAATGTGAGACCCTGAGGTCCTTAGTATAGGTCCACTCACACCCCCTATTTGGGTGTCCATCAGTGTTTATGGCATCCAATGTCGAGTGTTAATCATCAGAACCCTGCAAAACTTTATTTATAAGCACACCACATATGCAAAAAAATGTACAAAGGTATTGGGAAGTAAAATGAAGTTAAGGGACATGAAGTCAGCACAAAATAGATGTCAAAATCTCTCCCTTGCAACAACCACCCATCGCCTGTAGGGCAGAGAGGCTGGTCATGGTACACTTAAGGTAAGATTTCTCGCCGTTTTTGTAGGAGGGCACATTGTTTATGGTGTCCAAAGAGTAGACGGAGCCTTCCTCTTTGTGCATGTATCCCACTAGAAATTGATAAAAATGAACTAAAGATGAGAAAGTTATGGCCCCCCAAAGTAGAGGGGATCATTTTTCCAAAACATTCTCAATCAAACAGCTCATAGCCTATTTTCGAACATCTCAAAAATTCTTTAAATATTATTTTATTGCCTTTAGAGGTGCAAGATGATTTGATGATTTCAAAGCAATTTAAATCACTCAATTTGAACCCAAAAAAAAAATGAGAAAGTTATGCATTGATGAAGTAGGAAGGGTCAAAATGAAAAAAAATGAAAAAAAAGAAAGTTTTGTAATTCAAAAAATCATATTTTGTTTGTTGTTTTTTTTTGGCTACTCTTTTGGCTTTGCATTAAAAGATGATTTATAAAGCTTGAGAAGATAAATAAATAAATGAAAAACACCCGGCAAGGGAACAAAAAAAAGATAAAAGAAAGGATCAAAGTTCAAACAATAGACCACACCTAAAAGTGTAGAATGCACAATGGGGAGCCCTAAGAGAAAAAAACATGAAACCTAAAAGTTAAACCCATCACCAATAGCATGAAGCAAATTGCTTAATGCAAGACAATGCCAACTTGAACTCTTTGTAGAGTCATTAACACCCTTTGCCTATAAAATGAATGTATTATTAAAAAAAAAAGGACTTCTAGAATCTTTTACTAACCATGCCATGTTGACACATAAATGAAAAAAGTCTGAAAACATTCAAACATCTCTACTATTAAAAGGATGAGCTCATCCTGAAGATGTCAATTGCGATATGACACAATCTATAACAAATTTGAAAAGGCATTCCTATAACATTTTAAATCACTCAAAATGGAGAAAATTTGAGAAAGATTTGTCAAAATGTTTGATGATAGACTAATGTTCAATGATAGGTCAATTTACCCTAACAAGTTGACTATGGAAAAGTTAATTGTTTCCCCCAACCTCACCCATAGACATTAATTACATCCCAATGGCCTTCACTTGTTGATTTTTCATCAATGAACTTGTCTACATGACTCTCACTTCACTACTATAGGAAGGGTTGTGTGTATCCTTCCACATTATGAGAATGTGAATACAACATGCATTACATTGTTCACAGTAAGCAACATTTTTAGACCATGCACATGTCTTTATTAGTTGCACCACTCCATGTAGCTAGTAAGGTACTCATTGTTGATTTTGCACATTCACTTCATTGCATTGTGAAGGAATGCCCTTCAACTAATGAGGAATTACCAGATACAACCTTGTATGCCTCAAAAAACAAACACATTTAATTAGAAGAAAATGATGGGAAAAATAATCACCTAATGGTAACAAGGAAAGCCAATCATCCAAATTGTCGAAACATCTTCACTAGGGGAACTATTTGTTTATCTTCATTTATGTATATGCATTACCAATCAACATGTTACCCTAAAGTCTTACATCAATTATTAATCCAAGACTGGAAAGGCTAAGAAAGGAAATAACAACTACTTGAACAACTTTGCATCAAAGGGATTGAAAGCTTGGATCAAGTCATACTTGTGTGGTTTGTGTGCAACAACCTACTTAAGAGTGCCATCCCTATGGCATAGATCCATTGTTGCCCTAACATCTTTGTACATTTGTGCATAACTGCCAAAAATGTGCAAATAGATATCACCCATTATCTTTACATTGAAACATTAGAAACCATCAAGGAGTGAATATTATACATTATACATGACATACAAAAACATTAGAGCACTTGAGCATTGTCATATGTCTAGCACATGTAGGAGGAATGCAAAAACACCTTTTTCCTAGACAAATTATTATGCCAGTGATGCACACCCCTCAAAACAAAAAAAACATGAAGATGGGAAAAAAGAAAAGATGGGAGATAGTTGTTGCAAGAGGCAAGTAGTAGATACATACATACTAGAAGGTCATAAAAATCAGCATAGAGAAATTTACTTTGATGAGCTTACATTGCCATCTGCACATTACATTCTATTTGTGCAATACACAATAATTGAACATAGTCAAACTTTGCAAATTTGTTTTAAAAATACCACCATTCTTGGTTAATTATGCATAATCATATGCAAAATCTGAGACCCATTTCTATATTGCCTTTCATTTTTGTACACTCCACTAACTAAAAGATTGTTTGAATGAAAGAACATTCAAGGCTTGAATGTCTATAAACAAGGAAAAGGTTCAAGAACTTCTACAACTTAGACCCATAACAAGGTGGAAGTTCAATTTGCAAAAGGGGTGTGTCAGAAAGAGACCATACTTACTCAATACCAAAAGGGATTTTTTTTGGAAACTAATTTTGGAAATCAACAAGTTGCATAAAGAGATAGGCCTTTGATAGTGAAAAAAGAATGTCAATTAGAGCATGATCAGGCTCATCATATGACTCACGTGACAATGTGGAACCATAAATGGCCTAACATTCCTCCCTTGTCAATTTCTAGAATCCATGGTATGCCACCTTGACATATTTGTGGCAGTCCATCTGCAAGCAACCACCAAAAATCTTATACACCAATAATAGTTTTTTTTAAAGAAGCAAACACAAATTAAACCAATGCTACCAAAGGATGGTACACCAAGGACATTGTTGTCTTCATTGTCATTCATTTCCATTAGAGTCGAGTAACATAGTCTCCACACAACTTAGTGCAGTTGTGTAGATCTAGCTTCAATTTTAGCAAGGCACACTAAAATTAGTACGATGGAAAGAAACAAGGCTACTATATCATCTTTGTTCTTGGTAGCATACTTTTTTTAGCATTTCTTGCCTTTTTTTTCAAGAAAAGATAACAATCCTCGAGCAAATAGTCTTGTAATCATCTCACCTTGAGGATAGAACCCATTTCCTTGTCAAGCACAAGACCTTTAACCATATACTTCCAATCAAACTTCCAGTATAGCAGTTATAGAAAAGAAAGCTAATAGTGAGAATATAATAGGAAGCCATTCTAAAACACAATAAGAAATGCATACATGTAATGTAAGTCTCAACAATTTGCAACAAAACAATAGTCTCTAGTTTGCTCCATTGTGAATTGGGTCTTTCATAAGCTAAAAAACAGAGCTTGGTTCTAATGAAGGGCTGAGAGAGTTCCAAAAAAAGGTCCCAAAATGCTACCAAAATAGTGGGAACGTGCAAGAAGAGAAATAATTCAAAGAGATAATTGGATCTAATTGCAGATGGGGGAGGACCCACCTTTTTGGACACCCTAAGTCATTGACCAACTTTTGTATGGGGCATGTGTAAGCCATGTTTTCAAAAGTTTCGGGCTTATATTGGGCAAGAGTGTAGTCCATATTGCATCCAACTGCCACAATATTCTTCATGTTCAATGATTGGTTGCAAAAAATATGCGTCCACATGTCAACAGGGCTTTCTTGCTTTAAGTCTAACCACACATGAAGTTTATGTTCTATTGACGATGCCTTCGCCCCAACAATCAAAGAAATAGACAACGTGTGGTGGGATTCAACATGTTGCCATTCTAACTATTTTGTTTCCTTGGATTGGTCCATGTTTGTGGTAATTATTCCTATGAAGCCAACAATTGTTCTAATATCCATTTGGAGAAAAACTAACGAAAAAACTAAATTAAGCTTAGCCTAAAAGTTAGGATGTTAATGGAATTTGGTGCAAGCTTGAACATCTTCCTCAATGTCACAACAACATTGTTTTCCTCAAGCTTAAAAATTGTTCCCTAAACACCACTGAGCATCTTGCCCATGTGAATAATTCATGTGCAAGTTTTTACACTAGTAGAAATCAGCCAAAATGAACCATTCCATTTACAACTACATGCGACTTGTAGTCGTTTGTGACTAGATTTGGGAATATTTGTAACTACAAGACCAAATTTCAACTATTTTGGTCATTCTCACAACTATGATGCAATTATTAGAAATTTTAGCCTATTGGTTGGATTAATTTTACATTTATTTTCATCCATTAAAGGTTGATATGTCCCATTAATCACAATAGTCACCAAATTAGTTGCATCCTAAAGGTATTCTACAATGACATAGGGGTGTATTTTAATGTATGTACTAAAATTATATATATATATATATATATAGTTCATATAATGAATCTCAAAACTAATATTTAAACATTGAATTTTTTTATTCAAATCTGAAAATTGATATTTGGCCCTGAAAATTGTTATTTCAATTGTTAAAAAAATTATTTGAATATCATTATTTCAATTTAAATTCAAAAAGGCTTATTGGATATAAAATTGATATTTGAATTCTAAATTAATAATTTCTGAATCCAAAAATTAGTATTTCAATTCAGAAAATTATTAATTGATTATAAAACGGACATTTAATTTTGAATATTTTTATATTCATATGAAAATTTATGTTACAACTCTGAAGATTTTGCATTTAACTTTTAAATAATCATTTGATTTGAACCCGAAATTTCAATTCCAAATTATTATTTTGGATTCTCAAAATTAATACTTCCAGCGTGAAAATTATTAATTGAGTCTAAAAAGTGGACATTTCAATGTTGAATATTGTTATTTGAATCTGAAAATTGAAATTTAAATTCTGGAAATTGTTATTTAAATTCAAAAAATATATTTGATCTAAAACTTGATATTTGAATTCTAAATTATTATTTTCGAATCTAAAAATTAGTATTTCAATTCAAAAAAATTTATTGAGTCTAAACGTCAACATTTTGATTTTAAATATTTTTATTTGAACTTGAAATTTGTATTTGAATTCTGAAGTTTTAAATTTAAATTTCAAGAAATTACTTGACTTGAAAGTTGAAATTTTAATTCCAAATTATTATTTTGGATTCTTGAAATTAATATTTCAATTCAGAAGATTATTAATTGAGTTTTAAAATGGACATTTTAATTTTGAATATTATTATTTGAATCTGAAAATTAACATTTCAATTCTAAATTTTTTTATTTAACTTCAAAAAACTTACTGGATCTAAAAATTGATATTTGAATTCTGAATTAATATTTTGGAATCCTAAATTTATATTTTAATTCAAAAAATTATTCATTGAGTTTTAAAGGTTTTTTCTACTAGTGTTATCCATAATAATTTTTTTATAAATAATTATAAATGATTATTTTTATTAAATCTAAATTACACTAACTAATTATTTTTATAACATATATTTGTATATTATCTAATTTATTTATTTTATATTAGAAGAAATTAATTAATTAAATTAATGTGACATTACTTTAAAATCATTGTAATTATTTCAGATAAAAATTAATTAGTATGTGCATAAATATTTTCTAATTGATCATTATTATTCACACTCTATAATTTATAACTTCAAACCTGAATCAGAAATTTGGAAAAACTATAGTGTAGTTAAAATAATTATTTTACTGATTTTAGTTTCATAAATTATTGTATATTATTATTAATTCTGTGATTAATCATCTGTGATAAATATTTATAGTAATTTTACAGTAATTATGAAAATGAATGTTATGTTTAAAAGATTATTGTATTTATAGTTAATAATTACCAAGAGAAAAAAACTACTTGACCTATAATATTTTTACAACAATAAATTTATTTTTACAATAAATAATGTAATTAGTTGTATAATAATGTTTAAATAATTCGTGTAAGAATTTACTTTCTAATATAAATTGTTAATTCATTACTAATAATTTTAACCTAAATATCTAAAATAGTTAAGTTTGAAATTATAGTCATTCAATTAGTTTTACATTAATTATATTATATATAATTCGATCAGATTCTAAAAAGTAATAAAATATTTTAAAATATTTTAGTTATTTAATTATTTATGAGTTGTGTATTAATAACTTGTAACTAGATAGCTAGTTTGTTGAATATTAAAAAAATATTGCTTATTTAAATAATTGATAATGAATAATGAATATTTGTAGTACATAATTTATGTTTTAAATATATGTAAGTTTAATCATTATTAATTAAATGATTATATAATTATCTAGTACTTGAATTGTCTAAAAATCTAAAAACTATGAAAGTAAGGCATGAAGAAAGTTTTTGAATTATAACTTAGTTTGTGAGGAAGTTGCAACTTCCAAACTTGTCCCATATTGTTTGTTTTTCATTTCTATTTTGAACACTATATAAACAAGGGGGTGTGATCATCCAATTTCAGATTAAGAATTTTGTGCATATGGGATGAGCAAATCAAAAAGGTTCAACCCAAAACAAAAAGACAAATTATGCACATTTTTTAAGTACTTACCTTTCCAACCTACTTATTTACCTAGTTAGGTAAGTACCTAGTTTGACTGATCGACCTAGGTCAACTTATTTACCTACCTACTTAAATATTTATTTATATGAATAGGTTTTTAACTTAAGAAGGTAAAACCTACCTACTTATTTTTTATCTAAGTAGGTAGGTTGGTATGTAACCTAGGTTTGTAAGCACCTGTTTATGTACCTACCTACCAACCTAATATTAATATTTTTATTAAACTATTTTTTTTTAATGTCACATGTCATATTTACATTGGGCCATGTGTCATAATACAAGATCATCCAAGTATTTGAATTAAACAGCCTAGATTATTTCAAAATAATAATAATAATAATGATTTAAATAATCAAATATTAAGACATGTGGCAACACATCATTTGCCTTTAATTGTGACCAAAATAGTTGCATCTTAGTCGCATATGACAATATGTATACAATGTAGTCAAAGGATGAAATGTATTTGTTGACTTTTTTTTTCATACAATACCCTTTGTCATTTTCAACTAGTTTATCACATGTGACTTATCTTAAGTGACTAAAGGGATTTTAATTGCAAAATGTCTCTTGCGACTAAAATTTAATCATAAAGACTAGTAAAAAATACATGTTTTTCTTCTAGTGTTAGGCTCATCAAAGGAGGAATCCAATCTTAGAAAATGATTTTAGGTTTCAAATAAAAAACATACCATTTGTTTCTTTCTCCGTTCCAACATGGGTTCGCATGTCATTGCCAATAGCCATGGTTTCCTTTCCCATGCCAACAGCAACCTTGCAGGAAAAGCTGATAAAACCATAACCAACTTTTAATAGTCATTTGGGAAAGGCCTTTTCTCAAAACATTCATAGTCGTTGGCCAACATGTTGAGTGTGTCTTCTAAGCATGTAAACAACTTGGTTGTTGCACTAGCAACTAGACCTCCCAACATTTTTCATTTCTCCAGACAAAAGTTAATTTTGAAAATGTTGACAACATAGGGAATGATAAGGTCCAAGTATGAAATTTGACACCAAAGACCACTAGACTTGCTGCACTATGGAAGGTGTAGAAGCTATAACCAACATTGTGTAAATGCCTATAAAAGTTGCACATGGTTCATTGAAAAATCAATCAATATCAGACATAACTGCTTATAAGGAAGCTAGGAACAAAGGGGTATTGAGAATGATAGATATAGAAACAGAGGGTAATATGCCAACAAACACCATTCACATTAGTTTCCAAACATCAAAAGTGCCATCATTGTGAATGAAGTAAGAAATGACCTTGACATTGAAAAGAAATTCGTAAATCACCACCCACAAATCTTCTCCTGCTACATGCTCCATATGGTTCTCAAGATTAACAAGTCTCAAATTGAATATTTGATTTATGCCCAATGGGTCATCGTAATCTATTGTTATCATGTCCATCCTCTTGTAATAAAGACCAGAGATGACATTGAAAATTGTTACTTATAAATTGAAGTCATCCCTATTTCCTAGTGTTACATGTGAATTTTGGTGCTCCTTGGAGTGAAGAAGTCATCCATCAAATAATCATCATGACTGGGAGATTGCAAGGAATTTTTTTTTAACAAATATAGTGACACACCCCTAACTCTTTAATAGACTCAAATGTGAGTCCAAGATGAACACAACAGAAGAATGAAGAGTCGGGGTATGCTCCCTGGCTCACAACACTTTGGGGGTAGAGGGGCATGCTAGAGCTCCGGAATAGGGACTAGGAAGAATGACAAGCAAGTCAATGGGTGTGTAGTCTGTGGGACTACATGCATGTGGTAATGAACTTTTTATGTGGCAAGTGTGGCACTAATGGTGGAACCCTTTGTGTTGATAAATGGCTTTCATATTTTGACATTGTCATAATAGGGAAGTATGTATACACGTATTCCTTTCATCTTTGCTTCTATAATAAAATCCATGTCCACACATTTTAAACAAAAGGTAGATTTTACACATCTTTGGTTTTGGTAGTGCAAAGTCAACATTCTTCCAAGATGGGAATTGATACCCCTTATTTGAATTTGACATTAATAGTGGGATGCTACAAATATTGATTAAGGCACATTTCTACCACATGTAACTTTTCTTTTTCTTTTTTTTTGCACGGCATCATGTGATGAAGGGCTCCAAATCCTTCATTGCCCCTCAATTAACCATCACTAATCATGCATTTCTATATTGTAGATAGGAGGAATCAATTTCAACACACATAAATGAAACAATGTGTCTTTTGACATGTAATTAAATCCAAATGTATTTTTTCAAAAATTAGGGTGCATAAATATATGAAACTTGAAATCATAGACTTTGGATAAATTTACAGAATATAAATAATAAGATTTTTTTTTCAGTTTTTTAAATTTTCATTAATTTTCATCCTATCAATTGTTGACAAATGTCACCACCTAAACTAGGTTTAAAATCTAATTTAAGTGGGTAAGTAGACTTAATCTACTTGCTTAGGCTCACCTAAGTAACCACCTAATGTAGGTAGTTTAAGCATGTACATAATATTCAGTCAATATTCCAATGATGACCACAATGCATGTCATTCGTAAAGTTTAATCCTTGGACCCCAAGGATAGAGTTCAACTACTTTACCACCAAGCCACCCCACTTGTTGTTTAAATAATATAATGTTTATTCTATTTAGACCATACTTCATTTAAACATTAGAAATTTAAATTTAATAATTCATATTTTTAAAATAATTAATTCAAATGAAAAAATGAAAAACTTATTCATAAATTTCTTTCAATAATCTACACAACTATATTATTTATTTATTTTAAACGTAAATTTAGTTCAAAAAAAAATTATTTGAATTTTGTTATTGAATGACATTTCAATGACCATACTTTGGAAAAATTCAATTCAAACACCTGATTAGTAATTGAAAAAATATTTATTAACATACATGAATAAATAAAATACATCTTAAACCTTCATTTGGTTTAAGAAATTATGTTATACAAAATTTCTTCCTACATATCATAATTTTTCTAATTTAAACATATGAATCCATATAATTTATCCACATAAAACATTTATTGATAGATCACAAATCAATTACATATATATATATAAATCATATTAAATATGAAGTATAATTTTAATTTTAATATTTTAATTTAACTTGAATAATAATTAATTAGTATTAAAATATTAACTAATTTTTTGAGATTTTTGTTTTTATTCAATTTTACACATAAAACCTAATATAATTGTGTAATAATATATCTTACACATGTAGGATAAAATTATTTATTTCTATAAATATATTACATAAACTTAAATTTAATGTACAAATAAATTATATTTATAATATATTTTACTTTTACTATTCAATTTTATTTCAATGTATTATATTTAATTTAGTCACATTGAATATTTTGAATGAATTTTATATCAAGTATATTTTTGTATTTTTAATAAAGGTTTTTAATTACCTATATGTATAATATTAATCAAAATTAGTTATTTACATTCTATCTTTTATTATGTCCATTTGTACTCATATTAAATTATTAATAATCATTTTTGAATAATTGTAAAGTAAGTATATGATCGCATTGTTTTTGTAATAACACATCATTTTGTCCACGTCATTTTCATAGTGATTCTTTAGTCATATTTGAAATGACTTTATTTTAGTCACATTTTCAAATGATGTTTTGGACAATCATGTCATTTTGTCATCAATCATGGATGCTATATGGATGAAAATTTGCAATAAAAAAATAATGTCATTTTCTTATTACCACATCATCATCTCTTAGTCAAATGCACCACTAATATATGACTACAATTTTTTTCACATAAGATTTGAAACAATATCCTATGATTACAATCAATTATGTAGTCGTTTAGAACATCTAGTCATTGATTTTTTGGTTGTAAACTACATATTTCTTTTTAGTGTTATGTATGTACCACCTACATACCTACCTCTACATAATTACTATATGCCTACTTACCTACTATCTACTTACTTACTGAGCACATACACCTTACATACCTACCTACTTAATTACTAGGTACTTACATACATATATACCTACATACCCACTAGCTACCTAATAGGTTATTTAATTATAAATAGCTATTAAGAGACTATTTAAATAGGTGTTTAAAATAAATAAATATGTATATGTTATTTAAATGTGTACTTAAAATAAAGACTATCTAAATAAATACCTAGTAAGAACTTATGCTACTTAGTAGGTAGGTATGTGCTAGGGAATAGTTGCAACTAGGCTACAACTATGTGATTGGGTTGTAACTAAAATTTTATCTCATATTGTTTGTCTTCCCTTTCAAGTTTACAAACTATATAAGTAGGTTGGTTTGGAGTAAACACATTCAATTGATTTAATTGCCATGTGGGAAGAGTTCATCACACATGCTCGACCCAAAAGGCTAAACTTAAAATAAAATAGGATTTTGTTGTAAAAGTTTTAAACCTAGACCTACCTACCTACCTACTTAGGTTAAACCTATGGCTAGGTGGTCAAGCTTAACCTAGTTGTCACATGGCCTATTGTAAATGGCTTAGTTTGAAACTAGGATAGGTACCTTAAGTTCTTAACTAGGCTAAACCTATGGCTAGGTGGTCAGGCTTAACCTAGTTGTCACATGGCCTATTGTAAATGGCTTAGTCTGAAACTAGGATAGGTACTTTAAACTCCTAACTAGGCTAGAGGTGGCTTAACCTAGGCCTTTAACTTAAGCCTAGCTTAAATGCCATGTGGCCTATCATAAATGGTCCATCCCTAAACTAACCCTAAATGATTATAGGGAAATCTTAAATTGCCATGTGGCATAATCTTAGGCCACCATGTGGCATAATCTAATTGCTTTAATAAGATGGTTGACAAAAAAAGAAATTTTTATTTGGCAAAATATTTTGAAAAATCCAAATGACGCCATGTGTCACATTCTTAGGCTACCACATGTGAACATATTGGTGTGCACTATAGTCACAAGTGTAGTTGCAAGTGTAATCGCAAGAACTCATCCCTAGATACGTATAAAATCTCCATACACATATTCTATGAAAAATTATTTCATCCATCATTTGTGAATAGTGGTCATCTACAACTTGTTGTTTACTACTATGTTGATTTTTAGTTGTTGTGTCACTTGTGATTAAAATTTAATTGCAAACGACAATCACAAATGATGGTTTTTCTACTAGTGTAAGTACATAGTAGGTAGGTAGGTATTTAGTAGCATTACTACATATCTTGTCCTCTTTCTAACCTTTTTGTCAAAATGGACATTGAACAATTTTGGGATAAGTTTAAAAAGACCAATCATTTATGATAAGTAAATGCTAGTAAAACATACAAATGTAAGATGACTAAACATCAACACAATGCCATAGTGGCATGACCAATATGATTAAAAAATACACACTATTAACTAATGTGTCACGTCAACATGGGTGCCGATTGTTTTCATTTATGACTAATATTTGTCATGTCAAAAATGACTAAATTGATTAAAAACTAGTACATTAACCTAACTAAAAGTATGTGGCATCATATGAATGGTTGAATTTTATGATGATTGTGTTGAATGGTATGTCCATTTCGACTAATCATGTAACTAAACGTATGATGTGGCTTATCTTTTCTAACTTATTTATTTGATTGAATGTGATGACATGGGCAGTCCATTTTGATTAAACATGTGACTAAATGCGATGATGTGGGCTATCCATTTTGACATATATATCAAACAAATTGTGATGACATGGCAATTCCATTATGATTACACATGTTACTAAGTGTGATGATATGTTATGTCCATTTCAACTTATCTATATGACAAAGTTTGATGACATGGTGGGTCTATTGTGACTAAATGAATTAGTTAATGTGATGACCTGGCATGTCATTTTTAACTTATGTGTATGACTACGTGTGATGATAGGGCATGTTGACTTTCACTTATTATTTTACTAATTGTGATGAATGGCACGTGTAATCTAAATATCAACTTCATTGAATATGATTACATGGCATGTCTAGATTCACTAAAAGTTTGACTAAGTCATGATTTTTTTTCTTTTCAAAAATATCTTATTGATTAAACATTTAGCATATTAGGATTTAGGGATTGAAAAAATTACAAAATTGGAGCATTAAAATGAGGTTAGGATTCATTAATGCTCCCAATCTGCAATGCTTCAACCCTAAATCATGATATGATGAATGTTCAATAACAAATTGAAATAACCCTATGAACAATACAACACATACAAACATATCTAGACAAAATTGATGACTTCTACTTAATTCTAAAAACATATTACAAAAATTAAAAAAAAAATACTTTTATAAATATGGTGTAAAAATTGTATTGCAAATGAAGTTCATACATAAGTCACATGATCATCTATAGACATGTATTTTGCACAAGTATATTAGGAAAAATCATGTTTACACAAATTTCTATATTAGGTTCCAGGGCCAAAGTATTATAAACCCCATTGCCTCCTTTATAGTACAAATTGGAAGGGTTGTAATCTAGCAAAGGATATGGTAAGGCAACAATAGCTTGTAAGCTTGTAGCAATTGCGACATATATGCAATTAGGTGGCATTGCTTTGTTGTGCGTTAAAGCTACCCCTCCATCGTACTTGATGAAATTACCAATGGCTACACCTTGCCTTCCAACTTTAGTAAAAAAAACAACACAATAATTTCTTTTGTATTGCAAAACAAATGCAAAAATTTGATTAACAAAGTACTACATATTTAGTTCTATTCATTACAATACTGCAATTGAACATAACATAAATCACTTGATTTAAATGAACTTACATTTGGTTGAGAAGATGCTCCATCTTCTTCAAATGCCACAACATCTTTTAGATTTGATTTCATTTGAACACTTGGGGGTTTCCTTTGACCTTTTTTTGGTAAAATTGTAACCTCTTGAATTGTCACATGTGGGTCAAACCTATACTATTTACAATTCTGCAAATTCCAAAACACCCACACATTGTAGATGGCACAACAAAGATTTTCTAACATAAATGAACTTAGACACTTAAAGCATGAATAATAAGTATTCGGTATTTAGGTCGATTGCTAATCACCTACCAATCCCCTACGTTGGTTGTCAAACAAAAGATGACAATTCTTTCCAATGCATGTTCTATGCTACGAATCACATCTGCCCATGTAGGTGGGACCCCATGTACCCTATAGTGTCTAGTGCCTCTAACAACCCTTTCAAACATGGCCAAAAGGTGTTCATCAAGTAATTATATTCTACTTATGAATTAAAAGACATGGGCAGAATATATGAGAATGGCATGTTGCTTATGCATTTGAACAAATAATCATTTATCAACAATGTATTACGTGGACCTAGATTCCTAAATCTTTGACTGATCTCCTCTTATACTCTCTTCATGTTTTTCAAAACAAGCTCCCTATTTACATTCAATGGATGGCGTATGTGGGCATGTTCACATTTTTCATCCCAATATCCCAATATCAAACTTTTGGAAACAATGTTGTAAGAACTCAAACACATGGGGATGAGGGCTTATTAATTTGTTGCCACATGATTCTACATGGATTAATGGCTTCCATCTTATTGAATATTTCATATGTGTCACATCACATAATAAGTCATTGACATCTAGGACCAATAAATAATATACTAAGTCTATTAGGGGCTTGCTTGGAAAACCAATGTAATCACCCACTATAACATCCACACTCACCTTTTTATGTTCATTTGTGAACATGTTGCTACCACCCCCCACTTGGAGAGCCCGTGATTTTGATTGAGTTGCCTATCAAAGCTTACTTTAATTGAGCAATCTTTTTCTAAAATAAAGGGAGAATGGACCATGTTTTTAGTTTGTTCCTTGATCATTACATTTTCAATTGGACTACATTTTAAAAGATTGTCAGATCCAATATAGCATGATAGGTTATGTTGGATCTTGTCTACCCCAAATTGTTTTGTCTGTTGAGTTCCATAGTTAAGTGATAGTAAGCCATGATCCTGAAAGGCCCATCCACATCCAATAAAAAAAAAAGATTTTGGACTTTATAAGGTATTTCAAAACAATGTAGCATGTGAATAGAAATGATAGTAGAATAAATGGCAGAACATACTTTTCCCATACTCCCAACATTTTGTTCTATTTTTTTAACAAGGTTTCTTTTCCCCTTTGATTCGGATCCAAAACCATGCAAACTAGCACTTGATTTTAGAAACCTTCACATCTCCTCCATAATATTAGACATTTTCCTTTGGTTTTCCATTAGCCCATCAATGGTCTTCCAAATTTCATCTTGGCTGCTTTCTAGGGCTTCAAAACACAAGTCAATTTCAGAAACCATAATACTCTCATCTCCTCCTAGCATCATAATCAATAGGTTCATCATCTTGTATAATCAGCCACATCCCATGTCTCTTTTGTTCAATTATTTCTTACCATAAAACAACACAATTTGCACAAATATTGGAAGTAAACATGAATTATTACTATATGTAACCTTGTAGTCACCTTATTTGCAAAAAATAGTTACACAATGATGATTAATTAGTTTTTTTTTTTTAATTATCACCAAATGCAATAACCTTATAGCCGTAAATTTTTAATTGCTTATAAACATGTTGAATACAATAAATTACATGTTACACTATTTATTATTGAATTTGAAATAATTGTTTAAAAAAAACGAAAATCAAATTGCCTATCTAACAATACTTTTAGTGGTTGATTAAAGGAGATTTTTATATGCTTGGTCCATCCCATTTATCTAAATGTTTTTGAATCTAAGTAAAGGTGTTTTACTTCTATTCTAACCGCATCCTCCTTTTCATGTTAAAGTTCTTTCCACTTGCTACCTTTTTCTCTTTCGAAGTCTTTTTGGATCTTGGCCACTGTTGGGGGCCTTCCTAGATCCATCTTTTAAACCCAATCAAATCCACAAGTCAAAAAACTACATTGCATAATGATCAAAACAACCAATAAATTTACAAAGAAGGCAAAAATATAAACCAATCATTTTGCAATTATTGTTTCTCCAATGCGTTTGACGCGATGTGCATTCTTTTGTAAGGAATGGGCTTTCATCATCTTAATAAATTGTTCAATTTTTGCCTCTTGATGCAACACTACTTTTAACTAATTCTAGTGTTGCTTTATGTAATTTGAAGGTCACCCTTCATCATATTCCATCTTCTTTTTCAAGTATGCCCTCTTGTGTTTCAATATTATTGCTACTTGGTCCTTGACATGTTTATACCCAAGTTGATGGTCAATGTAATGAAACCCTACTTAAAGGGCTCCTTTTATACACTACAATTCCTCTGTTAGTTGTTTTCTAATATCATCAATCATAGGGTTTAGTTTGATTGTATACCTTTGTAATTGTGATAACCAGTTGCTCCTACCACCACCAATAGGTTTTCCCTCGACATTGCATTGTACAACAAGGATGATTGTTGTACCATTTTTTCAACTAAATTATTCCCCAATCTTTTCATTACTTTATCCATCGCCCAATGCCTTGCCTTTTGTTTAGTTTGCTTAGAATGGATGTCTAACAAAATTACATGTGAATATGGTTGGCATGATAAATCCCCAATTGACCCAATGTCTTTACCTTGTGTTGTCATTGTTATAATCGTTGTAGGACATAATAATTGTGGATTCCCTTGCAACATAATAACCCCATGTTACACTTGTTGCCATGATGATCCAAGTTGTTGGTTTACAACTGGTTGAGGGGAATTACATACAACAAAAAGTTGTTGTTCAACTTGGATTTGCAAGCGAAGCAAGATCATGCATTTGCTGGTTTGTAGGTGCTCCGTGTGGACATAATGTAACATGTGGTGGCATAGGTACATGACTTAGTGGCCATGTTGCTTGCATTGTTGGAAATGATTATGTTTACACATTAACTATAGTTGCAACATTTGTAGGCCAAGGCACATGCGGATATCTAGGTGGCCTTTGTGGGAATGCACCTAATGCCACATTGGGTAGCCAACCTTGATTCATAAGCCAACTAGGATATGGTGGCCAACTCCTAGGCATTGGCTAACCTCCAAGCCAAGCTACAGGATGTTGAACATTTTGGGCCAATGTTGGGTTTGCCAATGTTGGTCTAGTTCCAAATTGACCTACAAAATAAAATAAAATTCACAAGTCATAAGAGATGCATGTAGATAACATAACTCACCAATACATATATCTAAATGACCAACATTGAAAAGGGCAACAAGCACAATCAAACCTCATGTTATTTGGTTTTAGGACAATGTTGGTTACATCATTGAAAGTCCTACTCCAACATAAAAATAATGACCTATAAAATATGAAAATGTCAGTAATATGAACTATAGACATTTCATTGAAATTCCATGCAATTTATTGACCTAAATAACTTCATTCAAAATTGGGCAAACAAACCTCCTATTAGTTGAACTTTTGTATGTGGGGCCATTGTAGTTGCTACTCTAGAAGCAAAATGGCTTGAACATTACTTGAATTGATTAGTAATATATCATGTTTACTTCAACATGATCCACCATAATTACAACTAGTTCATCAAATTCATTTAATGATATGGGTAAAATTCCAAACCTTTAGTTGAAGATGGGTGCTAGGCCAATGTAAAAGGATGTGTTATGCCAACTTCTCCATCAAGTTGTTGGCATGCCAAAATAAAACAATAAAATTCTATAAGACCCAATTGAAAGTGAAGTGAAAACCAAAAAATAAAGTAGAAAATCTGGGTAACCAAACCCATGGTTCTAGAATGTGGAGGTTGTGACAATTAGACACATGATAACCATTTTTATTGCTACTAGGACCTAGAGCCAACGTGCTCAATTAGCCAAGCTTTTTAGTTGTTCCCTTATTAACATGATCACCAAATCCATCTTGGTAATTAGGGGTAGCAAATGGAATTGTTACTGGATGAAGTTGATCAACCAAAGCCTTCCTCATGGTCCACCGCTTAAATTATGGCCTTGAACCTTTCTTGCCCTTCTTTTACAACCAAGACATTTAACAACATTAATCTTTTTGAATGACATTGCCAAATCAACATAATAACTATTATTATGAGCCATGACCAATGAACTGTGCATCCCAATATGTTTTTGGGTTAATAAATGGTGTTTACTTTGTAAATCTATATGATTCAAATGCTTAGAATCCATCACTAAACCAAAAATTTCTGTGTGATATTGTTTTTTCAAAGCACCTATAATTTTTGAATTAACTTTTAGTTGAGTGAGCAAATTGGGTAACCTTTATTCTTCATTATGTTCAAGTCTCATGTTTGCTTTCAAAAAAAAAAACCTTCAAGATAATCCTAAACATCAAACCAAATTAATGTAAATTATAATCATGTACCAATGGTTTTTTTTCTTCCTTATTTTTGCTATTGTGAGAATCGTCGTATGATTCACCTCTAATTTATTTTTTTGAATAGTTTGAATCAGCCTTCTTAGGTTTCTTAGAGGTAAAACCTTGTTATTCTTTTTTAAACTTCGAGCTTTCCATAATTGCAAGTTGTTTGTTTTTACACAATCGAACATTACATTGTGGTGTTGATCACATGCCAACCTTCAACTTCTTTCACTTTTGGTTATGCTTTTCTACAAATTTATTTTCACAAGCTTTTGTAGCAACTAATTTTCTTTCCCTAAAGAAAAACAAATAAATGAAAGTGACTTCATGTTTGACATATAAACAAAACCACTAAATGTGATGATTACAAGATTACAAGTGCATGTGAAAAATTATGAGTGAAAAGGCAAGTGTGAAAACAAAACATGAAATCTTGTGAAAAGGTTAGTATGGGAGCAAATGAAACATGAAATCATGTAAAAACATAACAACAAAGAGTGCAAAGAGTGTACACTTAAAGGGGGTCGATGATTTGAATTCAAAAGGATTGATTGATCCAACGACAACGATTCCATTGCATAGAAAAGATCTAATGATATAAGATTTTTTGGATTACTTGTTTCCATGCTTGTAATTATATAATCATAAATGACTAAATTTATTCAAATTATGTGCCACTTCAAATCTAAAGTGATTGCATTCAGTCAGAATGTTAGTTTATGTAAGGTGACAAAGTCATTCAAATTGCCACCTCACATATAAAGTGATTGAATTCAATCACAATATATGCCACCCTATATGCCACCCTATATGCCACCTCATAGATCAAGTGACTAAATTCAATCACAAATATGCCACCTCACATATAAAGTAATTGAATTCAATCACAAATATGCCACCTCACATCTAAAATGATTGAATTCAGTCACTTTATATGCCCCTTCATTTGCTAGCTAATATATATATTTAAAAATAAAATGGAAAACCTTAAATGAATTGGAAAAAAACTTGAACATTGCTTCTACATTGCATGAAACATACATGTTTATGTGCTTGATTTTTACATTAATGAAATTATATTATAATGTGTTTTGGTGCAAAAGCTAGCATTTTTTAAAAACAAAATTACATAGATCAATGCAAATGGAATGAATGAAGCTAAATGAGATGTACCTCCAATCTGCACCAAGAATTTTAATCATCCTGGTGTGGTTTTTAATAATGTTGCACAACCAATTATTCTCATAATCAATTGTAGCTTGCTTGCCATCCATCATTCAAACGTATCAACTTGATTGACACACTCTACCATGCAAAGTAAACACCATGTTGTTTATCCCATGTATCTATTTATTTTTCCATTTGTGTTTCTGCATTGGATTTTATCTTTTTAGTAGAACATCCTTTAGTTAATACATATGTAAAAATATTGTTTGCATACTAAATACTTATAGAAATTAATGTTAACATCTTATGGAATTCACCAAAGAATGTCAAATTCAACTCCATTGATCTTACAATTGTATTTATTAACTTAAATTAAAGTGAATTGAAAATGTGAACAACATTGGAACTCTAATGATTGAAACACCTTATATTGACCTCTACTAACCCTAATATACCATATAAGGATCTTTTCAAACATTTAGTGGGACAAAGGTGATGGGTAATGAATAGGAAAAAACATAATCCTAAAAGTTCTACCATAGGTTTTTGAGCTTGAATTTTGGTAACTTAATTATGTTTGATAATTGTGTTGTGCAATCACATTGATTTTGCAATGTATTAAATATGTGACAGTGGAGGGAATGTGAGGGGGCAACTAAAATTGATAATCTTTTGATTCATGCAATGTCCAACAACAACATGTAAGTAATATTTCTTCAAACTTAAAAATCACATTTGTTTTTGGCAATTTTTATATTTGTTCATGGAATTCCATGTTATAGATTAATGATTTTGAAAGGCCACAATCATTGTCGTAACCCTAGCCTTGCGCTTGCGACCAAGGCAAAGGCTTGCAAGAGTGCGAGCTAAGAAGGAAGCCTGGGAGTCACATCTCATGCTCCTAGGAGTGTAGGAAAGTGTGAGGGAATGAACCCTCACACTCTCGATTAAACTCCCACTTTGGGAATTGGAATCCCGATGGACTCCCAAACTTTCAGAGAATGATTACAAGGGTCAAAACCCATTAGATTGAAGCATTGGAAAGCTCTTGAAACATAGATGTCGAAAATGGACTTGCATGACCCATTTGGACACTTCAAACACAAGTTATGGTCAAAAGAAAGGCCGGGAGTCAAATTGCCAATTTGACTCCTAACCACTAAAAGTCGGGAGTCACCCCAATTTACTTGCATGTAGGTGGCATGTGATTACCATTGAAAAACTATCAATGAGAGCTACAATTTTTCTTCATACTTCATTTTCATCGGAGGTCTACATGCAAAGTTATGGGCCCCAAAGTTATGCAAGTCCCAATTGTGGAAATTTTGGGATTCGCACTTGGGAGTCCCGGGACAAAATGACATTTGGGTGTTAGTCCCATTGTTAGACACATAGTATACCATAAGGGGGAAGGTGGTGGCTTCCCCCAAGTTCAAGTCGTGGTGAGTCTTGTAAGTCCATGTTTGCCCGTGGCTTGTCTGTGCACCAAAGTGCTCCAATTATGCACTAACCAACTTGTTTGGTTTGTGCAGGTCCATGTGAGTAATTAATGCTTGTCACTATTTCTAGTCCCCATCCCAAAGCTCCAACACACCCCTGCACCCCAAAGTGTTGTGAGCCAAGGAGCATGCCCCAACTCCTTACTTTTCCATTGTTTTTGCCTTAGATTCACATTTGAATCTATTAAGGGCAATCATATGTTTTGTTTGTCATGTATGGAATTTATTTAATCTTAAAATGCAACACATCTTTTTGTTCTAGATTATGATTAAACGTTTTAACTAACATTTGTTATTCTTGAATGGTGAACTTCAAAAACTTCAAACATTTTTGAAATCTAATGTAATCCATCAATTTCAAAACATTTTAATTCCTAATTTGATGATAAATACAACAACAATGAACATATTCAATGGATTTTGGTCAATGTTCATTGTTTTGCATTTTCAAATTTGTAGATTATGATCAAACTTCTGCATACATGTGAAACTTTTGTAATGAATATTGTTTCTTTGATTCAAATAAGGTTTTGCATCATGTATATAATAATTTTCCCAATTTTAATTGGATTTTGCTGATTTTGATATGGCATGTTTGTTTTCACTAATTATTTGACTAATTATGATGAAATGGCATGTCCATGTCACTAATGTTTTGAACATTTGTGATGATATGGCATGTCCATGTCATTAATGCTTGATTAATTGTGATGACGTGGCATGTCCATTGTCATTAATGTTTTGACTAATTGTGATGACATGGCATATCTTAGATGGAGGGTTTGACTAATTGTTATGATATGGCATGTCCTATTTCATTACTAGTTAGATTAATTGTGATGATTTGGAATGTCCATTGTGATTGATTATGTGACTAAATGTGATGACATGAATTGTAGATTGTACATTTTGCCTATTTATGTGGCTAAGTACATGATGATATGGTAGGTGCATTATGACAAATTGCTTGATAGCTTATGACGATATGGTAGGTCCATTATGACTAGTCCACTTGAGTAATTGGCATGTCCAATGTTAATTATGAAATTACTTATGTTGGAATGGTACACATAACTTATTCAAATTCATCAAATCATACAATACATTTAGCAATTCAAAGTAAATTATCAACTAGTTTTTCTCAAACTTGATTTCCTTTCATTGTGATATTTTATTTTTTAGATGATGGATGTCATGATACAAATTTAATATATGTTTCCACCTTTTGTAAATAAGTTATATATTAGCTATTGTTATATATTTTTTATTTTGCAAACCAAATAGGAAGGTAGATACTAATCTTATCCACTTATTTTATAAGAAGTGAAATCATTTGCTTTGAGAAATGAACCTATGTTTACCAAAAAAATTGAATTAACAACAAAAATTCAACACATATTTGCATATAGTTCAAAACTCTGCAATAATATAATCTTTACATACTCACTTTGTTGATTTTACAGGTTTAATTTGTGGTTTTTTTTTAGAGGGCTTAGAGTAGCAATTGAAAATGCTTCCAACTTTTGATCCCCAAACTTTGTTTGAAGTTGATGAACTTGAAGCAAGTCTGTGACCGGTTGTGGGGAGATCGGACACCCACCTGGTCGGTCACTGGGTTTCTGCTTCTGGTGCTGATCTTTTGTTGAAGGGTTTAAGTAATTAGATCCGCCGAAAAGGAGGGAGTGATGAAGGCGGCTGAGTTATGATCTGGGCGGCTAAGGTTTTGTAACGGAGAATGAAAGCTTGAATGAGAAGTTTTGGTGTGCAAAGGAAGATCCTTTAAGTCGGAACGGTGAGAGTGGTTGGGCAGCGAACGCATTCTCTGGAGGTAGCAGAATAGTTGTTGAAACTGATGTCTGATCTTCTTTCGCTGCGCTGATCTGGTAGTTTTGAGGCTAGCAATCTCTCCAGGGAATTAGCATGTGAGGATCGAGAGGGACTGTTTTTGGTTTTCTTTCAAGGTACTGCAGGACTCTAGGAAGATACATTGTAAGAGCAGACAAGTTCTACTCATTCATTTTTATTAATATGACTAAAAGCTCAGGGAAAAAGGGCAGACTCTGAGACTTTGTTGTTGTGGTTTTGTGTTGAATGGATTGGCTTCTGTAGAGGTGCTATGCATTTGTGTGCATGTTATTGAGAGGATCTGTAGGTCCTCCTTTTTGGTATCAGAGCCGTTGAGATCTGGTAGTTCTAGGACTAACCCGAGAGAGTGTATGCAATGAGCAAACATGTCATCGTCAAGCCCTGAGGAAGTGTCGCCCGAGCTATTATCCCGGGTAACCCGTGAGGAAAGACTTCTCCTGTCTTTTGATTTTTACAGCAGACAGGGAGCATCAACCAGGGGTGCTGTAGTTTTGCGATTAGAAGGCTTTGGTATAGTGACCATTGTCGGATGCGATCTGGAAGCAGCCCGCGTTGGGGACATCGCAGTTGAGATTGTGCACAATGGCTTCCATACAAGGGCAGAAGTGTGGGTAAAGGCGAGGAATGGACCAAATGGATGGGTCTCAACCTCCCGAATGTAGCACCAATATTTCTTCACGTCGTACCTTGTGTCGAGTGACGCCATCGTCGGCCGAAGAGGTGCATAGTAGACCAAGGGTCGGCGACATCTGGGTACCCAATTCTATGCCCACAGCCAACCATTTTCCCCGAATATACATACCAGGAGTGGAAGACCTGTTTCAGACGGGAAATCGTGTTCTCAGGATAGAGCACGGAGGATCACGCTCGCGCTTGATTTGTTGGCGGATATGGCGCGATGCGGGAAGTAGCTGGCAGTTCCAGCTAGAATCATCAAATGAGCAGGACTTCTCTCTCATTCCTTCTGTCTTTTCAGCTGTTCCTTTGAGACCAGTTTATGAAGGTGAGCAAGCCACCTTCCAAGGTCGGAATAACATCTAATTGTTGAGAATTTTGGATTAGAGGTGGTTTGTCTTACAGGATGACGAGTCCGCAAGGCTTGGATGAGTTATTCTGGGGACGGGAGTACGAGGATGTGGGTGATTGGGCAGAAAGACTTACAATGGCTGCGGAGGTGCGCGATCTCACCGCAGACAAGCTTTTCAAGATCGCAAAATTGAACCTGAGGGGCCGGGCTAAAGACTGGTTCCGAAAGTTGCAACCAGCGCCAGCTGACTGGGCTGAGTTGCGAACCTTGATTATTCAGAAATATGGAGGGGTTGATGCTGACGACATCCGCATGAAGATGGATGCCGTCAAGCAAGAGCCCAAGGAACGCGTAAGGAAGTATTTCGAACGGTTGGATAGGCTGTTTCGAAAGGGACAAATTCCGGATGTCGAGCAGCACAGGCGTTTCTTGGCCAGACTGAGGCCTGAGATACGTAAGCTGTGTATGGTTAGAGCATTTGCAGACATCGAAGAACTAGTGGATGCTGCAGTTGAGGTCGAAAGAGTGTTGGGCGAGCTCGGTGAGACGCCACTGGAGCCATTCAAGGAGGAGAGGGAAGAGATGACCGAGGAAAACATTATGGAGAAGCAGGTCTCGACATTGAATGAGACTTTGATCAATCTGTTCAAGGGAGTTGTGAAACAAGAGGCATCATCTTCTTCCACAATCAACGGAGGGTGTCAGATGTGCAAAGGGGGAAATCACTTGTCCACCGCCTGTCCAAGGCTAAACGAAGCACGGCCGAAATGTGCAAAGTGCGGGATGCCACATCGGACAGAAAATTGCGGGATCAAGTGCAACTACTGCACGGGTCTGGGACATTCCGAAGATAGATGTTGGAAGAAGCCGAAGGATGAAAAATCGCCTTCTGGAGCGGCTAACTACTTGGAAGTGTTGGTCAATGACGAAGAAGCAATCCTGCGACAATTAAATAAATTTTGTGGGAGTGAAAACATTTTCTCTCACACAAGGGTGCCCAGAAGGAGAGTGCCCGTTGAGGTGGAAACAGGAGGGGAGGTACCGACCCCTCAAACTGTGGGGGATGGACTTGGTGCTGGCCGAGATGTTGCGGTCAGATCCAAGATCCTTTCTCACTTTATAAAAGGCAAGGTTTCTCTTTCACCGATGGAAACCATTCTGCTTGTTCCAGGGGAGCTGGAGCATTTGGAGAGCTTAGTGAAATTGGCTCGAAGGAGGCGGGATTCTGAAACGAATGAAAGTCCTGTGTCGATGGTATCTGCAGTGCCTGCCTTGAGGCGGGTATGCATCAACAAAAGCCATCGAAGTAAAACTCTACATCTGCTTGTAGAGATTAATAATTACGTTGTTGAAGGACTTGTGGACACATGGGCCTCAATGACAGTCATGCCAGCGGCTGTTGTGCGGGAATTAGGAATGATGCACCTGGTCACTGGATCGGAGACCTACAAGACAGCGTCGGGCGTCATCACTCAGGCTCTCGGCAGGATTGATGAGGTGCTGGTGAAAGTCGGGGGAGTCCAGTGTGCCATGACATTTATGGTCGTGGACACAGACAGCTATGATGTGCTGTTGGGTTTGGATTTTCTCATGAAGATAGGCGTGATTGTGGATGTGGAGCGTGGCCTCATCCAGGTGAGGCATGGACCAGGTGCCAATGTGGAAGTGCTGCCTCTGACAATGGTGAATCTACTGCAAAGGGTCGAATTGACAAACATGATGCCAGAACCTACAACTTTCTGGCATAGCTCACCCCCTAGAGATAAGTGTGACCGAATTGCGGAACAGGAGCACGCAGATGCTGCGATCTCATTGGACACTGACTCGGGCACTAAAGGCAGTGAGTACGGTGAAGTGTTTGCAGACCTGGTAAAGCAGTATGAGTCAGAAGATGAGTTTGGGGGGGATGAATTGGCAAAATTGATTGAGGCAGAAGGACCGCCGGAAATCTTGCAACTGATTTTGCAGGGATAGGCGGATGACTTCATGAAGGAGGAGGTCACGGATGGAGACGATTATGCAGATTGGATAAGGTGGGTTGCGGATGAAGAGCAGAGCATGCGCGAGGAACACGCGACCAAGTGCACAGCAGAGCTTGCGTCACAGCAGCATCGCACTTTGAACACTGCGTTGGTACCAACATTTTTGCAAGTTGGAACGGTGGGGAGTAGTGAGTCTGAGCATCCCAGTGATACACGATTACACCCATCCAGTCATAAGAGTGGGGATGCACGGTGGAATGATATATCCCAGCGAATTAAGGTCGATTCCAATTTGGAGAAAGGGAGGCAGCAGCAACTCTGGGCCATGCTTGAGCAATACCAAGATGTCTTTGCCTGGAACAAAGGTGAATTGGGTTGTTGTACTGTTGGGGAGCATGTCATAGATACCCAAGGCTTTCCGCCTTGCAGGGCTGCACTTGGCAGACTGTCGTATTGGGAGGAGGCCGAAGTGAAGCGGCAGATTGACGCTCTGGTTGAGCTTGGAAAAATGAAACCTAACAATTCTGAGTATGCTTGTCGGGTCACTTTGCCTGTAAAGAAAGACGGAAGCAGACGCTTCTATGGCGACTACAGGCCGCTCAATGCGTAGACTCGGCGGGATTCATTTCCGATGCCTCTGGTGGAGGACGTAATTGATCAGTTAGGAGATTCGGCATGGTTCACTGCGCTGGACTTGCAGTCCGGTTTCTGGCAAATCCGAATGGCGCCAGAAGACGTCAAGAAGACTGCGTTAATCACTAAGACCGGCTTATATGACTAGACTGTCATGCCGTTTGGATTGAAAAACACGACAAGTACGTTCACCCGGATTATGTCAGAAGTATTCAAGGAATTGGGAAGCAAGTTCCTGAAGGTTTTTGTGGATGACTTCAACGTTCACAGCTGCAGTTGGGACGAACATCTACAACATCTGCGGATGGTTTTGTGCACCCTCAGGGGAGTGAACCTCAAACTAAATCCGAACAAGTGCTCCTTTGCTGTGAAAAACATTACTTTCCTAGGTCATATTGTTAGTGGGGATGGTACAACACCTGATCCAAGTAAGATTGAGGCGGTCCTGCATTTTCCTCAGCCCAGGACGGTCACGAATGTCAAATCATTTTTGGGCTTGACAGGCTACTACAGGAAGTATGTTAAGGGGTATGCACGTCTGGCGGCTCCTCTGTTCGAGTTGACAAGGAAGGATGCTGACTTTGTGTGGAATATAGGCTGTCAGCAGGCTTTTCAAGCATTGAAGTCTGTGCTAACTAGAGCACCCATCCTCACGAGACCTGACTTCAAGAAGGAATTTTGCCTGGACGTAGACTGGTCACCGAAAGGGGTAGGAGCCATTCTGTCTCAGAAAGTGAGTGCCTTAGAAAAGGTCGTTGCATATGCCAACAAAGGTCTGTCAGTCGCACAAAAGAAATTCCATCCTATGGAAGGGGAGTGTTATGCACTCATCTGGGGGATTATGCATTTTAGACGATACTTGTACAGAAGTCAGTTTGTGGTGCGCACTGATCATAAACCATTCGAGTGGTTGGCAACTGTGTCAAACGCACATGGCCGACGGGGTAGGTGGATTGACCTTTTGCAAGATTTCAGCTTTAGGATTGTACACCGCCCAGGTGTCAGGCATACCAATGTTGATGCCTTGAGCAGAAACCCAGTAGGAATGGCGGTGGAGGATGATGATTTTTGTGAAGAAGTGC
>Ga0209208_10000765_pt1 | contig 43513 bp, 35 predicted proteins | sample S1TSphfallax_3_FD_187694 | JGI IMG/M metagenome (GOLD analysis project Ga0209208, IMG submission 187694) | Host-associated microbial communities from peat moss isolated from Minnesota, USA - S1T2_Fd - Sphagnum fallax MG (SPAdes) (version 2) | ecosystem: Host-associated > Plants > Peat moss >...
AATGTGACTCTTATGTGATACCTCATATGTGACATCTCATGTGACACTAATGTGATGTTGAGTTGGCACCTATGTGGTGTTGACATCTTCATTGACATAGATTTTTCTGAAATGATATAAGTTTTGAAAATAAAGGTTCAGTGCTTTTAAAATGTACCTCAACATGGGACCGTACGTTCTCTTTACAGGCCAAGGGTTACCAACTACCCATAAAGCTTGTTTCCATGTGGGATGTGCATTCTCTTTACACGCCAAGGGTTACCAACTATAAAGCTTGTTTCCATGTGTGATGTGAGGAAGAAGATGCCAAAACATGTGAATATGTGTTTCTATCCTGGGAACGTGAGTTCCCAAGTGTTCTAAAGTGCCACATGAAACACCGCATTCAATGCCATGTTGGTGCCACATCAACGAGACATTATTGTCCTTGGCAATGTGGGCGTCATAAATGTGTGAGCACATGTGGTTCCTCTAAAAAAGGCACAATGTGTTCCAAAACTTGCAATTTAAAAAAAAATGCACAAATTTGTTTGCACTCCAAACGTTGCCCCTGCAATCCTAACGCTGGTTCACCTAAGGTCTTGAAGACCCGAGTGAATGTGTAATCCGTGCCTGAAGGTAGTAGTAGTCTCCCACCTATTTGCAATCCCAGTTTTGCTCTGCAAGTCACTTAGGCAACAAGATAAGGGCGGAATGACAGACCAATGGAGGAGAAGACTGTTGGAAAGAAATCTACAAAAGGGCAAGTTAGGTAAACAAAAAAGAGTACCTGTCCTTCACGTAAGAGAAGGGCATGCCCACTGGCCGTGCACCTTCATTGTTTTTTGTTTTGGTTCCCAATGGCCAATGCAATGTGACTACGCAAGAGGGAATGCAACAAAACAGATAACCATAGTACCACGGTAACTTCAACATTTCAATGTTCAATCATTATTTAATTTTGAAGTTTCTATTTTGGAAATAGGAAATTTCAAAATATTTGAAAATGTTCTCTATTATAATCCCTTCACGGAATATTGTTTCTTGAAATTTTTGGGAGGAAAATTTCGACATTTTTGAAATTAATAGAAGTAGTGTCAAACTATGTAAGTAACTGGTACTACGTAAGCATGGTACCAGTTACTTACATACATTTTTGAAATTAATAGAAGTAGCGTCAAACTACCTAAGTAACTGCAGTCCTTAGATAAAGCATTCCTTAAATCTTCTAGGCCTTTGGATTTCAGATAGCCCATGATGAACAAAACTCAAGACATGTACTCTAATTGACAAAAAAGTAATCATTATTATTGAGAATTCCTTGAATTTATTCATATTCCATCATAAGTGTGACATTTTTTATGAATTTATTTCAGCAGCTTTTTAAAAAGTTTTTTGTCCCCCAATTTCCTGATGGGTGCCGAACATCACCAGGCAAATTTTGACATAACTGGTGACATTATTTCATTATTTAAATTTTTTTCTGTCGCTTTTAGGTCAATTTTTTTTTCAGAAAAGAGAATTTGTGACAAAATATTTCATTTTCAAAAAACTATGTTTCCTTTTAGACTGTTTTTCACCAGAAAAAAAATCACGACCCCCCAAAAACTCTTTGGCCCACACTCGAGGACATGGAGTTAAAACCAAGTGGGCCCAAGAAGTTTCCCCAAAAACTCTTTGGCCCACACTCTAGGGCATGGAGTTAAAACCAAGTGGGCCCAAGAAGTTTCCCCAAAAACTCTTTGGCCCACACTCTAGAGCATGGAGTTAAAACCAACTGGGCCCAAGCAGTTTCCTTGTGTACGTTCCTTTTCCCCGGGTTGCATGCACATTTAAAATTATGCTATGTGTCCAGTGATGACCAATAAATTAATGATAAACTAATGATAATAAATCCTTTCACCAAGCACAAACAAAAAAAGCTTTAGAAGAAAGTAAGGTTTTCATTCTTATGGGCAATTCTTTTCCAAGGGTTGACCCAAAAATTTGGCTCTAAAAAGAATGCAGCGTAAATGGCAACATCATTCTTTGGTCCTAGTATTAAGCCAAGGGGCCCAATTTTGAGCATTCGACATAGAAGGAAAGCTCCCTTTCGAGTTGGGGCCCAATTGTTGGGCCCTAGTATAAAGTGAACCTTACTTAATGTCCAAAAGGTTTGGGAGTGTCACCGCTAATAATGTTGGATATCACAACCTTGAGGCACAAATTATCCATGATAAAAAATGCCATTCATTCACAATGAACCATCGTAGTAATTTGTGATAGTTTTGTGGTGGGTTCCCTCCGCTGTATGTAAGTATGGTACCTAAGTATGTGGGTACCCTAAGTACCCTAAGTACCTAAGTATGTGGGGGCCACAATGAAAACAGAAAACAAGAGCACATCTGGTGCTTGTGCTGGTGGTGAAGTGACAAAGTCTGCTGCTGAGAAAGGGGCAAAGCATGTCTGCTAAACTGGTGGCAAAATCAGTCTGAAAACATATCAAACACGCTGTTGGAATGCATGTCTGCTTAGCTCCAGGCAAACCTTCTTGCTGTCTCCAAATCTCCTGGTCGCCTCGATCGCCTCCCAAGTCCCAACAATCGTTCTTCCCAGGTACTTACTTACCCTTGCATTCCTTCACCATTTTCATGATACAGTTTTCAAATGAGAGAGAGAGAGAGAGAGAGAGAGAGAGAGAGAGAGAGAGAGAGAGAGAGAGAGAGAATCTGTCTTGCAGTTGTGATGAACCAACCCATTTGCAAGGCAAAGAGTTTGTCTTTCTAAGGCATTTTGTTCGAGCCCGGTGAAAGGACTTCTTCACTAATGGGGGGCGAAATTTTAGGATAGTTTTGTGATTCTTTGTACAGGCGATATCATTGTCGTTCTTGTCGTGTTTCGTTGTGCTTTTGCTGGAGTGGACACGATCTGTTGGGTTACCTTAATCAAACATGTTATTCATTATGATTCTCATCAGTTCCCATGGTTCTGTGGTGCCCGCGATCTTTCTACATTTGGTGCCTAAAAATTGCCGAAGAACGAGAGAGAGAGAGAGAGAGAGAGAGAGATGATTTATTACTTTTTCTCTCTTGGTTTGGATGGTTTAAGATCTGGCTGCTACGTTTCTTCAGAAAATGAAATCGGGGAGATCTGGGTGTTGTAGAATAGGGATCTGTGGGCTATAAACATTTCTGCGTTGAGTGTTCTTCTGTTTTGGGAATAGGTGGCCGAAAGCTCAGAGCTTCCCTGGGAGAGGTGCTAGTAAGTGTGCCGAATCTGCGATTTTGTCACAATCTTCACCTGCTCCTGAAAAAGTTTTGGTATCAAGTTCGGAACATCATCATCATCCAGTTACAGGTAATGTGTCTTCTTTTCTTCACTTTGACCCAAGTTCTCAGTTTTCTGAAGCTTCAGAGTGTAGTAGAAAACTTGGAAAAGTCCCTGGATATTTTGTTCTGGAGAAAAACTTCATAAACTTTTGCTCCTTTCCACTAATCTGTTCCACACTTGCTAAGGCCATTTTTTAAGGTTTCTGTGGCAATATCTGCTCTCTTGTTTGGTGAATCCTAGAGTCTCTTTGGCACTAATCAACTATTTTTTCTTCTGAAGGTAGATTTGGAAGCTCATTTTTCTTTTCCACATGGTTAGATACCTTGTTCATAGGCTCTGAACAACCCTTGGTGTATTTCACAAATACTGCATAGATTCTCTAAGAATTGCCAATGAATTTGATTTATCAGTGTTCCCTCATCATTGTGAAGGGTGCTTCAATTTTTGATATACTGGATTGGACAATAACTCAGCATTTGTTGTATTGGAATCATGGCTTGTGATGTACCTATCTAACCTCCTGTTGCTTCTGCTGTACCAGGAAATTTGTAGCAAAAACAGCTTGGTAATAAGCAAGGCAGAAAACCTGGAAGCATGTCGAAATTGAAATAAGACTGAAATTTGCATCTTGGTGAATGGCGTCTCACCTTGGAGCAAGGGCAGTTGGTGGACTTATCCAATAGCTGGAATTGCTACACCAATCATGGGTCAAGTGTCAAAAGCAACTCAGCAGAAAGCAGGGGAGCTTCCAGACAAGAATCTCTATGTGGCCATTTGTGCCCAAGAAACTACTGTAGTTTCAGACACTGGTGAGTTGTTTGTTCGTGACTGTCTTTGAGTTTGCCACAAACCAATGAATTGATGCTGTGTCTTCAGACAACCTTGAGTGACTGTTTTTTCATTGGTATTGTACTTACTAATTGCATGTTGGATGGGGTCAATTTCTCATTCTTTTAACATAGGAAATATAGTTGACTAATCTGACCAGAAGCAAGCATGGAGGCTCCAATGCTTTGGATCAATGGTTGACCTAGTGAGCTGCATCATTGCTGGTTTTTGTACAATTGTCATTATTGATGATGTTGTGAAAGCAAAATTATGTTCTCTTCTGCCATCAAAGAAGAAAAATGCTGATTCCAATTGTTTATGCTGATAGTGAATCTTTTCTGCAGAGCTTCCTCTGACAAACACAACTCAATGCCTCAATGATGGTGGGAAACAACCGCTTGATGAAGATGGTAGCAGTTTGAGGGTGACTCAGAGTGATAGGAAAATTGGAAGGGATGATGCACAGAAGTTGGAGAAGAAAGATTGTCAGCTATTTGGAGTTGAAATGTCACCAGACACAGTAGCAATTGCAATGGTGTACTTTGTGCAGGGCATTCTAAGCCTTCCACTCCTAGCTGTGAATTTTTTTCTGAAAGATGACCTCCATCTTGACCCTGCAGAGGTGAGCTGCAAACTACTGGGTCTCATCATTTTAGTTAATTTTTTGCTTCTTTTCTTTAATTAGTGTTCACATACTTACAGTGTTTGGTTTTTCCAAGCTTGCAAATGACCCAAGTTGTCATGCATTGATTATTGATGATGGTATGTTGAGGACCCAAACCCTAAAAAACCCTTACATTGCAGGCGACTCTTTTGTCAAGATTCTCAGATCTTCCCTGGCTTATTAAACCCATCTATGGTTTCATGAGGTAAAAGCATTTACAGCTCAACTCTTTTGCCATCATCCACGGGTGATACCATCCTTGTTTTCATGTTGTTGTATTGAAATAGAATGAACTTTGCAGGAAGTTTTGGGTGAGAATTTACAGCTGTTGATTTGGATGCTGCATGACTTATGGATGAATTTAGAAAGTGATGCTGAATTGACACCTCTTGGATTAAGAATAATAGTTTAGGCAGTGAGGGATGTATTCATAGTACTATAAGTTGAAAGGACAACCTCTCATGATATTAAGAATAGGAGATTGAAAAGGGAGGGGAATTGGTGAATGCAGTGATGGATTGCCATTGTTTGGGTATCGAAGGCGGTCATATTTGGTGCTCTGTGGCTTGGTTGGGGCATTATCATGGGGGACACTGGCCACAGTAGTGAACAATAAGTATGCTGCCATCGCCACGATTTTTCTCAGCTCTCTCTCTGTTGCCTTCTCAGATGTTGTAAGTGCAGATTAATGAACTACATTTGCAAGCTGCTGGGTCATCCGGTTTCATTCAGTTTCTGTGAGATTACATGCGACAAGTTTTACTTTTATTACCTACTAGGCTGTTGTCTTCCAATCAGTGGTTAGTTAGGGTACTCACTTTCACAATAATCACCTTCATATGCTGAGCTAACTTTATGTCATACTCCAACTTCCAAATGGAGTGCACACTGGGTTTTGTATCTCAACTGCAAAACTTCTAGTTTCAAGAGAAAAATGGAGCACATGTTTATATTCCAGTTTTAGGCTTTCTCTTGAGCAATAGTTGGCATGCTGGTCATAGTATTTCTTGAGCAGAGTCTGCTAATGGGCTTGTGCAGGTGGTAGATTCCATGGTGGTAGAGAGAGCACGTGGTGAGTCACAAGGAACATCTGGCTCCCTCCAGTCCTTATGTTGGGGATCTTCTGCAATGGGAGGCATTGTTAGTGCTTATTTCAGTGGCTACTTAGTAGAAAAGTTTGGTGTGAGGTAAGGTGACTTAACCTTCTGTGTGCTGAGAATCCTAATGGGCTCACAACACATGAAAATATGGATGTTTACAGTGGTGGAATTTCTACATGTGATGGATTGAACTGTTTGACAAAATAGAATACCTTTATTAATTGACAAATTATGTAGTAGATGAGGACAAGTACTGACCTGAAGCAAATCCTGTCTGCAGGTTTGTCTTTGGTGTAACAGCACTTTTACCTCTCATAACCTCAGTTGTGGCAGGCCTAGTCCATGAGAAGCCCTTCCATATGAGTGGCAGGGTTGGCCTGCAGGATAGTGAATCTGCAGAGCCTGATGAGACTGGGGCCCCCATTGGGTTTTTGGAAACATCAAAAATTCAACTGGGTTATTTGTGGGAAATATTCAAGGAGCCTAACATTCATATGCCCACTCTGTTTATCCTTTTGTTGCAAGCAACTCCAACATCTGACAAAGCCATGTTCTTTTTCCTGTAAGTATCATGCCTTGAATTTACAAAGTGTAGTTATGTTTATTTCTCAGGGAAGAGCTGTCATAATTTTTGCTTGGAAAGATACATGAACTGTACAGAAGAAGCTCTGCCCAATCTACCATTTTATATATTGGAATGTTCTGAAAGGACATTCTTTTGGGGTGTCAGGACAAACAAGCTAGAGTTTCAGCCTGAGTTCTTGGGGCGTGTGCAACTTGTGGTAGCAGTTGCAACTCTTGCTGGTGTTGCAGTGTACAATAGCTTCTTGAAGCATGTCAACCTTAAGAAAATGTTCCTCTGGACCACCATATTAGGAACAGTTTTGGGGCTCACACAGGTTAGTTCTTTTTGCAAAACTAGCAGGGTGGTAAGATTTTGCAAGAGATTGGATTTATTTGTCAAGGGATATTTGTGTACTACTAACACAGGACTTTCTTGTTCCAGTTATTGCTTGTTACAGGCATGAACAGAACCTTAGGAATCAGTGACAAGTGGTTTTCTGTGGGTGATTCTCTTGTCCTGTCCGTGCTTGCTCAGGTGTGTTTCTGCAACTCCCATAGTTCACTGGTGTGGACATGCAATTTTTATCTCAGGTTTGATGTTCAGGATAACTCTTTTGGAAGAGCTTTGGAACCTCACAGAAAATGTTTTCAAGTAGTGCATGTTTAGTTATCTCTCTCCCATGCTGACTTAAATTCATTTGAGCTGAAGACTCAAATGGCAACAGCAGAAGAATGTATCTCTCAATGTGGAGTTTTTTGTTTTATTCAGGTCTCTTTTATGCCCATACTAGTGCTGGCAGCAAGGCTTTGCCCACCAGGTGTAGAGGCGACACTGTTTGCAACCCTGATGTCCATCTACAATGGGGGAACCATGACAGGCGGGTTGCTCGGTGCCGGGCTCACAAAACTACTTGGGGTGACGGCTTGGAACTTTCATAACTTGGCACTTCTCTTGGTGATTTGCAATGTGTCATCACTACTGCCACTACCCTTCTTAGGTCTGCTCCCATCAGAAGCACAGCTGGAAGCTGCCGTTGAGAAGGCAGAGAAAACTCTTGGTAATAATCTTGAACCAAGCATCCCTGACACAATTAACATTGTTTTTACCTCCTGCTGACTAGCTTAAGCTTGCTTTACATTGTCAGCCTGCTGTTTGTAGTATGAAATCATTGATAAATTTGTACAGAAAAAGCATGTCTTTTTGTGATGTGGATTTACTGTTTAGGGCGGGTGTGCAGACCAGAGGAGGAGGTGGGTAGCCTTAGAGGAAATGAATGCTGATGTCCCAAAGGCTTCGGACTCAGAACTCTTGGTTCAGAAAGGAATATGTAAGGTACCTTGACAGTAAATGTTACCTTTTACGGTTAGCTTCTTTGCATTTTGACAGTGTGTTCACATTTTCTATCTCCACCTCTAGACCAATTTCAGTTATTGATTGTTTATGGTTTAGGGTTTATAGATTGTTGGGTAAAACTCAACAATCTTAAGTAAAATCATTCCTCCAAGTTATTTCTTGCATGTCCATTGATAAATTCCTGCTGTCCTTGCGGCATCTCATCTTTGATGCCTTCCCAGCTTGACTATACTGCATTAGCATTGATATAGGCAAGATTCTTATGAGGAAACCTAAGTTCCCTCCTTATGTTGATAATTCCACATCAAAGCTTGTGCAAGATATTCTGTTTGAGGCAACTGACAACTTAGTTCAATGTGAACGAAGTGGGGAGCATTTACTCTCTCCTGGTCCTTTCCATAGTGAAAGTAAATTTTGTGGTTCCCTTCAAATGTTGCAGACCATAGAAAGTGTGATTATGATTTGAGGTGCCGTGGTTTAGTTGATGAAGGCTGGTTCATCAAAAAGCAATGCAGGCAATCTACGTCAATTCAGCAGTTAAAGTTTCTGACCTGATACTTCAGATGATGCTCAGACTGGCCCTTGGGAATTTGGCTTCCAACTTGCCCTTCACATTGTGCTGGACCTATTTGTGAGAACCCACCTAGATGTCAAGGATGCCTACAGCAGTGGTGTATACAGTTTCAATAGGTTCAGTTGTTTTTCAACATTAATTCAATTTGTAACTATGCACCATCTTTTGCACACACTATTGAACATGACATTGACACTGTCTGCCCATTTCACTGGTTAGAATTAAAGAACATCTCAAAGTGCAGTTCATAGAGTTTTGTAGAGTTCTCACACAGCAGGTCCCAAACACTGCTTGACTGCAATGCACTGCTTCAGGGTAGTGGCTTATCTTAGATGCCAGTATGCTTCATTTTTCCTCTTTCTGAGTGTGACTTCCTTGCTAAGGAGCATATTCACTCCCTGTGATTCTTCAACGGGATACATTGGCTCGTAACCATGATGTCCACGTGTCAGTTTGATTGTGTAAACTGTGATGTTTAGGGATGCGAGAGGGTGCTGAATGGGATGTTATATTTAGTGATGACAAGTGATTTCCAAGGGATCTGCTGGAGCTGCTCTTAGCTCTCAAGTTTGTTCTTAGAATCCTCAAACTAAGACCAGTGCATACTGTTTGTAGATAAGATAGTATAAATATAAGGTGTTAAGACCAGTGTTGGGCAGGTCTCAGCTTTTTTTTAGAGACTCTGCTTTGTCTGGGTTCCAGAAGATTTTCTGATAGACAGCTTGGTTCTTTTATTATTATTATTATTATTATTATTTTGCAACAGACCCACAGAAGGTTTCAAAAAATTGATATTTTTTTCCCCCGGGGTTTCATAGTGTCAGTTCCTAGACAATTATTCATACAAGTTGATTTTCAAAGGCAGTTCTTACACCATGGGTATCAAAAATTCTGTTATTTCAAAAATTGAATTTTTTATTTTTAAAATGAGTTAAAAAAATGAGAATCAAATGAATTTTTGCAAACATTTTATATGTCCAAAAGTTCATCCTGTTCATAAGAACTTTCAAAGTCCTCTTTAACTCCCTTCAAAATTTAAATCCTTTTCAATTAGCCACCACATTGGAAGGTGGTTTAATTTAATTTAGGATTATTTGGATAGTTTTTGTTCACAAATGTCAATCTCTTAAATTTTTTGGATTATAAACAATATCTCCTCAAGTTTGTGAGTATACTTACTAAAGAAAAAATTCTTTTAGTTTAAATTTGTGATTCAACAATCCTCAGGATTTGTTGATTCAAAAAATCAATAGTAGAATATGTGGTTTCATGTTTTACCCACCATTGAAGAAGACACTTGATTTTTGTGGAATTCACTTGGTAAGTTTATTTGAAAATCAACATTTGTATGGTGACAAGTTTTGTAGCTAAGTCAGTTTTGTTGGGAGTTTATTAAAAGAATCTAGATCAAAATTTGCCTCTGTTGTTTGATTTGCACATCCAACCAATGTGCACCCCTCATTCACAACCAATAAAATAAGATATTCAATGAAGGTTTTCAAATTTTGGGTCTAACATTAAAAATAACATGTTGCGAGACTTTTTGTTTTCATATTTTTAAAAAGAAAGAAAGATTCTAGAACATCACAAATTTCCTTCTTGATATTGGTGGCAAACAAAAATAACTCGAAGGCAATTTTAAAATCGTCATCAACCATGTGGGTTTGTAATTTTTTCACTACATTTCAAGCACATGATAATGGTAGACATGCATCAAACAATAATGATTGGCTATTAAATTGGTTCAAAACACATGCACTCACAACATGAAAAGATAATCCACAATCATTTGAAAAAATGTGCCAAGTAAGAAGAGGGGGGCACCCTGGCATTGATTTTTACAATATTCTACTTATTATAGCAAAGGATAATAACATTTTTGAATTGCAAAACCTCTTGAAACATAATGATTTTACTAACAAACTTGCAACCAAAATTAAACAAATATTGATATATGTATTAAAAATAATAACTGAATAACAAAAAAATAAAAATAAAAAAGGGATTTTTTTTTTGTTAAAGATCAAAAAGTCACCTTGTCTTCAATATTGGAATATTCAATTTTCTGGGGCAAATGTTTGAATTAAAACATGTCTTATTCCATTCTTGTTTGCCCTTCCTCAAATTTTTAGGTCAAGTTATACATTTTTGCAAATTTGATTAAGTAGACTTGATAGAAATAAATCTGAGCTTTTTGCAAACCTTTTCATTGATTGTAGGATATTGACATGCCTTAGAAAAAACATGGCCAAAACAAATGCCTTGGAAATTTTCATTTAAACCTAAAACTTGACATTTTACAATTGATTTTGAAGCAATAACTATCATTGCATTCAAATTTGACATTTATTTTTCACATATGAAATTTTTTTTTTTCTCAATCCATATTGATCAAGTAGTTTTGTCATATTAATGGCCAAGGTTAAACTAGTAGTTTTTGTTGGTTCAAACAACCCAATATTCATTTGATTAGGTTGTTAATTAAATTTAAAAAGTTAAGATCACAAAAGTAAAAATAGCATGTGCCCCCTTGAACATTCATAAGTCAAAACTTCTTGTTAAAAATATACAATCTACCAATTTTGGTAAACCATATACTTTTTTGTTTTCTCCACCAATTTAGGTAATATTTCATGAAAAAAATTGTTTTTGGAAGGGAAGAGGACACAAATGTAAAATTAGATGCTTGAACTAAACATTTTTCCACAAATTGCAATGACAATTGATTTTCATAACTAGAAGGCCAAGGTCTTGCAAAGAGTTTTTGTATTACTCATCATCTTTTTAAAAAGGATCTTTGATAAACAAAAACCTTAGATATTGCATTTCTTGAAACATTAAGGCCTTTTTTTGGTTGTTTTTCAAAAGTTTCTTTTATTAGAGCATTTATTGTTTCCTCAATTTTTTTGACAATTACCACATGATCACCATCCACATGTTTTTTCAAAATTGTTATACCATATGTTTTATAATATGTTATAAGCCCCCCCTTTTTTTTTGTGTTTGGAATAAAAGCATGCACAAGACTATTGTAAAAAACAAACATCTCATGATTTGACGATTTCTAGGATGAACTTCTTTGTCATCATTTACACAATAAAAATCCCAACAAATTGCATTCCTATTATGCCCTTTCTACATTTTTCTTTGAACACGCAATGTTTGAAGGTTCCTTTCCATTTCATTTCATCCATTTGGTTTTGTTATTTCTTTTGTTGTATTTTGTTTTGTTTGAAAACTACCTTTTAAAATTTCATTTTCCATATTCCATTCATTGAGACCAATTTCATTTTCACCATCAATTACCATCACATTTTGATTTTGATTTGATTTAATTTCTTAAAATTGAATTTTAGATATGTTAGATGAGAATTTTTTAAAAAATATGAATTTTACAAAAATTATGGCTTTTATTTTAATTATCTAATCCATCCAAAGAATATGAAACAAAAATTAAAAAGGAAATTACAAGCAACTAAACAATTTCAAGTATTTACAAGATTATTGAAGTAAAAGATGTGAAAGAAAAGGTGTTTTAATGTTTGAAAATTTATGTGCAAGTGGGGTTTTGGTCCTAAACATGACATAATACACACAATATGTCAAATAATTAACTTTTAAAAAAAAACAAACTTAATTAAAAAAACTGAAGTAAATTGAAAACATGCATTTAAAAACAAATTAGGGCAGCATAAAATGAAAAAATAATTAAAAAGTGAAAACAACGACTTCAAAGAAAAAATTCCAAGTTTTTTCTAAAATAAAAAATACCTTGGAGTTGAAAAAGAAGTTGGAAATTGTTTTTTTTCACACCTGCATAAAAAAAATGTAAGAGAGAATTACTAATGTGAAAACCTAAAGAGCACCAACCAAACACAACAAGGAGACAATGACAAACAACAATAATGCATAATAAAGAGGCGATGAAAAGCACGAAGGGTCAAAAAAGTACTTGAGATGTTGATGAGCAAAAAGACATTACAAGTAAATGTTGACGAACATTAACATAACACAACAAGGAGGCATCAAGGAGCATCAATAGAATGTATCAAGGAGGTGGTACTGAATAATTATTGAGCACAGAAAGGAGGTGTTGATAAGCACCAACAAAACACATCAAAGAGACGCTAATGAACACCAACAGAGCACAACAAGGAGCAGCCAATAAACACCATTAGAACACAACACAAAGGCGTTAATGAATAAGAATAAAACATAGTAAAAAAACACCAATGAACAATTATAACAAAACACAACAAAGAAACAATTGACAAACAACAAGAGCATGAAAAAACATTGACAAACATTGACAAAACACAATGAGGAGGAGCCGACAAGCAACAAGAGTGTGAGGAGATGTTAACGAACACCAATAAAACATAGCAAAGAAAAAATGATCAGCAATAAGAGCGCACAACAAGGAGGTGATGAACAACAAAAGCACAATGACAAGAGGTAATGGCTAGCAAATATTAGCACTAACTACAAGCAACAAAACCACAAGATTAACCAAAGCAAAAGAAAAAATACTTAAGCACAATACAAAACATTAAACACCATCCTTATTTATAAGGAGAGTGAGGAGAGAAAAAAAGGGCTCAAGGGCAGCCTTGCAAAAGCAACAGCTTTGTGACACCTCTTGCAATGCAAACCTAATTTATTTATTTATTTTTCTTACCCTACCTACTACTACCAACTACCAAAATACATTTACTAACTATTGATAGCCTAACCTTTGCTAGTTTTTAATATCTTGATAGGGTATCAAAAAAACAAAAATTAAATGGAAAGGTTTCAAATGGGCAGTTCTCAGTCCAGTGAGAACCTTTGGACGGGTTTTCAAAAGGGGATCACCCTTGATTCCCTAAGGTATTCAAGATGAGAACCCACTGAAAACCCTAGTTGGTTCTCACCTCTTTTCTGATATTTCCCCCAACATTATTAAAACCAAAGTTGGCCTGGTATGGAGAATTGTCATCGGTGTTGACACTGATACAAAGTGTAGAATTGTAAAATACACTTGCCAGGTATCATCTTGCCTTGGGTGAACCAGTATCTACACTGCTACCATGGTAAAAACCCTGAAATCCTGAGTACTGTCTACAACATGAAAGGGTGCTTTAGATTTTTCTACTTGATAGTTTTAATTTTGCCAAATTTGGATAAATATTCTGGTGGACAATTGCCACTTGAGCAACATCACAAAATTGGAAAAACACACACCATGTGTAGAAATCTGGCAATTTAGAAAAAAGTTGTTTTCTTTTTTTTGGATTTTGGCTATTATTTTTTCAAAAAATCATTGAATTTGTGACCAATCCAAGAAAAAAGGCTCAGCACTTTGGCTCCATCACAAAATTGAAAGAGAGGACACTGCTCTGGACAGCCAATGAAGTGAGAATACCTACTACTTACCAAGAAATCAGAAGTGAGAATGGAGGGTGGGTCCACAAGCCTGGTGTAACTACTTCAGCAATTATAACTAGTGGTCAGATATGGTTGCAATGACTTTATCAGATGGTTTGAGCACTTAAATATCTGATGCTAAGCTTTCTTTTGGCACATGCAAAAGTGAGTCTGGTGGCCGTAGCATTCTTCAACGTGTTGAGCTACCTCGGGATTCTGTTGCGCCCATGGGCGATGAGCTTGCATTGCGGCCGCCTGACGATTTCATCATCTTTAATCTTGGAATATTCTTGAATCTTGGGATATTTTGCGAGTGTGGCTTTCCCTACCGAATAATTCATTTACCGAGAATAGTAGTGGCCAGACTAGGACTAATCTAAGAACATCGTCAAGTAGTAACCGATTAAAATCGAGGCCTTATTACTGTTGCTATTTCTTAGTTCCTAGAAGCCAGGTAACGTTAGTTCTGCCTGAAAGGGAGAGACTACGGAACACTGTAGTTTTCATTTGATCCCACATTTTGAGAAATGTTCAACAGGTATTATTGTGAAATCTGATATCATTTTTTGGAGAACTTCGTGGAACATTTGAACTTGTCACAAGTGACAGAGCTATCAAGCGATGAGGTGAGCCGCTTACTGATATGATAGTTGAGCGGGGTGACAGGCGTTGACAGTCTCGCGCACTTTTCCTACCTGGCGTCGGCGATTTAGCCGGAAGTACGTCACTTGGTCGATGAAGTGCTGACCGCATGATCATGACGAGCTGATCCCCCTTGATAAATATACCTCAAAACCTGCGGGTTGTAATCATACTGCAGTTACACCTTGGACATTTCAGGGTGAAGGGAAAGACTTTTGCATTGCCTGCATTGAAGAGTTGGAGACCACTTTGGAAACCAAAAATAACTTGCACAGTTATGTATTGGAATCGCACTTCTTTTAGCGGTTTCGAGGTCTCACATTAAGGGCAATGCTGAGAAGAGTCCATCTGAAACGTCCTATACAGTCTGCTGCGAATCTTTGCGATATAAACACCGAGATTCATTCACAATAGTCTGATTGGAGCAAGTGATATAGAGCTTTAATGATTTTGCGATGGTTTAGACTAGTAGATAGCGGTTTGCACTAGGCATTATAGAAACCAAAAAATTGAAAGCGAGGTACCAAGACTAGCAGGATCTAATAAGTTGCGTGTTCCGGGAACCAGTTCCCTAAATCTACTTCCTTTCATCGCAACACCCTTTTACCCTATGTGCAGTAACATTAATCTCAAATCGGGGATAATCAAAGCAGTGGATGACGAACCTGTGGACCCTAAGGGTTTGCTTATGGAGTGTCCTCGTGGAACCTGGAAACTCGAAAGCATACAGCTGGTTGGCAAGAGTGGGATCGAAGATCAACAAACTAAATGTACGATTGTAACTAACAAGTACAGGCTCTTCCCACTCAAAATTACAGAAGATTGTGAATTCCGAATCAAAAGAAAGCGTCCTGAGTTCAAGCTGGTCGCAATCGTTCTGCACAGAAAGAGAATATATTATTAAGAGCCTAGATGATTGAGAGGTGAAATTACGGCAATAAGACGCCCCAGATGGCCAGGTGCTCTCCAATTAAATTCCTGATATGAACAATGCTTCAGAGTCGACTGAAAGTCCTGCAGTGCCTTTGACGCTTGAAGCATCTTTAGCCGTCGAACACACTTCGCATCTAAGTAGCTACTAAAGCAAGTTGAAATTAGTTATAAAAGGATTAAGGAGTACTCTTAACAGAAAGGTTCCTGAGTATTTCCGGATGCACATTAGTTCACGAGCATCTCCTGATCCTCAAAATTGTTGTGGACCAGAACTGCAGTACTTCGTCCTTAGTAGCAACCTCGAAATATATTCCTGTTCGTGACTATACTGTCGCTGCCGGCTTCACTGGCGCTTGTTCACTCACGCCGATCTCGATTCTCCGTGAACACAGACTAGATTCGCACATGAAAATTTAACCTATGTGATATTCCGGATGTCAATATTCAGATTTGCACATTGAACGCCGCTAAAGATGACGCCGAATCCAAAAGACTACAACATTTTCCATTCATTCCTAAGAATATAACTTTGCACCAAACTATTCTGAAGATCCTCCTCGTCAACCATTTCACCATGTCCAGAGATCTTTGATCGAGTGTCAATCATTCCCTGGCATGCTCTTTAATCACATTTTCAAATAGTCATATCTAACAACATCTCATAAATCATTATCGATCAATATGTATTTGGCCAAATGTTGTCAAACTTTTGAGTTTGAAAATAATTCTGCAAGATCAAAAAACAAAGAAACTCATAATACTAAACAAATTAATGAATGTACATGCATCAATCTAAACAAACAAAAAACACACATACATCTGGAAATATACAATTATGAACACATGAATAGTATGGTGTAATATGATGAAGAGCTACTAGAGCTCCTGAATTATTACTGTTTCTTGTTAAATAGTTCAAGGAGTTAAAAACTCTTGTCAGTCCCTTGAAGGAATTATTACACATGTTCTCATGGACTTGTGTATTTTAGCTCATATTTGAGGAATTCTAAGTGAAGGTTTCTAACCATAATTCAGAGTCTTAAGTTAAAAACTGCAGTTCCAAGTTAGCTATCTTTCGTTTAACAACATGTGGTCCAACAAAAGATAGCTAACTTGATCTGAAAATGAGATCAAGTTGCTAGAATTGACAACATGAGTTCATCAAGCTTTTCATCAAAGAGATCATGTTGCTAGAAATGACAACATGAGTCCATCAAGATATTCATCAAAGATATACAGCTTGCATCTATGAACAAGTCGATCCATAGTATGGAATCACTTGCCTCCAGCAGCGACTTGGATTTCAGAAACTAGCTGTAATCTTTATGAAGCCACTTTTCTCTGATTGAAAATTTCAAACTTGCCTCGAATCTGTAACAAGAATACGGCGTTGGACAATTCACCGACCATTTTATACGAACGCCCAACTTGCTCAAATTACCAAGTCCAATTTGTTACCCTGCAAGTTGCAGAATGCACCCTGTGTCCAGAGGATTCCAATCTCGTGCCTTGTCAATAGTTCATCCTGATGTCGTTCCATCTTCGGTTCATTGTTGGAAAATCCCTTTGAGCATCGGCGCGATCAAGGGATCCTGAAAGATTGGCTCGGCCCAAACAATGGACCGATTTATTTGGAGCAATGATAGTGAACTGATGACAAATTTGGTATCTTGATACTGGCCCACATGGGCATCTATACGTGAGGTATCTTTTCTTCAAGTTACGGACCCTGCAACCTTTGAAGGCGTTTTCGAGCCAGGTGATATTTCGTTCCTGCTAAGAGATAGATGACCCTGAAAGAGGAATTCGAATATGCTGCTTCTGTTTTCATCTGTCTCACGAGGAGTTCGGTGAAATCAAGTAAGGATGTATGCTATCTGCTCGATATAATATGGATCGAACCATGTTAAATGAAAAAAGGCTTGTGGGCAGCAACTTGAAGGATGGAAGTTTTGGATTCAATCCCTCTTTGTGGTGCAACTTGTAGTTGCGGATGTATGTGACCATGGGTGCCATTTATTGAGAATGGTGAACCCCTAGACTCAGTTTCCTCTTCGAACGATGATCCTACTACTCCTGTCTTCATCGAACTACTCCCGAGGCGGGGTGCAGATTTCACCGTCCATAGCGGGAACCGACGGTACCGTTGTGGACGGTGGAGGCCGGAGTTAACGTTAACTGGGCGATTCCACCGGCGGAGTGTAACTATTTAACATGAAGGGAAGATTCTTCAGTTCGCCTGCTGCCCCCTTCTTCGCTGCGTCTCTTTAGCGCTGTATGGGTCCCTTCACCATACATTCAATTTCCAAACAAAGCAAGCGCAGTAGATTGTCTCTTGAGCTCTTCGCATCAATTTCCCTCCGACTTGGGACCCAGGCTAGCTATCTGTGACGGACAACTACATCAAGCGATTTACAACATCGGCTTGCCGAGTTCAACAGGATGCCGGCATAGCCAGAAATTAGGCTGAGAGCCTGCGACATATTGACGAACTCAACTTCGAGTGAAGCTCCTTGGTTGCCGCCGCTTGGCACGAGTTTCTCGTGTTAATCCCTCTCGTCTAAGTAGCTGTTTAATCGATCTAAAATTTTCCTTCGCTGAGCACCCGGGATGGTCTTGCCAGTGTGGGGTTTGATCATTGAAATCTTTTCTTTTTCGTGTTTTTGTTTGCAGTTGCAGAGAACTGCCGCAGTAGCAGGAGAATAATCGGTTGCGAGCTTGCACTTCCCTAGGCTTTCATGGATTGTGTGTTCTTGGATCTATAGATTTCCATTTTTCAGTACTGCATGCTCGTAGTCGAACTTTGACAGTGTAGGCTTTCCTCCTAGTTCATTTTTGTGCTATGTTTTCAACTGTTTGCAGATAGCTCTGGTAATTTGTGATAAAATATCCAACTTTATACTTTCAATTCTTTTTCTTCGAGTTTTGGACGAAATTAAGCTGTGTGATTTTTCCCTCCATTCCAGATAATTCTTGTCTGTTCTTTGCCGCTGCACAGCTGTGTGTCTTTATGTCCGTACATTGCAGAGAATGGAGTATTTTGGCCGGTGTAACCTGTAAGAAGTTACACTTTGCAAGATCAGTTTTGTCATTGTGTCATCAGTGTAGTTCGTGGCCTGAGACGAATTGTTTTTCCCCATCTTGTTCACTTTTGGTCAATGGTTAGTTACTTTGAATGTTGAGTTCCCCTCATGTCCAGAAAACACCACGAGGCAATTTTCATGAGAGATTCGTGTCAAGATGTGTGCAACCAAGGCGTTTGATTCTTTCAAAGAGTTCAACTGCTTTACTAAGTGACGACGTTCATGGATGGTCTTGAGCATGACATCGGTACACATCTGCCATCCACTTCATGGTAAGCATGACATAATTACACTTTGAGCATTTTACCATATTGCTAGAAGCATTGTACTTAATATGACTCCTTTAGAATTGAATTTAGGTAAGTCTTGGATATATGCCCTAGCCTGACCTGCGAGTCTATCCATTTACAGTTTCTATTATGTGTAATTCGAGTAGGCGTTAGTTGAAACTTACCTTCATTACACCCTACTGCAAGAAGTCACCTCTCTAAGAAGCAGAAGGTGATGTGCATAGATCGTGGCGCTGGAGACAGACTCTGCACTGATTGATTTCTGATCGAGTTTTCATGATCAGGTAATTCAAGCTAGAAGAGGAATCGACAACGGAAACATAGAAATATCATAGTAACAGCTTATAATCTCTTAGCTAGAATCTCCATCACATTTTCTGGTTCCCTATGATACCACCCAGAAAATCCAGATGATGAAAGGATTTGTTTGACAATGGGAAAATAAGATTGATTTCTCTGTTTGTCTCACGATATATTTCGAGTCTTCTCTATGATATATGCAGATAAAACTGTTTTTCATCAAAGATTGTTGAACCTAATATCGACGTTGAAGGCAGAATCTTTTGATGTCAGCGGTCAAGCACTCATCACATCACCCTGAGAACGCGTATGTTGTACGTCCAGGAATACGCAGATACTCCAGTCGTCAAACCCTAAGCTTTAAACTAAGTGGGGCAGTTGGATGAATGTTTTGAGTGGACCAGTGATGAAGGAGAATGGAAATCTCCATAAATATATATTGCAAATATGAAATTCATAAAATTACCTGCATGAACGGACCTATGTGTGTTGGACAGTTCTTGGCTTTTCTGAAGAACCTCTAATTCTGGTTTTGAAAACGAAATTAGAACGGTTCTGCTTCAAAAAAATGTTTATGGTTTTCAATCCTGGGTCTGGTTCTTAAGAAAAAAATTTCCAGCAGTTATGGTTTTAGCAGACCTGGTTCCTGGTAACTTGAACTGGAACCGATGGTTAACCTCTGGTTAGACCCTGGTTTAAGTTTTTTTTCCCCAAATATGTATAACTATGCTACACATATTATTTATAATGCTTAGGGGTTTGGATATACACATATGCATATCCTTGTTTACGGTTTTTAGGGTTCCAAGGTTTCTCCTTTTTCTTATGAGTAATTTTTTTACAGCATTGTTGAAGAACATTTCAATGCATTCAAGTGCACAAAGGTGCTTTTGTAAGAGGTATGAATTTTTATTCATCACAAGGGCAAAAATGTCCACGCTATCCTTAGGCATCCAAAAATTAAAAAACCCAAAATTAAATTTGTAACCAAAGTCATCATGCGTGAAAAGACTTTGGAAGTTTGGAATTCAAACAAACCATCATCTTACAAAAGACTATCATTTTACAAAAAAAGTTCCAAAGGCCTAAGTGTGAGCTATTGCAAAGGTAGTCATATCATGCTTGAACCTTGTGGTCATGGTTTGTGTTATGAACCAATATTGTAATCATTTGTTATTGTTTAATGTTTTAACTATTGTCATTACCTTGTTTTTCATTGGATTTCAGAAAAGTATGAAATCTATAATGATGACCATTCATCCATGACATTTGCATGTTAAGAATATTGTCAAAAGTCTTCACGATGAAGTGGTTAAAATGGTGCTAGTTTTAGACGGGACAAAAGTTTTAAACCAATTTGATTTTGAATTCTTTTTGGTGAAACCATGGTAGAGTATACACAAAAAGTAGTGTAAGTAACAAAATAAATTTGAATAAAATGGTTAACATATAGATGATTTTATGGGGATAATAATATTATTTTTGGGTACATTATTTTTTTATTTTTGTTTGCATGAACTTCAAAAGTTAAATGGTTATAGTTTGTTTTTTTAAAAATACTTCCAAGTACTTGAATTGGATCTAAAATTTGTGGCAATTTAAAAAAAAAAGTCCAAATATTTGAAAGTTGGTGAAGTGTTTTTGCAAGTGTATATATATATATATATAAGCACCTCAATATTGATGTGGTGAACATTTTAATGTTATTTTTTTGGCTAATGGAGTTTGATTTCATAATTAAAATCATTCGTAAGCATTTGAAAAGTGACATTATTGTTGGGGATATTTTTGGAGTACTTTTTCAAGTTTAAATGATATGATACAAATTGTTTTGAAAAACTAGAAGGAAGCTAGAGAAGCCCATGAAAAAAATGAAAGGTTTTGAATTTGTTTTGAAATGCTAAAAGAAGGTGACGACAAATGACTTTTTCATCTTACATTTTAGAATTTTTTTCATCCATAATCATGCCTTTATGTTCCATTAATTACAAATGGGACCAAATTAAATCATGCCACTAAAGTGTCAACATAACCTTTAATGGTATACATAGGTGTTTTAAGAAACTTTTGAAAGGTATGTGTGTTTTTGCTTGGTTCTATTGGAGATATAATGGGTGTTATTTTTTATTGGTGTATTTAGAAAGTTACACTTAGTTTGTACGTATGAAAATTAACTACCTACTTGTTTATATATGTTTGTCTACCTATTTAACATAAGTTACCAATTTATTTACTTTTATTTACTTGATTACTGTGAGCTATTATAATAATTAATGTGAGTTATAATAATTATTTATTATTCAAAATATTAGTTATTTACTTGTTTCTATATGAATTAAAAATAAATAATTTATAACTCAGTAATTATTCAATTATTAATTATTTGATAATAATAATAATATTATTATTCTTTAAGAGATTTAATTAATATTTAAAGTTTTAATTATCTATGAATTATTATTTAATAATTTATAACTAATTAAGTTAGTTAGATATTACTTTGATTTTGGATTTATGAATTGTGAATTCATAATTCAAAATTAATTAGATGGTTAAAAGTGATCATTGTATAAATATTTACTAATAATTAATTTTTAAATAGTTAATTCATGTATTTACATAGTTGTATAATTTACAAAATTAAAAAAGATAAAAGATATAAAACAAAATTTTTAATTGCAACCTATTTTGCAATTAGCTTGTTGTAATTTCAAATTTTATACCATATGTAAATTTGTTCTCTACTTCCATCTTGAAAACTATAATAAAAAAATTTATTTTACATTTTCATGTGAAAAAAAACATGTTAATTGGGATGAGTTAATAAAAAAAACTTAAGATTTAAAAAAGTTTAACCCTAAAGGTTAAATGTAGAAGAAAATTAAAAATATTTACCTACCTATCTATTTAATCCCCTACCTATTTACCAACCTAGTTCAAAATGCTTATTTAAATACTGAATTTAATTTATGTTTGCCAATTTTTTTTAAAAATGCTTCATGGCATAATAGAATGCACATTACAATGGCCAAAAAATGTTGTCACAAATTATACTATTTTTCAAAAATGAAGTGCAACTTTTAAGTTTCAACTTCCACCGAGTTAATATTGAAAGTGTTTTTGATAAATTATATTCAAATTAAGTTCTAAGTTTAATATCCAAATAATGCAATTGTAAAAAAAGTTACATATTTTGCTTAATATTAAATGATTTAAGGGTATATTTGTGAGAAAATACATGTTGTCACAATATATTACAAAGTGCAAATATATACTTTAAAAACGATTCAAATAATTGCAAAACTTGCTAAAGTACTTAATCATGTATTGAATATGAATTGATTGTACAATTTCAATTACAATTGAAAAGTTTGACTCAAGTGATTTCAGAAAAAAATCTAAATAAGTTTTTTCAAACAATCATAAGTCTGTTGAACAAAAACATTTTGTTAAAAACTTACCTTTATTTGAAAAATGACAAGAATTATGTTGGAAGCCTTTGCATCAAAATTCATTTTATATGTTTATCAAAACATGAAGTGAAATTTTTTAAGGGAAGGAAAATAATTTTTTTGGAAATATTATTTTTTCATTAATTGCAAAGTTTACATGCTCAAAGCTTGACACAAATTTTTAAAAAAATTGCATGTTCAAAGCATTCAAGCATAAAAATGGACAATCCTTGTTTTTTCAAACTTCATTTTTTTTCTACCAAATGTGCACCATTTGTTTTGAAAATTGTTTTATAATTCAATTGAGCACGTTTGGCTCAAACCTAAAAGTTATGCATTTTGAAAATGTGGTTTTAACAAAAAGTTATTCATATTTACATGATAAAGGGCGTGAATGCATAATACACATGATATAAAATCAATTTGTAATCAAAATTTATTTATATTTAATATGCAATGTTAAATTGAGTATTCAAAATACAAAATTTAAAATTATAAACCAACATAAAAATGACATATGTTATGTGCAATCTTTGAAAAAAGACTTTTACCTTGGCGCCCCTAGCTATTTTTATCATATTTTCATGCAACTATAATATAGTTGCAATTTGCAAATGGCAACTATGTTTTTTCAATCTTTTTCCTAAGTGGTGGGGATGCAATTTGCCTTGCTTTTAAATATGATTTGAAAGTTATAACTTCTTTTCTCACAACATATTTTGAAACTCTGAACCCTATTGTTGAAGGATTCACATTTGTTGGTCATGGTAACATGTTTGGTGTTGAAATATCCTTTAATGAGTTTTTTTTAACATTTGTCGTTGGAGAATTAGTTTTGTTTATCAAGTTATCCATACTCCATGTGAAGATTTTCTTACTTGGTGGTGAAATCATGGAGGGTAGTTTCCAAATGTGACATTTTTTGCATTTTTAGGTCACAAATTGAAATAGAAAAGATGTTTAGTCTTCTTGGGATATTGACAACTTTGCAATGATCATCATTGCAAAGGCAAGGCATGGAATTTTTGATGGCCAAAGGATACTCCTCAGATCTGCAATAGTGAGTTTTGGCAGCTGTGGCATTTCATATGCATTCCATGCTTTTTACTAAGTCTTTGTGAGATCCATGATTGTTTACAAATTTTTCGGCCAAAAATCAAATTGCTCATAGATTGTACAATGGATTGCACTTAGGCGGTTGCTTCTGCCAAACCAAAAAAATGTAACCTGTCTAAATGTGAAATTTTTGCACCATTCATGAGAATTTGAGTCAATGCAATAAATTCATGATGGAGTCCAAAACATTTCAGAACATGTGCAAATGATACAATCCTCGAGACGTTGAATGACCTGTGAAGCTGGTTCACAGGCACTTGGGAAGTTATGCTCGTTGGTAACAGGTCAAATGGTTAAACCAGACATCTACTCATTTGTCTTTTCATAGCACACTGGGAGTTGTGCCGGCAAGTCTTGTTCTGGAGCCCAATTGCACCAAAATTTTATCCAATTTTTTTTTCAGTGTACTCTGTTCAGTCCAAAGAGTGCCAATCATCATGGATCTGTCAATCTTCACATACCACGAAAAAAATAATTCGTCTAGCTGAGTAAAATCATTTGTAGAAATTTCCGCTTTCAACATCAATAGGTTCCTTCCCCTGCAAAGTTTTAAGTGGGCTACTGTACTTGAGCTTCCTAGAACATAGCAAATTCTTTCCATCTTGTTAGACCTTCCTATTCTTGCTTCCTCTTTAGCCTGATTACCTGATCATAAGGAGCTCAGTTAAAGGTCCCTCATAGTAGCGTTAGCTACACTAGTGTTACTACCACCTTTGCACTCCACATTCTGCTTTTTACAGAGGAGACTTCTTGGAACGGGTTGTAACTTGTAATGGAAACGACTTGACAGGAGCCTATCTTCCTGCACATGGTAGAAACTGCACTAGTAGGCTCACAGGTCAGGGTTGGTAATTATGGCTACATATCCATGCGACTTACCTCTTATTCGAAGAAATCATATCAAGTTCTGTAGCTTGTAGGTTCAGTCTAATTAGAACCAAGTGCGATAATGCCATCCTTACCAAGGTGTGTATGCCAGGTGTGAATCCATAACACATCCATAGACACACCGTTGACGCCCCTCTTTGCAGAAAGAATCAAACTCCTTGGTTCCACACATCTTGAGACAATCTCTGACTAACTTTCTACCGAGTGCTTCAAGAGACATGAGGAAACTCAATATTCCAAGTACGAACACGAAATTAATCAAGATGGGAGAACAAATTCTGCTGAGCCCGGATCATGAACCATGATTCTGATGACACGAAGAAAGAGTTGACCTCACACATCGAGCTACAAGGAATTGACACAGAAATTCAAAATGTAATTCTAAACGAATCGATTTTCACCAAAATCCCTGAAGTGGAAAGGAGCAGCAAAGAATTATGTGGAATCCAGAAAAACAAAGTTTTTAAGCTTTCGGAAGTTGGACAGATTATTCACGCAATTTTAAACATTCTTTGTTGAACCAGTTGCAAAAATTACAAAAAATGAATAACCACGAAATTGAAACCCCAAGAGCAACCACGAACATGGAGTGGTGAGAAAAGGAAAACCCTAGATCCCCATATTTAAGGCCTAACAAAGTGCAAGGTCGCAACAGAGTGCTTAGTAGTTCTGTCTGCAACTCCCGGGCTGAAACTGTGAACAAATTCACAACAAAGACCGGACGAAGACCCACACTAGCAAACCAAGCAGGTGTGTTGGCAAAAGAATTAAGCTCTAGAGAGGGAAAACACTTACCTAAGACAAGTGGCATGTACACAAGAGACTGGTGGTAAGCAACGGCAACCGAGGAGCTTCACTCGACGTTGAGTTCGTCAGCAATTTCCAGGCGTTGCCTCGTGCTGAACCGGGAAAGACAATGGTAAAAAATATCTTGATATCAGATAAAGGAACGACTGTACACGACTGTCACGGCTAGGGAAGCCAAGTTCGAGGGGAAGTGATGCGACGAGCTCAAGATACAGTCTACGGCGCAAGCTTTGATTGCAAAAGACAGAGATGGGGGCTAATCGATGGCGAGGGGAGGCACGTGTGGCGCTCAAGAGGCCCGCCAAAGAAGGGCCCAGGGGGCAGCGGGTGACCTGAAAAGAGATTTCTAAATATTATAGAATCAGACTGGCTGATCTGTGGCACCGCTTACACCCCGCCTGATTAGTAATTCACAAGCGACAAGAGCAGGATCACGCGTAGAAATAGAAGTTGAGTCTAAAACGGGATTGAATACGGAACTTGTAACTTCAAGCTGGTGACCACAAGGCCTTTGTACGTTGGAGACGACTTGATCGGTTAAATCGAGCTGATTGCATACACGTGGTGCTACGTATTGTATTAGCTAGATTTAACAGATGAAGTTAGATACTATGCTACCAGATACTGTGCAGATCAGGTATTATGCTATCAGATCCAAGTACCTGATCTCACCAAACTATTCGTCGGAGAAATGAAAAGATAAGCAGCTGAGAACCAGCAAGTACGAATTATTCTTTCTGGTTACCATTTTAACAAAACGATTTTTTCAAAGGCCGGATTCATAAGCGACGCCAAGATACTTCAAGGTCAGCTGCCCACGTGGATCAGTATCAAGAAACCAGGTTCGTCCTGACCCACTACATTTCTGCCACGTGAACTGGTCCCTTGCACGAACCTAGCTGAGGAAGCGCGTCTGCAGCTTCAAAGAATATTTAGGTAGCTGGATCGCGCCGGTACTCAAAGTCCTTTGCGATGACAAGAAGGGCCAGAAGAGCCGGCTTTCTAAGAATGGACTATTCACCTGGCACTAGGTCATAATCTGATGCATACAGAAATTTTAGACTACTACTGCGACTTTGTTACACAAAGTCTAAGGTTCTGGCAAGACGTAGAATTCTTATAACAATTAAATGTGGGGTCTTGCAACTTGGTTTACAAGTTAGAATGTTTGAGAATGGGCCAAGCGCGTACACGAAATGGTGGGTGCAGTCTCCGACGGCAACAGCTGAGTATTGTAGTTGATTCGAGGCAAGTTCGAAAATCTCCATCCGAGCAAAAGTGGTTTCATAAAGACTACGGCCACTTTGTTAAATCCGAGCTATTGCAGGCGGGTGGTTTCAGTGTTTTGATGGCTGGAGCTGCAAGTCTGATGAAAGTTCCATGGGTTCTCATGTTGTCCTTTCCAGCAATTTGATGTCATTATCACATTGTCACTCATCTTTTGTTTGGCCATGTGTTGGTAAATCTTTGAGCAAGTTAATATTCTATATAACTACACTTTGAATCATGCACCATCCTAACCTGGCCTTCTTAGTCTATTACTACAAACTATCACTGAAACATATGTGACCTTCAAAGTTTTTTGACATAATTGGAATAAGGAAGTCATGATTGTTTTGAAACACATTTGTCAAATGACATCAATGTAGTCATAAAGTTATGTACAAAATATAAAAGATTCATATAAAATTGATAATTCATAAGTTCGTGAAACATGTTGCAATAGCTTGTATGAATTTTCAATTTAAGAATTAAATATTCATAATATTTGTTATAATAAATATTTATAAAATATTTAATGTCATTATATTGTAATATATAATTTTCTTAAATTTATTATTGATATATATTTTCTCAAAAGTTTACCAACATGTGATCCTTCAAATTATGATTGATGATATGTAAATGAGACATTGCTTGATATGATTCTTTGAAAATATGATGCAAGTTCATGAGAAAATGAATGGATTGTGCATTTAGCATTTTGAAAAATCCAATTCAGAATCCTTAAAAAAATGCTTGAACTCAAGATCCTTAGAAAAATACTTGAATCCAAGATGCTCAAAAGAATGGTGGAACAAGAGGTTCAGTGCAAGACCTGCGTCTGTGCAGCAATTCTTTAAAAAATGTATGGAACATATTACAAGATCTCTAGATCCATAGGTGTCAAGTGAAGACAAGCCAGTATTCAGGGTTTCCCCATTCATTGATGTGCGAACATGAAGATTAACATCTGAAGCATCACAAAGCAGAAAATTCTTCCCGTGTATATCTATGTTTTGTTCAAAAGAGACAAGACTTAGCGAAGGCAGTCGAGCGAAAATAGGGACAGGCGATGGAGTTAAGCACTGCAGATTGGTACTTGCTCGCTACAGAAATTCTGGTACAACTATTAGACGAATTTGGAATTCTCGGTGAATCCGGCAAATACGCGTTCATGAATCTTCGTGTTCTCGTTCATTCTGTTCTCCTGAATCTTGTCTAACCAGGTGTTGCTTTACTAGCTATTGATATCCTTGTCCGACTCAAGATGCTTCATCTTATGTCACTACAGGTTCCCCAGTTTGGATCATTGCTCATATCAGAAATTGGAGAGGCCTTGCCATCGTACTGCCTCAACTTAGCTCTCAATTATCTAGCTGCTGCTGTAAAACAAGTGTCTCTTTTGGTAGTATTGATTTGGCTAGCTTCAACCGTGGATAAATTCTTCTGATTTGTGATTCACACTACTGTGAAATCTGTAACCTTAACCATCATCCACAGGTTCAGTTTGGTGACCTTGAAGCCCGCTGTTCGAGACGTGCCGTCTGCTTCAGAGTTTCTTTTGGCCGCACATGTTCAAACCCTTAGACTCCACCGATAATTATCGACTGTTTAGACTAGTCCTATTGTGAGATGCACCGTAATGGAGATAGGGTAACTTGAGCTCTGTTGCGATGGATGAAAGTAGATCTGGGGATGGGAAGGTAAGTGGAAATGTCACTGTGGCTAGGGTTGCAGGTAGGCTTGCACTGCAGTTGGGAAGGGTGATGCATTGACCCGTGCCGAGAGGGATGACGATTTGTAGAAGGCAGTGTGTTGCGCCATATGTGAAAGCCCATCTCATTACTTGCGTGTGATGACTGTAAATGATGAGAACCTTGGCCTTTGAAGATATCTCAAGGAGGTGGGGATTTCTCATGATGCATTACGTCCACACACTCCTGAAGAGTTGTAATCAGGGTATATTCGCTTGCGGTTCAAGTGTTTGGTCTTCACTATTTCCAATTCGAGGACGCAAACTCGGCAAACACCAGGTATCCAAGCATTTTTCCCTTTTACTCCCTAGATTCGCTGGAATTTCTTGCCTTATATATCATGCTTGACTACTTAAGCTCCCGCGTGCTTTCACGCGGTGTAAAGGCTCCATACCCTAGTTCTACAGGCCGGATCATACTAATGTCTTTACCTCCTTTGAAATGCGAGTACAGCGCGAACTGGGCCAACGTCTTATTGATCGAACCTCCATTGCCGATAGGAGATCTGGTTATATGTAGCCATAAGTTGTAGTGTAGACTGACTACTTGAATGAAGTATTCATATGCTGTGGTTAAGGTTGTAAGCTCAGAGAACAAGGTTTCAGACGTTCAAGTTACCAGGGTACTAATTACAAATCAGGAGTTTCATAAATTGCAAATATAGATGGAGGGACTTCCGGGGTTACTTGAAGTGGGATTCACATATCACCTTCGGGAGTTCCTTGACTTAGGGTTCCAAATTCAGCTTGTCTTTGTCTAGTAGCAGAGTTCGAGACTCTAGATTACACTCAAGACTCCCCGTGAGCAGTTCTTCAGGCAAGTTATGGACTCTATCAATTGACGAGTCTGGGATAATTACACGATATTTCATTTTCCGTCGTAGCGGTGGTCTACGGATTTTCCAGAAAATTAGCACGACTCCCAAATTCATGCACCTTACCATTGACTCTCAAGTTGTTTAACAGATTCACGCACCTTAGTACTGTTTGACATCGTAACTCATTCATGCATCTTACTTGTTTCCAGCTTTCGGAGACTGGACAATGGCTGTCAGGTTTGTCACCTTCTTCACAGAGAACGAGTTTCAGCAGAATGTGACAGCCGGATGACATTCTGACCTTTATGCAGTACAAGAGAGGTCATTCTTCTACCTGCAAAATATGTGACATCTTTTCTATGGTAATTTTTTGGTCTGTACACAGAATATGGCCCCGAGATTTCTATTGCAGATGTATTAAATTGTGCAGGTACATACATAGGTCTGCTAGCTCGCAGTAATTTGACTCATGAAAAGCTAACGAGTTTTCAGTCTGGTGCAGTGTCTGATTTTCGAACTGCAGCTACGGTACAAGCCCGTGATCACTGTGATGTACGTTCTTGACCGAAATCTTATTTGGTTACTCAAGCCTGGAAAGTTTCAGCAGGGAAATGCAGAACTCAATCGTGAAAAGATGATCATTGTAAATGAAGTTTTACCAATTTCTATATGCATGCTCTCATTGGCTTTTTCAATGTTACCTATAGCATTCATCAAGTCCTCGTGATCTCGGCTGTCTTTTGCAGGCCATATAGGCAGTCCTGACCCTTCCGAACAACAAAAGTCACAGGTCAGGGGTTAATTAGCAAGCTGCACATCATCCAATCCCTTCTTCCGTGTATATTGTCTGCTTCACAGTAATCAGATTTCTTCTTGTCACATTCAACTGGTATTCAATAACTCAACATTGTCGCTGAAATCTACGTAATTGCAGTGATTGCAGTAATTGCAGTAATTGCAGTATCGCTTAGGAACCTGGTACTCTGTTATGATTCATTCCAATACATCAAGCTATTTTCTCTATCTCAAATCAGCTGAGAGTAAACGTAATCACGCATTTCTAGACGTTCTTAATGATGTTCTACAGCGATCTTGGCGATAGGACCTTGAAATGCACAATCTGCATGCACTTAGCAGGTGCTTATATGCAATGCACGTGGTTTAAATTGTGACTTTAGTTCAAAACAAGTTTTCATAGAGTCAGGTAACAAGGTTCTATTCATCACACATCTATGGAGAGTCTGCATCATTTCAGGTTAAACAGAGGGTTTAAACTTTGTGGTTTGCACCATGAGCTTGTAGAATGGGGTTTTTCCAAGAGGTAGAATTCATATATTCAACTTATGTTTCTCTCTTCAGGGTCTGTGATTTTAGTACAGTATTTCCTATTAGCAAATTTTCAGGCAAGCTATCATAGATAATATTGACTTCAGTTTAGGATACCGCATTAGTATATGTGTTTTTGGTTCACGTGGTGGATTATAAATTTTCCAGAATCAGCGGAGCACTACTCCCCAATTCAATGTACCTCACCATTGATACCCCAATTGTTTCAAATACTTTATGTACCTGAGTGTTGATCTGATCCAAAATTCATTTTGAAAATTATTGGTTGGACAGGTTGGAGACATAGTCGGCTGGAAAAGCTTTGTGTTCTTTATCTGTCACCTAGAAAGACTTTCAGAGTAACTCAAGATTATTCGTCTAGAGGTCGTTGTGACCATTATGCAATGCAGGTCCAGCTGCTGGTTCAGAGTGCTAAAAGGTGCTTCTTCTATGTGTAGTATACGGGGATTCTATCTGTGGTAATTGCTTTGGCTGTATGCAGAAAATTGCCCTGAAATTTAGTACTCTGCTTACCAACTTGTTGAATTGCAAGTACATACATAGATCTGCTAACCTCTAGTACCTTGGCCCTAATAAAGAGGCCTGGAGTATAAAGTTCTCGAGTGTACAGTCAGTGACAGGGTCTGCTTTCCGAATTGCGTACTAGTAACAGGTGCCAGTACTAAGTAGCCAATTGTTGAATTAGCTCTTAACGTCTCAATCCAGCTCTTGATTCATTGGTCAAACCTGGAAACGGGAGAATCGTACTCTAGAAAACATGTGTTGTTCATAGGTGTTATGGTGCTAGGAAAGTTTGTAGAGATTGGTGCGAACTGCAGAGGTGACTCGATGCTGATTGTAAAGTAGAAATTTATTTTCAATGATGCTCTCATTGCCTTTTCCAATGTACCTGCTTACTGCAGCGTGCATCAAGTCGTCAGGGTCTCTGTTGCTTTCTGCAGTTCATAAAGCACCTTGGAAATCTGTGGAGGACGACAAAATCAGAATTTAGTGCTTGATTTGCCAAGCTGAACTGCACCGACTATGGTCTTAAGTAAATAAATGTTTCATAGTTATGTGATTTCTGCTTCTTAACTCCATCTGGTATTCGAAAAGTACTAAACATACAGAAATCTGATATATATACTAAGGGCGATTTTGGAGGAGGGTCCAAGGTCAGGGACCAATGAATTCAAGCAATCTTATTGGTTGAAAGCTTTAAATTGGTCCCGAGGCCTTTAGACCAGGGTCCAAGATCAAAAAGTGACAAATTGAAGCTAAACCTACATGGCACCTATTTTGGAGGAAACATCAATTGGTTCAGACCAAAAAAACAGTGTTTAAAGAATAGCTCCTGATTTGGAGAACCAAGAATGAAGCTATGGACCAAGGTATAGTTCAACTCAAGGATTCAATTTGCTTCAAATAGTCCAAATTGGTTCTTAGGAAATTGGACCCTGGACCCTCGTCTAAAGTGGTGCTAAATATAATATTGTAGCTTTATTGCGTGTTCCTGTTACTCTGCTATAATTTATGATTTTCTAAAGACATGTTAGGTCGGGAAACTGTGGATTGGTGGGAGGGAGCCAAATAAACTTACATCCCCTTTTTGCTTTTCTCCAACTACGAGTACTTACACCAGCTTTTTGCGTTTCTCATAAATTAGTTGGTGAACTCATTTATTTTACTCGTATATAGTGAAATTTTTCTTTGGCTGTTGGCCAGATGTTTCTCTGCCGTTTTTGACGTGCCTCTTGCCTCGAAGTGAATTGGGGTAGACTGAAGATTTATAATTTGCTGGTTGTTTTTGGGACCATAATGGCATGTTCGTTGGCTCTGTCCGGAGGGAAAACGCAGTTCACATCATTGTTCAACTTTTTGAGTAAAATTTTGCCTTGAACTTGTGGGCACTGGGTACCACCTAAATTTTGATTTACTCTGTCAATGCGTTTCATGCATTGCTAGACGGCGGACGCGCTGAACGATTCTCCAAGGTTGTTGATGGTATGACCTCAAATGCGAACTCTGCATGCACATTGCCTATGTATATTTCTGATGATTGCCTAACCATATTGTGATAGACTAGATGCTGTAAGTCTTCTGATAGTGCTCAGGTACTTTAAAAGTAATGGTGATCTGGTGGGTTATCAGTTGCCAATGTACATTATGCATGGAAATTTTTTATACCCATAATCTAGTATACGTCCAATGTCGATATTGCCCACAATTTAGCTCTCTAAACTACTAGAAGTGTCATAATTACCAAGCATATAGCAGGTTATTTTGGTTGTCTGGTGGCTTCGAACTCTTCAACGCAGGCAATACCATTTTTTTGTCCTTTCCCCTGAAATTCAAACGTAACTGCAGTATGTGACAAACTGCAGGTTAAATGGAAGTATGCTTATCATGTACATGCAAGCTCGGTAATTTATCTAGGGCTCGGCGCCTCATGACCTTGTTTCGCGTTGCCGAAGCGATACGTGGTGATTAAATCGGCGAAGTCTCCTTTCAAATTGTGACACGTGTTCCAATGGAGCGTCATAAGACTACGTCAACCCCCACCACTCGCGTTACTACCACCGTTGAAGTCGTGGACCACTTCAAATGAAGGAATTTGGGCGACCTGACCACTCGGAGCTCTAGAAATAGCCGTGCACAGTAACACGCGGGGCGCGGGGCGCTAAACGCCCCCTAACGAGCTCTGTCCGGCGCTGGTTTCGCTTGGCTTTTTGCACACCTTTTCCGGCCTTGCACAGTTCTGCAAGAAACCATGCAACCCGGTTTTCAATGTTCTTCAGTTCTTCAAAAGAAAAGCAGAGAACATTTTGTTGTTAGGCATTGTCAATGTTCTGAGCAAATGTTGTGCATCACGGGCACAGATTTTGAACCCACGACCTTCCCTGCAGGAAATGCAGCACTAAACACTGGCACACCATTAAGCACTGTGGAGCGTTTATTTTTTAAATTTACTGCAGACACAAACTCAAAAAGGGCAAAATCTAAAAACCCTGCTACAGAACAACTCAGTTCTCCACAGGGCAGCACTGTCAGGCCCGAAACCAGCACCGGACAGAGCTCGTTAGGGGGTCGTGTTTAGTGTCCTTCCAGTAACAAGGCTTCGATTTATGTAGTACGCATCTTGCTTAAATTAGTTCCTGCTCTGAACCCGACCCAACACGCTGATTGGCAAAGAAATTATGTAGGCAATGTAACGGCAATATATCTCCAGATTCAAGAGGGACGCGTCATGGAACCGTCAGGCTGCGGGCCTGCGCACATGTAGAGGCTGAGCTGAGCGGTATCGATTTTCATGCCGGCAAATGAATGACGTGGTGGCTGAGCGAGCGACAGGGCTGACGTGCATGCTCAGTCCTTGTCTTCAGCCGCTCAGCCACCGGTTATTTTTTTTCTTTTTTTTAGTACATTGCATTGAAGATATGATCATGGGTCAACAGTGCCCCCCTTGTATTTTTGGGTTTGGGGCGGTGTCTTTTATATTTAAATTATGTTCATTGCATTGAAGATATGGACAATTTTTATATGGGTCAACATTGCCACTTTTTTATTTTATGCTTGGGGGTTGTGTGGTTTTTTTTTCTTTTTTGGGTACACTGCAATGAAGATATGGACAATGATGCGTACCAAAGGTTAACACTGGCACTTCTTTGTTTTTGGGTTTGGGGTCAATTAGGAGAATAGGAGAATTTTTTTGAAGGAGATGAAGAGTTGGGAGATGATTGTGCCATTAATACATGAAAAATTGCAAACTACTATGAAAATATGGATCACATCATTTTCTTACATAAGTTTAGTGGAACTTAGTTCATTTAATCACATAAATTTTTTTCAATACTTTTATTAGGGTTCTGGAGCCCCTAACAAGAGGGTGGAGGAATGGTGCCTCTTTAAAAACAATTTGATTGGGTTGTGAAGCCCTTGGGATATTGGACTGGTGAGTGATTTTTTGCACAGGGTGTGACACTAGGCTGTTGGGCTGGCAAGATGTTAAACACCCCCTCATGAGCTCCGTTCGGTGCTGGTTTCGGGCCTAACAGTGTAGCCTTGCAAAGAACTGCGTTGTTCTGCCACAGGGTTTCTAAATTTCTGCCCTTTTTGACTTTGTGTCTGCAATAAATTAAAAAAATAAACCTCTCCCCTCAGTGCCTGATGGTATGCCAGTGGTTAGTACTACAGTGGAAGTTGTGGGCTCAATACTGCCTCGCGTCGGGCTGGTGGCATGTAATGTTGCAGTTCAATATGTTGTGGAGAGCAGAGCGAACTGTCTGGTAGGAGCGGATCTGCCCAGATCTGCAAGTCCGCTCTCATTTTGGCCTCTGAGAAGAGCGGGAGCCCGGCTGTCAGAGTTCTTTTTCGCGGCTGAGCAGATGAATTCAAGCGCATGTGCGGAGTTCTGTCGCCAGTGCACGCAATTCTAATCCGATAGGAGCTCACCACGTTGGAGAACGCTGCCATCACCCAGGTCCCAGCTACAGTAGCTGCATGCTCCACGTGATGAGCTTGGAATCAGATACTTGTCATCCGCTCTGCTAAAGTTATTGCCACAACATCTCAGCATTCATGATTGACGATGCACAAACTTACTTACATATTTGTGACCGTGGATTTCATGGAGCGATCTCCAGGGCCCCCCAAGTGGTGCTTCAGTAGCCGTTAAAAAATATATACAAATATACTAATGCAGCAACGGAACTCGTAAACAAGGTCCTGAAATACCAACAACACAACTGTGCATCTGTAAGGGCAATTTGAATGCATCTATTGTGATTCGGACAGCAGCTTCAATTTTCTAAGGAGATATTCGAGGTCCGACTACAAGACGTGCAAGGCACCTTTCATCAACGCTTTCTAAAATGCGGCTCTTTTTATTTTTCTATGTTTTGTGTATATCTATATCTGAATGTAGGTCACAGGTGGAGAAAAGAAAATGATCATAATCACTATTTCTTCAAAGTGTGTTTTTAAACTTCAACAGAGAGTCAATAATAAGTAAAACGTTTTTGTGAACTAAATAACTATCAGCAAATACAAAGTGAAATGTAACTCCATGGTTTTCCCCATGCGTAATTGCATATTAAATGATATCTTCATTAAGTAACTAGCTTCAGCAGCATTTTTGTTTTGTGGTGAATTTCTTTCCAAAAAATAACATTCAACAAAATATTCTATTTTCTCCAAAAACTCACCCATTTTTTTTTTAAATTCTAAAAAATTGTCATGTTTCCTATACATTAGTCTAGTTATATGTAAAGTCTCACAATTGAGAATGGTCAGTTTTGGCACAATAGGGCATCAAACGTAACTAAGAATGAAAATTTTACAAAACAAAATAACTGGGACCCAAACTAGTTTTTCCAGCAATTTTGGTGATAAACTAAGTTTCATCCTGTCTTTCCTTTTCCTTGAGCGCCTTCACTGCTGCTATACATTTTTTTCATTGCTCCTATCTGTACAACTACTATAATTATTCTCAAACCATGTGCATCAAATGCTGAATTGCAGCATTTCATATCGAGATTCAATAAAATTTCCTTACTTTGTGGATATCATTGAAAGAGGGGATAAGGAATGAAAGAATGCCCAAAGATAAGGTGTGATTTTATGGATAATTCTAATGTTCAAGCAAATAGCCAGAATATTAAAAGTTTTTAATAAATTTCTACTTTCATAGCCAGTTATAGCCAAACATGGTTAAATCTCTTGGATGATCAACAATGTGGCAATCTCTAGTGGTGCTTAATATCTGACCCTGCAAATTAGAGTAGAAAAAACAAAATGTGTCTATTTGGTTTAGCAAAATGGTTTTGGCCCAACATTTTAGCCAAATTTGATAAGGTTGGTAAATTAAGGCACTAAAGTCTAACAATTGTCAAAAAAGAATGTAATAAATTTGATATAACTATTCCTCTCTATTTCTGATTGGTTAATCATAATGATTAGTTTACATAATTTAGTTATTAGTAATCTCTCACCTATATGCAGTTCCAATTTTAGTTTGACGGGTGGGGTTGGAAAAAAATTAATAGTATAAAATACCCCATTACCAAACACATAAGTAATATAGCATTGCTCATGGCATGCGGGAGAGGCCTTAGTTTGGTTGAGAGTCTTATACAATCTTGGTCCCCATCTTTGGGTGCACCTATACTGCTTTAAATCATGACATTTGGTGATGGATGAAAACATTATTGTTCACATCAAATGCATCCTCTCTATGTGCAAACATTTTGGAACTAGTGATTAATTTATAACAATTAGACAATGTCTTGCCATTGAAGCAAATGGAAAAAATTCAATTTTGTCATATTTTGAATATGAAGGTGGTCATTTTAGAACAATGAATTTTATAGGGGAGTCCCATCAATTGTGATGGGGGCATATTGGGGTTTGGTACACCTAAATTCATAAATGGCTTGCATGGCACAGTCACTAGGCATCTTCTACGCCTGAGTTCCAATGTGTTTTCTTGTATGTCTTCTATAGAGACAAAATATTTTTGCTGACTTCATTTCCCAAGATTCTTAAAATTGCCCTCCATAAACCCGGTACCAAACACTTGAAATCTCATGCTAGTCACCTATTGTTAACCCTCATCATCTTATAAATTACATGAGGCATGCCCCCAACCAAACACAATCGCCTAGAAATTTGTTGGTTACAATTGTTGAAAAAGACTAAACAATTTTTGTTCACACCAAATATTTGATCACTGGATGGGTCCCAAATGGTGATAGGTGCATTGGTGCTTGACCACGAACTTGTGTGTGAACAAATCAAGCATTTAGTCAGAAAGGGGCATTTCATGAATTTTCTACCCTGAGACCTGAGAAATATTTGTGCAAGGTTACACACTGAACATTACTCAAGACATTGCTCTTATAATGGATCTAAAGTTTAGTTATCAAATAAATCATCTTCAATGAGCTATTGACCATGGGTGTTAATCCAATGTTTTTCTTATGTCATGTGCAGTTTTTGCACATTTATCCTAATGGCCACTAATGTAATTTGAACTCTCCAAAAAAAGATTATTATTAATTTTAGACCAAAACAATTCATATTTATAAATTACACATGTTATATCAACACTTATTTTATGATTATTTCTCTTTTTTTTCTCAATTTTTAAATCACAAGTTGTCTACCTTATTTTGCTTGCACCCCACAATAATTTAGAAAAAGGAATCAAATCACCAAATCCAATAATTTCATTCGCCATAACAATTTTTCTTTACACCTACACACAAACCTTTTCAACATCCTCTAAATATATTAGTAAACTAATATTATAACCCTTGTCTCTATACATATAGGGTTGATTAAAAACTAATGTTTCAGAATACTTAGTAAAGTTTGTTTCAGTGGGAGTGATGATAATATTATATATTTTAAGATGGAAAACTTGATGGTATATTTACCAAGAACATGTGAAACCAATTCTTCCAACTTAATTTTACATATATTAAAATGACTGGTAACAATTTGAAAGTGAGTCCTTTAAAAGTATGCTATTGGCGTTTGTAGACGTTGGATGAAGATTTACAGAAAAACACTGTGAATTGTCTTTGTGCTAGTAAAAATGTACATGTTTACAGTGTGCTGCGAGAGCACCTGTAGTAGGAAATGACTGTTTCTTAGTAATATAACTGCTTTTCATCAGCCAATTACAATGATTGACCTAAATGTTAAGAGCTAAATACTTTCACTTTGTAAAGTCTATCTTTCAGATTCATGGGTGCAGATGGGGGAGAAACTAAATAATGCATAATGGATGTGCTAATATTGATAGTGAGCTGTTGCTTGGCATGCTCTAATTTAATTAAGTGCTAATTTTAATGCACGACCATAAGTTTTAAATTGATTTCCGTTAGTCTTGAAAATGTTTGGACATACTTACTTATACAACTTAATCTTTTTTTTGTATTGTGAAAACACTTCAATAAATTTGAAATGAATATTGTGATTTTTGAGCATCACAAAGTTCACTTTTATTTAGCAATGTGCAAGCAATGTTTTTATTTTTTATCCTTGCTTTAAATTAATTGAAAATGACATTTTCAAAAAAAAAATTAAGAACATGTACCTTTATGTACACAATAATACAAACTTTTGACTTTTTTTTCAAATTCCATAACCAAAAATAAAATTTGCATGTAGGCTTAGAAATCTTGGATTGGTAAATATTCACATTGGCAAACCAATCCTTTTCTACCACATCAACTTGTTAATCTTTGTTAAGGGGGTCACTTCACTTGAAGAATATTATTTTGTTACTTAATTATAAATGGGATAATGTTATTATCTACCTATTTATTACAAATCTGACTATTTTGCTTCTTGATAAATATCCAATTTTATTATCAATGAAATAATAATATTTACATGTATTTTCAAATGCCTTATTGTTCATTCATTGTAATTTGAATTTTTGGATGTGAATTTGATAATATCTTTGAAAATATGTTTTCATTAATATGTCCTTAGGCACCCAATACATATTTTGCTATATGCATGTAAAATTATATTCATTTTTTTAATTTGCTAAAACATGCACCTATTTTTTAAACTATTCCAAATGCACCATATGCATGGAGTTCTTGAATGACAAATCATGGATCTATTTAATATACTAGATACAGTACTTTCAAGCAACTTGAACCAAATTGTTTATGGCAAAATTTTGCCAAATTTTGAAGGAAAAAAAATCTAAATTGCCAAATTTTTATGATAAGTTCCAATTGGTAATCACAAATTTAGAAAGATTTAAGTTTTTATGTACTTTTATATCTAGTTTGTAGGTGAAAGCACACTAAACCCCCCAAAAAATTGTAATCACAAGTATAATTTTTCTACATTAAATTTTTTGATAAAATATGAACATCACATCTTGGATTATTTTTACTTGTTTTAAGTATGTTTGCTTAGCTTTAGACTTAATCTAATCAATTATTTTGAAAATTCCAACAAACATTGAAAAATTTGAATGTATGGAATATATTTGTGACCAAATAATATCCATCATAGAGTTTGAAAATTTGAATATGTAATTAAAAATTAAGGGGTTCTGTTCAGAATCAAGGTACCATTTTTTTGCCATAAAACTTCAGGATTGTCCTTGATTTTTTTCTTTTTTCTTTGAAATTACAAAATGACAGGTTATAGTCTAATTAGTTGAAACTGGGTTGTCAATTTTCAAAGTGGGCAACTTTGGTCAAATTTGGGTTTTGAAAGTCAAGCCATTTTCATGCCTAACTTTTGTCTTCATGCCTTAATCTTGTTTTCAAGTTTTTTTTAAATCTTGTTTGCAGGTCTCTTCAACATCACCTAATTTTCTCAACCTTTGAGCATAATAATCGTTGTCCAACAATTTGAAAAAAAGATGTCAAGGAGGCATCTTTCATAGCCCTTCCCATTTTGAGTTTTCTAATTTTCGTTTGAATATCAAAGGAAAAAATGAATGTGCATTTAAAACATTTTTCCTACTTGAATTCAAATTTCCCTTCTCAAATCTCCCTCCAACATCTACAACCATGGAATCGATATCTGGCAAAATAAAGGTACACATCATGCATGTAAAGCGAGCTGAATGTACACAATTTGCAAAACAATGTGTGGATAGAAGTGTCCAAATGCAAGAATTTGCAAGAATTTGGGTACTTACCACTTTTGTTCTTATGAATTTGTAATCCTAAAGCAGGTCATGAATTGAACATTCTAGTAGAGATTTGTATAGCTATGATCTTGTTTTCACTTGTTGTTTTTATGTTTTTCAAAATGTGTTTCACATAGGGCATTAGGTATGACCACGATGATGGATGCTTCATGGTTTCAATTTCATCGAAAATTACGCAACATAGGGAAGAACATTTTAAAGCTAACAAGTAAGGATGCAACCTTGGAGAGATTTACGAACATTTTGGGCCATGATCAAGCAAAAAAGGTTGGCGATATGACCAAAAGTTTAAAGCAAACACTATGAAGAAGATTGAAATTTTTTATTAGAAGGTGATGCCAAATATTAGACCTCATAATCATGAGTAATCACTATAATTTGCAAGAGCTTTGGTGTGCAAAATGAAGGGCATAGAGTTGAATTGGGCAAAATTTGGTGCCCACTTGCATCAATTTCAATCACAGATTCAAGAGGTGAAAAGATGCAACAATAGAAAAAAAACAAGCCCTCACATCAACAAATGACTTCTCTATGCTTGAATCAACTCTTCTACCTCCACAACCCCCTCAATCCCATGTGTTGAACCTTTCTTCCCCATCATTTGATGAACCTAGCTTTATAGCTCAAGGTCAAACAAATTTGTGCAAAGTACATCTATGTGAGCCAGAAATGTCAAAAGGGAAAACATCACACCCTAAGGCAACTAGTCTTCTTAGTTGGTCAGCATCAAAGATTAAGGATGTGAGGTTTGTTTTGGTGTCCAAATCAAAAATGTGTGCAACTATGAAAAAAAAAATAGAGAGTCTTGATAAAAAGTCTAAAGATGTGCATGGAGATGCTCGTAGAGTTTGCATGAACTTTCAAGATAGGGAAAAGTTGCTTGTAGAAGCTCATGTTAATTTGGAGAAAACTAACATTAATGTTGCAAGTGCCAAAGAAGAATTATTTCATTATGAGAAAAAAGGGGGTTTTGCAACTAGCCTTGCAACTACATTTTGTAATTGCAATGACCATTAGCAACTCATAGTAAAAGTTTGGTGTTAGTTACATCAAACAAGTCGCACTAGTTGCAACTGTGCAACTCATCATATATCAACATCGTATATGGCTAATGTATTACTTTGCAGCTAAACTAGTCCTAGAATTTATTATATTGTGACTAAACTAAAGTATTGAACAAACTAATGAGCAATTTGTTTGATTTGCAACAAATAACTAATTTAGACATTGTGTGTGAATGGGATAAATATATGTTTATATGTGATTAATATGTTTTTCACAAAAAATAGTTATCAATTACCAGGAAGTAGGGTAGTAAGAGTTTGAAACTAGTCCATCTCAACATGCAACTACTATGGAAATATATTTGGTAATGTGTTTAAACTTTCAAATTTCAAACTTTTAAATACCTACTTTTCCTCCCTTGTTTTAAGCCATACTGCTTGTCTTGCCCCACCCAATACATACTTGCTTGTCCTACCCTACTTCATTACATGCTTGCAACTCCTACCCTACCTCATTACATGTCTTCTTGTCTTGCCCTATTTTATATCCTTGGCCCAACTCTTTCCCTACCTCATTACATGCCTCATTATCTTGTTTTGTTTTATATCATTAAACCACATCCTTATTGCCACCTTCCATCGGCACCTCCATAGGAACCCCATCTAATCTTTGTGATGCTTGTGTGACCTTTTCCATGTCCATCACTACCCCCACATCCCCCATGTTAAGCAACTCAACCTTCTCATATTTACCATCAATTTCCATGGTAGTTGATGTTGGAAGTAATGTCTTCATGTAGCTTACAAGCTCATGAAGGCATATTTCTATGGTCCCCAAACGCTCATCTATTTGTTTCATGAATCCAGTAACATTCTTTTCCACCATAGTCATCCAGATGTTGTTAACAAAACCTACACTCGCCTAAAGACCATCATTTCTCACAATTACAAAATTGATGCAATAGTAAATCATTCCTATGAACTTTTAGCAAGTTTGAAATCAAAGGATTAACAACTTAACACTACATTATCCAAAGTGTAGAGTTTACAAAGAAAATAAACCATAGAAATATATATCAAACATAAAGAATAAGGGTTGAGCAAAGTTCATCTTGAACCCATTAATTCATCAAAAATATTCCAATGAATGACCACCACCATTTGCTATCATCTAGGCTCCAAAAGGACCATCAAGGCTGTCTACAAATCTAATATAAGACTAAGGTAGCAAAATTTTCAAACTAAAATGTAACAAGTTTGTTACCATAAAAATTAATTTCACAAATAAAAACACCAAATTCATTATCAATGTTGCCAAATCAACCCTTTTATTGAACAACAACATCAATTTTAAAATTTGGGTTTACCAAATTAGTTTAGTTACCCAACTTGTTTTTTTGTAAAAATATAAGAAAACAACAATAACTATAATAGACAAAACTTTTTTAAAAACCACAAGAAGTTACCCAAATTGTAAGGCCACCAAGGCCATTGTATAAAGATATGTTAGTAACATAAAAGGAGGTCTAAACGCACTGATTTTAATTTGAATGCCTCATTTTCTACCAATTCAGCCAATGATGGTGATCTTGCTTTTCTTCCCTTTACATAATTTCCAACTTCTTCCCTTTTAGCCCGTGTTTATTAAAAAAAGTACCAAATATTTTTCCAAAAAACAATATAAGTGTACCAATTTGGCAAATATCCCCAACTCTTCCACATCTCCCATGCCTATTGATGTGATGGACATGGATTTGAGCTTGAGTCATTTGCTTCCCACAAAACACACCACCCAACTCATGAAATAAAATTTAAGATTCTTAATGTACATAAGCATTTTAACAACCAATAAAAGATCACAATAACATGTACATAGCAAAAGACTCACATAAGCTTTTTCAATGGATTTTTCATCCGCCCAATAAGCTTTCAATTTCTCCCACTCTCAAGTGTTGATATATGTGGGAGGCATAAATAATGGATCACAAACCCAACACTTCTTTAGTTTGGAGTGCTCTCACGTCATAAAATAGGCCAATGACCTCTTTAATGCATGGAAGGACATAGGAGGGCCATCCCACTCAAATTCTTTGTCAAGCCCTCTCTAATCTACTCAATGTCTCTTGGGTTTTGTTCGTTGATGTCTATGATCGAATAGTCCAAAAATTTGTTGCTAAGGGTTTGAATCATCTCATCAAATGTAGTTTTTCCATTAAAGGCCCCATCAACAACTTTTAACTTGTCAGATTTTATGGTAGCCCCCTTTTTTCCAAAACTTTTTCAAGCCTCCTCTTCTTATTCTCATTCTTTTGGAGCTTTTCATCATGTTTTTTGATATTCACTAGTTTTTTTTTTTTTTGTTGGTGTGG
>Ga0209208_10000766_pt1 | contig 43502 bp, 38 predicted proteins | sample S1TSphfallax_3_FD_187694 | JGI IMG/M metagenome (GOLD analysis project Ga0209208, IMG submission 187694) | Host-associated microbial communities from peat moss isolated from Minnesota, USA - S1T2_Fd - Sphagnum fallax MG (SPAdes) (version 2) | ecosystem: Host-associated > Plants > Peat moss >...
GAGAGAGGGAAGTAGAGAAGGAGCTGGAAGAGGAGGAGGGGAGAGAGATGGGAATGATGATGCTTTTGGTGACTGCAACCAAAGTGGTGGGAGTGATGGGAGCTCTCACAGTGGCAGCCAATAGCTTCGCATATCGACGCTTTTATAAGAAGAATTTGGCACCCTTTGAGAATCCAGTGGACGAGAGTCATGAGCTGCTTGCATCTTTCCCTATTCACAAAGACGGTTGGTTTTCTTTTCTTTTCGTCATATGGGTTGGTCTTGTTTCTCTTTTGGTTTTCTGAGAGAGGAGGACATTTGGGACAAAAACTACCTATTGTGTTGAATATGATGGACTGAAAATTACAGAACGTGGTGGTCTTCATGTGTTGCCTCCTGCTGCAGTTGATGAGGAGGGAGGCTTCTTTTTTGCATTGGCAACAGCTCCAGCACATGTGGAAGACGAGCTGCATGACTCATGGCTTGAATTTGCAAAAGATACAAAGCCCCCAGATGACCCAGCTGGAGATCCCCCCGATGTGCGCACTGGTGCAGATCCGCGAGCTGCTCCCACTTTTGGAATTTCTCTCACAGAAGAGTTGCAGGCTGCTGAGATTAAGGAAGGTCAGAGATCTCTGTTTTCGAGAATACATACATACATACATACATACATACATGCATGCATGCATGCATATCCTCATGCTTGCTAGATTGATTGACTGTGAATTCGGATTAAACCTAAACCATTTCAATTTTGCTTGCCATCTATATGATGATTGTGAATGTGTGTGTTGGACAATAAGCCGGTGATTCAGGAATTGAAGTCAGAGTTTTGTGCAGAAGATTGAGCTACTGTTTGTTCACATCAAGTTTTCATGTCTGTTTTTGCAGCTGGACAACAAGAATTGCCAGCAGGATTTGAGACTTTGGCACCAGAGGCAAGCAAATCCGTAATTGGCGAGGAGTTTGCAAATAAAGGTGACGGTAAATCTGGGGACCAAAGTGTCTCAGAAGACAAAGTGGGCCTAGTGGCAATGGCCAAGAGTGAAACTCCAACAGAAGCTGAAGAGCTGCCCAGAATATCTGCAAAAAATGGGAAAGGTGGCAATGGTGGACTAGCCAGTGATTGGGAAGTTGTCTCTGAGAAAGACAATTCTGATGAGGGAGAGGAGCAGAAACTCTCTGCAATGAACCCAAGCATGGATCCAGAGAGGGGGAGCAGGAGCCTACAACAGCTGCCTGCAAAAAAAGGGCCTAAAAAGATTGGCTTTCAAACCACAAACACAGAAGATCCACGAGTTCTCTCTGTGCAAGGGAAAGCAAGAAAACTCATGAAAGTATCCATGGAGGCCATGATACGGGGTTATGAAAAAATGACTGAGCCAGAAGAGAAGCATAATGTGGCTGCTTGGCAGAATGCAATTCACCCGTATGAACCCTAAACCCTAATCCCTTGTAACACCACCAGGCTTGAAAATAATATGATGATGTAGGCTTGCATTGCCATGTGAGCAATCAAGTGAAAGTATGTTTATGGGACATCAGGTTAACCTGTAAAATACCCTGCCTGTTTCTGTCTGAGTTTGACATACATGTAATGTTGAATACATGTACATACAGAATTTTATCAAGAATTTCTGAAATCTCTGCATTGCGTAAGTAAGGATTTGAGTATGATAGTTTACAGCCTTCATTTGGTTGCTACCAATTGGTGAAGTATTGTTTCTTCTTTAGGTGCCAGAAGTTTTAATGCCCATGAGCAGTAACTTCATTTGTGAACAAATAACTGGTCTCAGGTCTAGCTACACATGCAGGAAGAAGAGTGAGGATATGCAGAGATGGGAAATGTGATAGTTACAAGTGATGAGAATTCTGCAAAAAATTGGAGGTACTACTTCAGCTCCTTTGCTTTTGTTTTTTTGCAGGGAAGAGAGGGTGCGGTTCTGGTCAGATCCAGACACAGAGTTGAAGTTGGCTCAAGGAGCACATCAAACAGTTTTCCGGATGGGTGTGGACTGGGGCCGCATAATGCCCATAGAGCCTGTTGATGGCATCAATAATGCGGTCTGTTTTACAGTAATATGTAGCACACCACGTTTTTATTTAATTCTTTGTGGTTGCTTCTTGGGGAGAAGTCTGCCATTTGACATCTAAAACTCCACTGCCTTTGATATTTGCTGGCTTTTGAGTTTCCTGTGGAGGGGTCTTCAGAATGCCAGTAAGCAGATGTGAGTCATAGGTTTGAATGATGTGGGTTTTCAACCATTGCAGGTGGACTGGAAAGCTGTGAAGCGGTACCGTTATATTATAGAGAGGGTTTTGGCCCATGGAATGCGTGTAATGCTCACTCTTTTCCATCATTCAATGCCTTCATGGGCAGCAGAATATGGTGGCTGGAAAGAAAAGAAGACCATAAAATATTTTGTCGATTTTACCAGGTTGGTGGTCCTCACCTTCTGAGAAAAACAATTCTTGTTCTGGCATTTTAGATGAAACTCAACACTGTTCAGGAATGTTATCTCTTTTTAAGCGTTCCTGGGTTACCTTGTTTTAGAGAGAGTTTTGGCTCATGGGATGTGCACAATGCTCACTGTTTTCCACTATTCCATGTCTGCATGGGCAGCAGAATATATTGCTGGAAAGGGAAAAAAAGGACCCTGTAAATCTAATGCATGAAATGAGCCATTATAGACTGAAGTTTAATGTGATAGCTGGAAAGAAAAAAAAGGACCTGTATAGACTTTTTGTGCATTAAATTAGTGACAGTGTCCAAATTCAATGCTTGAACAGGCTTGCTGTAGAGCAGTATGGGGATCTTGTCGACTATTGGATCACAATCAATGAGCCACATGTGTTTGCAATGCTGACATATTGTGCTGGTGCCTGGCCCGGTGGTGATCCGAACTTGCTTGAGACTGCGACAGCAGCAATGCCTAGAGGTGTATTCAAAGTTGTAATGCGGGTGATGGCTGATGCACACCTTGAGGCCTATGACATCATCCATGATCTCAGGTCCCTTTTCTATCTGTATATTAAACCCATACAGATATAAAACATTTTGCAGGTGGTCAGTCTCCGTATTTACTGCCTTGAAGCTTCTGTTTCAATTATATTGTAGCCCATCTCTATTCAAATTTTCTGCTTCTGTGACTTCGCTGGTTTTTTAAAATTTGTACTGGAACTGCTCCTTATTCATTTGTGCAGTGTTTTCTCTTGGATGGAACAGTAAAAGCACAAAGAAGGTGAAGGTGGGGGTATCACATCATGTGTCATTCATGAGACCGTATGGGTTGTTTGATGTACCACTTGTGGTCTTCAGTAACTGGATGACACGATTTGCATTTTGTGATGACATTGCCCACAAATGTGACTTTCTTGGAATTAACTACTATGGCCAGGTACATGTTTAGTGAATCAGCTGTGTTGGTATCATGTTTAAAATGGGACCCACTCATGTGGTGCCTTATGTAAATCCAAACAGCAAACGTGGTGATGTTTTGTTCCAATGAGAGCTTAGTAATGAGCTTAGTCTTGTGAGTTCACAAGGGACATTTTCTTTTTGGTGACAGGAGGTAGTGTCAGCCCCAGGCTTGAAAAATGTTGAGGATGATGAGTACAGTGAATCAGGGCGCGGTGTTTACCCAGATGGCCTTTATCGCATGCTCATTGAGTTTCATGAACGATACAAAAAGTATAACTTGCCATTTATCATAACAGAAAATGGAGTGTCTGATTCTACTGATATCATTCGCCGCCCTTACATCATCGAACATCTTCTTGCTGTGCGGGCTGCCATGGACAAGGTATGTATGTAGCTTGTGATGTGAACATCTTATCATGCCCTCTGCTTTAAAATGATGTTCTACTACTAGCTATATCTATTTTACAGCTCTTTTTTAGTCCTAAGCTGTATCTTCTCATATTGACATTCTTGGGAGATAAGTTTTACCAGTTTCCATGTAATATGACAACTTGGATGTGTAATGGAAAGCTGGGTTTTCTCTTTTATTTTTTGGGTGAGTTGCAGTGTGGATTTGACATAAGTCATTTGTCTTTTGTTGAGAGTTCAGGGTGTTAGAGTACAAGGGTACTGTTTTTGGACAATCTCCGACAACTGGGAATGGGCAGATGGTTATGGGCCAAAATTTGGATTGGTTGCTGTTGACCGTCACAAGAACCTTGACCGTCATCCCCGCCCTTCTTATTACCTTTATGCTGAGGTACTCCTGTTGCTCTATTCTTTTGAGCAATAAGAAATTTCTTTTGGGATTTGGGTTATTCCCCTATACTGAGGAGAAAGTTGGGAAAGCAGAACCCTCATGGAATCAGAGACAGTAGGCAAATTATTTTCTGAGAAGTTTTATGTAGAATCTTTGGGAATTTTATCTGACCTTAATGTCCAGCATATCACCCTGCATTGTTGTGCACTTAATTCTGTGTGCTTAATTTGACAAATGAAACAAAAGGGAAAGGCTCTTTGAAGATTTTGAACCATGGAAGACTGCTGTACTGCATGAGAGCAGCAAGAAACCTTCACGGATTTGCTCATTAGTTTTCTGTAAGAGGTGCTCTTTGCGAAATTCAACAATATCATCTGTCTTCGGGGGTTGCTGTTAAGAAACTCACAAGTTGACTGTATCATGCATTATCAGTTGTCAAAAACAGGGAAGGTGACAAGGAAACAGCGGCAAGAAGTGTGGGAGGAGCTTCAGAGTGCTGCACGACGGGGCATGACACGTCCATTCTGTCGTGCAATTAATGACCATGGTCTCATGTTTGCAGGTCAGTATTTATATGTGTGTGTATATATAAATCCTGTATGCATCCACTGTGGTGTTCATAACAAGGTCTCTAGGTCATTCTAGCTCAGTTGATTGTTAGTGATACTGTTTTTGTATGCACCCAGTACTGGATTTTGAACCAATGACCATTCACAACTGGTCATATATTGCAGCACTAGGACATGAAGTATTTCCATAATTCTCTTGCAAGTTTCCTATACCCATTGCAAGGAGCTGATGATAACATCAGTGGATGGATGCTATGGGAGTTGGTCAGTAGCAAAGACACTATTATGTGGCCCCATAGACACGTGTACATACCATATTCCTCAGTTCCTTTCTGTTCCAGTGAGTTTGTGAACTGTTTGAGCCTTATACAGAACATGATCCCATATCAGATCCACTCATTTCCAAGGTACAAAGTATGGGATCTCTTGTTCAATAGGTAATGATGATCTGAATCTGCTATTATTTCTCTATTTCTGTCTAAATTTGCTCCCTCTTCCAGTACTTCTTGGGCCGGTAATGTGCCCACCAATTCTACCATTTCCATTAGTCCAGGATCATGCTCTGAATGGAGATGAAACATTTATTGACGTCTGATCCTTGTACCTGTTTTCTGTAGAAAGGAAAATAGGAGATGAAGTGTTGTTTCTGACCCTATTTCATTGTTGGTTTTGCTTTCAGGTGGTCTGGATGTGCCAATTGACAGGCCATTCGCAGTTCGTGACTGGAGATTTGGTCACTATGAAGTGGAGGGCTTGCAAGACCCATTGAGCTCAGTAGTCAGGTATTTCAGGGAGGGTGCCATGTTTAGTAGCCATGGCAGAAACCGCAAACCAAAAGTGCATCTAGATTCAAAGCTGGTATGAAGTTTTGGTGTGGGAATGCGGAACAAAGATTACAACTATTTCAAACAGCAGGGTGTAAACGCGAATTATTGGAAATCTCACATACCAAAAGACAATTGGGATTTGCACGGAGGTCATGGTACTAGAAATTGCCTCATAATACATGGAAACTTGGTCACAAAATGTTGAACAATTCACTCAATTTTGAGAGATCTTGAAGAGATTCAACATAGTGAATTTGTAAATTAGGACAATGAAGATTATGTGTACACATTGCAGATGGTTAGTGAACTATTGACCAAATGGAGGCAATGTTTTTCTAAAATTTATTTTGGATTTCACAGAAGTGGTAAATTTTTCCTGAGAAAACAAAATTTCTCAAAACATTTCACAAGTTAAAATCCATTTGGAAATTTTCATTGCATGAAGATCCACCTTGTTTGTTCACATGTACATTGTTCATGTGGATATGCTGGTTATTCACATGGACATTGTTCACACTAGAATAATAATTTATTTGTAATATTTGAAAACAGATCCACCATTTCAGCTGCAGCAATAAAAGAATCTTTTTTCAATTTCTTAAATTTAAAAAAAAAATGAAAATTCTAGTTCCTTGTTTAATGCAAAATTAATTCTTAAGGAATTTTTTCTTTTGCATGAAAGGAAAATTATGTTTTCCACACCTTGATTTGTCAATAAGCTTTCTTCAAATGAACTTTGACAAGCTATAATTTGTTCATGCAAAAATACAATTAATCAAAATACTTATCATAGTTAGTCCATAAGTTTGAATGCAATCGTTACAAAGGTAGGGAACATTTGCAAATTTATTGATAATAAATTACACAACTACACAATATGTGATTTTGATGCACTATAATAAGGTGTTTTTTTTTCCCCCCCCAATTTCATGAGGTAGGTGACTATCCAATTGCAATAATCCACAAGTGGACTTAGCCAAATTTCACTACAAGTCAGGGGGAAAAGTAAACTTTTTTGAACCCTGTGATGTAGTGGGGACTTGCAAGTACCTACAGTCTAAATATGGCAATTTCAACCTGTTTTTTCCTCAAAATGTGGTGAATTTGGGGGACTTTTTCCCCAAAAATCCTTTGAAGAAGTTTCATCCCCCCCTTTTTTTTTTCTCTCCAAGTGGCGAAATTTCGCCCAAGAAAACCACCAATTATAACACTTCAATCATAAGTTTTAACAATCATTTAAACTTATTTAATTACAAAATGTCATTGAAATGACATTTGTGTGTTCAATATGTAAAGGCTTAACTGTAGTGAGAATCATTTGTGCTCAGACATAGATACATCCCTGGAATCTGTAGCCAGCCCCTCCCGTGCATGGGGGGATCAATGTCATGAATGCATGTCAAGAAGCTAGACATGCTGATGAAGAAAACATTCAAAGTTTTTTTTTTGGGAGCCTCATATTTTTGCATCAGCATGAGTGCATGCCAAATGTGGATTTCAAAACGGAAACTTTTGCCAACTGCCCTTTTTTCTTTAATGGCGAAAATAAAGTGCCTTTTGGGCTTTCTAGTCCCAAAGTTTTGGATATTTTTTGGAGGAAAACGCCCACATCTCTGTGTTCGGTTCCAGATTCTAGTATATAACAAACAATATCAAAGGATGCTTAAATGTTTTTACTTTCATGTTGCCATATTGCCATATTTGGCTAAATTGGGTTACAGATCATTGCCACACCAGAGATATCACAAAATTGGAAAAAAAAAGAAAAAACAGGACCAAACTGTGGTAGCATGGAGATAGCCTGCAAAATGTTCAACAAGAAACCCCCTCGTGTAATGTGGTATCTTGGAATGCAATGGTATTATTTGAACATTATGATTACATCGCAAGACATGTTCTGGGTAAAATGTTTTCAGAACACAGAAAGAAAAGGGAGTGCTGAAATAGCTGGGGCTCTTGCACCTCAATTAATGTGTAGTGAAAAATTCAGCTTCAAATCACACATCTGCAAAATTTGTCTTGGCAGATCAGTTGCCAGTCACCCTCTCCCAATTAGACACAACAAGATGCCAGGTTCTAGCCATCAACTGAAGTTACACACAGATCAACCCATTGACTGTGGGCCTCCATTCCATTAAGTGTTCACAGTTAGTACACTGAAGTCCCTCCTACAAATACGAGTCTAATTGGCTTCCCCAACATTCATCTGGCACAGTCATTGACCCTGAGTAATTTCAGGAACTTTTGTTGCTTTATTCCACAAACTTACATGGGAGCCACATCCAACCCACTCTTTACAGGAACTGAATGCAACCAAAAAAGTGGTCAAATTGAGTTAGGTCTGAAAAACTGGTGCCAGATAAGCTGGTTTGAGCCCATTTCAGAGCTCTTTAAGTAAAGAAAGTTTAGGCAGCAAGCTTCCACAAATTCTGCAGCTTTCAGGAAGACTTACTCGTGTGCTAAGGGGAAACACTTTGCTGTGCCTGTGTCAGGTGATGCAACAAATACCTAAAACCCTAGAGTTAAACCCCATCACATCTTCACTTTGGCAGTGAGACTCAGCTATCTGACACATATCAAGATAAAACTTATACTACTATTGTATACAATCTAACTGATAACTTTTCTGTCAACCTTTCCCAAAGTCCTTGTGACAACAGTTTCAGATTCCTTCTAAAAGAAACATTCGACCCAATCAGCCTGCAAGACATTGAGCAAATAGTCACAGCAATGCACATGGTCCCAAGGCATGTCTGAAAGGACAATTGAGAAAGAAATCTCTGTTGAGTGTAGCCTGATCTAGGAGTTTCTACAGCAATAACTTGAGTATTTTCATTAGACCTTCCTCTCAGGGAAATGGGAAAATGAACATGTGAAATCCTAAACTTGAAGTCTGGCTCAAAATACCTCTTCAAAGACACAGCTGTTCCATCCACTGAGACCTTATGCACGCAAAAGGATGGATCTGCTGCGATATGGATGAATGGCTTAGAACAGACACACCTGTGAAGTCCTTGTGCAGGATATCTCAACAATCCAGAGAGTAATCCCTCTTCTCCATGCAGCAGTAGGTCCTTGAAAGCCATGATTCACCAGTTGTGGACATTCTCAGAGTGGTTGCCATTTCAATCATGAGCAGGAACAAAAACTCTTCATGTTCTGTATGGTGGAAACAGCAATCAAGAATCAGGCAGAAAACCTGAAAGTTCTGCAACAGGAGTCTTAGGCAAGAATACAAGCAAGAAAATGGAGTCCCAGCTGTCAATCACAAATGCAGCATGATTTTCAGAGCTATCTAGGGTCTACAAAGCATGTACAGGGAACCAGAAACCATGTACCCCAATAGATGACAAAATACACTTATCGTCGTCGCCCATAACCAGCCGCAACAGGACGCCTCTGCCTTGCATTTCCTAGTCTCCCACCACCTTCCACAAGACTACCCCTGCCCCGTCCCACAACAGGTCCTGTCTGATACGAGGCCCAGTTCATAGGCTGTGGACCAGTCCCTGCCCGGTCCTCCTCATCTCTCTCATTATACTCCAAGACAAGTCGCTTTATATCTTGCTTTTCTTCTAGCTCTGCTGCCTCCTTCTGCTTTGTGCTCTGAACAAGAGAGCAGTCCTGTGGGATACGAAGTTGTTTGGTCTGTTGCTTGTTGCCCTTCTTTACTAACACGCGAAACTGGACACTGCTCCCATTTGCTTGATCATCTACAACTTCATCACCTGACTCAATATCAGTGCCTCCACCACGGCTGTGGTCCTTTGACCCGTCAAAGAGGTTGAGGGGTATTGTCATATTCAGGGTAGGACGAGCACGCATTTCTAGTTTCCGAGAATCTAAGCTCTCCTGCAGGAGTGCACGGTACTCGCGGTCAAACTCAGCTTCTTCAGCAGGGTCTGTTTCTGGCACCTTCTTTTGCATAACTTTCACCTTCTCTTCTTCCTCTGAACCTGCAGTATCAGCTCCACCTTCTAATTCCTCTGCTTCTAGCTCATCATCACCTGCAATGTGCACAAGTGCTACTAATGAGTTCAGTCAAAATGTAAGCAAATATAACTATTTCGTAAATGTAGACATCAATCTAAGTTGACAAGTGGAGAGAGTTTTACATATTCACTCTTCATAGATAACATCAAAACCAACCATGTTATAATGCAAGATACTTGGATAGAATGTGCAGGACATTGCTTTAATGACCTTCATACAAACTCTGAGGCAGCTTCAGATGTATATCAATTAAGTCACAACATTTACCAGGCCATGGACCATCTCTCCACTTGAATTCAGAAGGAGGATCTTTACAGGAGGGGACAATGCCAACTGGATTAGGTGTTTTCAACACAGTTTCCACACCAATGCTGATACAAGTTGCACTCTGATGGGTCAGTTTAAACAAACCTATACAAAGAGAATCAATCTTCTTGCACCTCATACCTTCATCATCATGATCTGGATACTTGTCTTCTTCAAGGTCCTCCTCCTCCTCTTGACCATCACCCTCCATACTTCCACTCTCTGTCTCTGTTTCTGTATCTCCATCATCCACCAACCCTGCTCCATCAGCCTCTGAAGGTCTTGCTTCATGTGATACAGCTCCATTGTTCTGCATCTCTCTGCCAGTCACAGACCCTGCACTTGTGACCTGGACCTCACCATCCACTAGTGCTGTTCCATTTGAATGAAGAGAATTCTTTTCTTTCTCAGAGGCAGCTAGATTGCAATCCGCTTCCTCTAACTCAAGTATTGCTTGATTTACTTCCTCATATGTAGCATATCTTACCATTTTTGGTCGCAGATCTGCAAACAAATCCTGTGAGCCACAAACAAACCATTGCAACTTTATAATTGCCTTATGCAATCAGATCACAAGGAGTACAATAAAAGTGACAGGCCTCACTATTTCAAATCAAAGAAACTCAAATTTTATCTAAAGCTAATACACTGTTACATTACCTGAAGGTCAAACTCAACATCCAAAGGAATTACTCCTTTGCTAAGAACATATCTCTGAAAGTAGAGCAAGAAGCGGTCAAGCCGCCTCTTGGATGAGCCTCGGTCAAAGAACTGTCCACAAGTCTCTAGAAGAGTGATGATCATGCGGAGACGAAAGCAGTCCTCTGGTGGGTCCAATGTATCTTGCTGTTTGCCAACAATAATGACTTATGAGTACAGACAACCACTTGATAATGAAATTAAACCACTGACAGCAAAGATGAAGAAGAATGGGAATAGGAGAATAAAGCAAGAAGAATGGATGCCACAGTAACAATAAAAACTTGCATATATCTGGAATACAGTTATATCAATAATGTTTACAGCATCCAGATGTGGTCATTTAGAAGAGCTACAACATAAGCTGACTGAAGCAGTCCAACAGGATGGATGATCATCCCATAAATTAGCACACCATCACATCTTTCAGAATTTAGTGAAGGTCTCACCTCAGCAGTTCCATAACCAAAGAAAATGATTAGATAAAGGGTGTCAAAAATGACAGGGGAGTCAATGAGCCGGTAACTGTAAAGCTCTCCAAGAAACCGCATGTATGCAATGCGACGTTGCTGCATCCCATAGTCATTCATCTCAAGCCCTACTCGTATTTCTTCCAGCACCTGGAAGACAGCAACAATTTGGATGCTTAATTTAGCTGAAATCAGTTAAAGCAAAACAAAGATGAAGCAGACCTTCATGCAAACCGGCAATAAGTCCACATCCACTTTGTCCAGCAAAGGCTATGATCAATTAGCATACCATGATGTCAACTAATCTCCTCATAAACCCTAACAAAGTCACCATCATGTCTTGAGTATAGACATATAAGCAAAACAGATCTATAAAACTGCAAATTTCTCTTGGTCTGTACCACTAATCAGAAACTGGGGATGGTTACTGTTTCTGATTTAAATGTGACATCTGACTCTTCACTAAAAAAATTAGATGTGGATGTTATCACCTCATCAACCACAGCAACTGCAAACCCATCATGGTAGCGGCTTAAACCAGCAGTTAAGGATGCCATCAGATGAACTTGGCTGTATTTTCCTTTATAGACTTTCATGAAACAGTTCAACAAGTAAGGCTCACACTCGATCCATGGAAGCTTCCTCAGCTGCCGCAAGATACGCTCAATGGATGTCTTGTCAAGATCTGTAAATAGCAGCTTTCGGATATACTGCACACCAAATTGTCACTGTCAGGATATTGTGAGGACAAGAACAAGTTGAAGGACAGAATATAAAAGGAGAGGTAGATGGACATATTAGCATTTATTCACCTGATGTAGCGGTGGGCGAACCTTGGATACTCGAGCAGACCTCTCAGGAGGCTTGCATTGATAGTAAGCATTCTCTACAAGAGTACTATGTCGTGCATCCAAATTCTTGACATTCTTGAGACGCATTATGATCTCAAGCATATTCCCCATGCGCAAGGATGTCTCTGGGAGGCGATACAGAAAACGCCCACATGTTTCCAACAAGTTGCAGGCGACATCGATATTGTGGTGCGTAAAATCATCTAAACAGGACTGAAATGAAAAATGCATCCTATATCAGATGGGTCAAGGATATAAACTGGTCACAATATCTGAAGGCTCAGATTGGAAGACAATCCATGTAAGCTACAACAAGCTGATTCAATAGCTGGCCATCACAAAACTATCAACTTGCTAAAAAATTCAATCAAACCATATGCACTATACAAGGCACTAATCCTGATCTCTTAGAAAGAATTGAATTTTAGAAGACATCAGTATAACAAAGTACTGAACTAAGCAGAGAAACCAAAGCATATGTGAACACAATTCAAAGGAAATTTTTGCTATGAGGATAACATCATTGTTATTACACTTCCTGAGTATGGCTGAGTCAGTGAATATAGTCACACACCTTCAAGCAGCTGAATATAAGGCCTGGTGATGCAACTCTGAATTTGGCAAGTTCACCCAAGAAGCGGATGTTCCTGATTTTGGTTTCAATATTCATTTGATCCTGCACCATGAACATCTCCATGTAAGCACCTGAAAATTACTTCACAGACAACCTTGCTTCTGGAGTGGTGACTAAGAACATCAGACCAGACATTGAATTTGACTTGGCATGGTGCTCTTTGCCTCAGTCACTGAGAATGATAAATAAAACAATACACCTATGAGATTGCAAAAAGAAAAATTCTACAATAACACTTTGAAGGTAACTGTCATGTCAGTATCAGTCAAACAAGAGCAATAGTGAACACAACAAGAATAACATGTGGAATGAAACAAAGAGTCAAGAATCTATGATACACTCACCTTCTTGGTCATCAGAAAATTGAATTCCTCCTCCAGCAACTGAAGGATCATTGGGGAAATGTCCTTCATACATGTGGACAGAGTGGCAATCATGCGAGAGTAATATGGAATAAGCTCAAGAGATGTGCGTGGCACATTGAAAAGAGTCCGTATCAGCTTCTTCCGACTGCTCTTTGAGTTCAAATAGCAGAAGTCTACCTGTCCAAAGGCACCCACAGAGAAACTGAGAAATGAGAAGATCATACCCTTTAAGAAAATCTAGACAAAAAAACCTTACATGCCTAAAATAGTGAACTAGCATGCTCAAAGAATCGTAATGCAGGTATGCACAATGGAAACACCACCTCAAAAGTGATATTATCCACTGGCCAATCCCATGGAAAAACATGCTGAGGAACAACATAAGAATAAGAATAGCAACCAGGGTGTAGGTATACACAGAGGCTGTCCATCATGCAAGGCAGCAAACAACACATGATAATATCTACTTAGCACTGCAAGCTTATACTCCATGCTAAAGAACTTCAAGGAGCAGAGTACACACTGGTGAATGCAAGGAAGTTCACTAACCAAGTCCACTATTGAATAATTCTGACAGTAGCAGGGAAGAACATAAATACAAAGTCCCACAAGAACAGCCAGGAAACATAAGATGAGCTCAAAAAGAGAGCCTAAATTGGGCATTGAAGTCACAATACCGTGAGTTGGTCAATGAGGTCCCGACTAACACATCCAGGAAGCCTTTGAAGTAGACTGTCAAGGCTTGCACCTTCAACACCTTTCACCTTTTCCTTCTCCATCTCCTTCTCCCCTTTCTTCTCACCCTCTTTCTCCTTTTCTTTTCCCTTGTCCTCCACTTCTCGACTCTTATCTTTCTCATCCTTCTCTTTCTCCCTAGGCCTTTCTGAGGCTAGAGTGGCTACCTTATCGTCAGAAGCTGCAGATTGTACCTCCAGGATCTGACCTTCCAATTCAGGCATAACCTCCAAGGTTTCTGTTGCTATGCTAACAATCTGCTCAGGCTCCTGTCAAGGAAGGACATTTATGTCAAATTGGCAGGCCAGTAATATATGATGTACACATATTTTAGAAGTAATCAAGCGGAAGTAACAATTTCAACCAGCCAGGTCAGCAGGCAAAAGACATAACAGCTTACAGTCATATCAGGCAACATAACTGCTTCGTCAGGCCCCTGAACTAGTTCTTGTGCACTATTTGACTATTGTTCATTAACAACTCAGTGTGGGAAACCCCTTCTGTGCAGCCTGATGTTTCACATTCCACTTTCCACCATGCTTCATTCATGTAGCTGCTTCAACATACATGCATCATTGGAATACTCAAACTCCAACAGGATCAACTTGACTGTGAAATCTTTGGCAACTTACAACTGGCTCAGCACTTTTCTGTGAGGCTTCTGCACCCTTTGGTTCAGCTTCTCCAAGTAATACTGCTGGCACAAAAGCTCTGATACCAGCAAAATCCATGGATACAGAGCAAGTTTGTAAAGTTCACTTATAAGGAAAGAGAGTGGAATGAGAGTTTTCTCCTAAAATTCTGTTTAAGTCCCTCCTACAAATCAAACTTCCACTAAGGCATGAATGCTTTTGCATAGACTATTGCAAACAATGCTGAAATTACAGAAAACACAAATTTTTAAATCAGATGAACAATCACTCAAAATGGAGTGCTGGAGAAATGAATACCGTAGATCTGGCAAGCTTTCATAAAAAGATCGAGTGTCTTCATCATCCCAGATGGGCTCTGGAGCAGCAGGCTCCTTTCCAGCCAACTGGGAGACCCCATCATCTCCAGAGGTGACACGGGTAGTATGACCATCTTCTGGCATGACTGGAGGTTGTGTATCCATTGCTTCTGCCAATCTGCTTGCAGCACAACCAGACAAATTCATAAAAATTTCTAGAAGAGGCTTCAGTGATTATTACATCAGGTTTGTTACATACATCCCACAGTTCATACAAATTTACTAACATCTGGGCATGTCTTATGACATAGCATACAACCATCAGGACCAACAGCTCAATCTCCCACTGACTTAATCAGCAAGTTAATTGCACCAGACCCCTGCAGAAAAACAACTCACACAAAGCATCTATTTCTTGGTCCAGCAAATGAGATCAACAAGGCAATTACTGTGTGAAGACCAGAACCCTTTCAAATGCTTGCATAGGAATGTTTCATTGCTGAGCTTACGCAGAGATGTTTCGGAAGAGATGCTCATAGGACTTCCGGAGTTTCTCATAGGCAGTTGCATTTTCCTCACTAAGTTCTCCTTTTGCATTCAACATTCGTGCATTCTCTTGTTCCAGCTGTCGTAATGCCTATCACCATCTCAAGAAGGCACAAACTTATCTGGTAAATATGTATACCTATGTATATGAGTACCCAAGAACACTGCCTACTTACAGTTGAGACAAAGTGAAAAGAATTGCAAGACCACCTGATACCAAGCTAAATATATACATAACAGAGACCTCTCAAAACACTTCAAATTCTACCCTAAGTAGTGCCAACAGATTATTAGTTACAACCTGCCCACAACCCTTGTTCAGTACTTCACACATCAACTGGCTACACCAAGTAAAACAGGCTCAACATCAAAGTAGAAATTTAGTCCTACCACATGCTCTGACTGAAGAAGTTCCACCACTGCATCTAGAAATGATTGAAACATCTTGCGAAGAAGTTTCTTTTGATCTGCTGTCATGCTAAGCTCCTTGTACAACTGCACACATAGACAACCCACTGTTAGTGGAAATGTAAGAGACGCTATCTCTGGCAATTGAGAAGCACCTTGGAATTCAGAAAAGATGCAAGGTGTACTAGTCCTAGGGAACAGAAATATGAAAAACATTGTGACCAGAAGATTGAATCTTTGATGTTGGTGCAGGAATACCTCTTCTTGCCCATCTTGTCCACTAAGTGGGAGGCTGAGAAGACCTCGACCTTGTCTTGCAAAACTAACCAGCAGAGAAAGGTTGGTCTGCGTTGTTTCCCGATCCCGCAAATGGTCAGTGTTGGTTAGGTCCTTTACAATATTAACAAACAAATTTCCTTCCTCAAAAACTCCACAGAAATAGAGTTCCATCAAAAGCCTCAGTGTGCTGCGCTTTCTCATTGCCCGTGAGCTTCGGTCACTTTCAATCTCATCTCCCTTTCCAGGGAAAAACATCTTCTGCAGCCCTGTCAGGAGGGTTGGTGCAAAGTCTTTGTATCTCTGATGCAGCAAGGAGCACACCTGCTTACACATTCATTTCAAGACATGATATATGAGTTTCAAGAACATCATAGGAATTTTTGCTTTCACTTGTACCCTGCTCAAGAAAGGGCATTGATTCTGCTGAAAACAGGAAAGTTTTGAGTGTTGGCCATCATTTGTCATTCCTGACAATTGCAAAAGAAAATAAACCCCTGGATTTTACCCTTTACATGGGGTGAAGGCACACTGGTCCAGATAATACCAGGATTAGATGTATGGATGAAGTTTGCATCTTGTTTGCTATCAGTCACATAGACACAGAATGAAGCATGATAATAATACACAATTTCTCGGCATAAAAGGTGATCCAAGAAGCTCAGCAAAGGATAGGAAAGACAAATCAACACTTCAGATGTGACCCTTACACACTACCAAACATACATGCCACATTCTGTAGCAGAAAAGAGGTACCTGGACTGCTGCATTTATATCTGAGCTTTTCAACTTGGCATCCAAAATTGCAGCAACAGCCTCACTCACAAACTTGCTCAGATTGACAACCCTTAGTTCCTCCAGTAAGCTTTCTTTCTGCTCCTCATTGATCTGCTTCAATTTCTTTATCACTGCTGTATTCCGTTTGATGCTCGAGTCCAGGGTTTTGAAAAAGCTGGCATCTGCTGAAAATGTTCAAATCAATCCCTAAAGATGGCAGGTCATGGATTTTCATCTACACAATGGCAGTGTATAGTATAACTATATCAACACTGGTATCACTTTTCCCTTAAGAAGAAGACGAAGAAGAAGAAACCTTTTACACCCAACATTAGTGCCTGAAGGCTCAATGATCCACACAACATAGTCATTTTATCAAAACAGTACTTCCACATATTTCTGACTCTAGAATTGACAAGACAATTTCTCCATGCTGATCTCTTTAAAGACAAGGACCCAGGCCTGCTGAACTTCAAGAAGCTCGAAATGCACATGTATATGTATGTGAAGAAATTTTGTAACCTAATTTAGGTGCCAGCAGATGCTGGAATTTTATTGCCAAACTTCAAGAACCCACAAGAGCTGAACATAGAATTGCATGTGCATCCACATGCTCTGGCATGTGAGTTTGCAAAGAGAAGCAAGAGAGATCAGGTAGGAAGAAACAGGGACTTACCTGGTCTTTCTGGTGCCAAATTAGCTTGACGCAATGCACGTTTGGCCTCGGCAGACTTCCTCATCTCCTCTACACGAGCAAGAGCCTCCTGTCAAACACAATAGCACATTAGAAAACCGTTGAGGCAAAAATCGATAAGATTACAAACTGATCACATCATCAAACGGCGTCCAATCTAAAACAGCATGAACCCTAACAGACGATGCCAGCCAACAGAAATCCAAATTAGCATGAAATCTACTACTGACAAAGGATAGCAGATGGACTTCTCTTCAACAACAGATGGACTTGTTTGTAACCAAACCTCGTCTTCGTCTTTGCTTCGATGGCCAGTCTCGCCAGCACGATCATCGTCATCATGCGTCGTCACTTCAACAACCTGCATCGTTTCTCCTTTCTCCCCCTCTTGTTGCGTAGACTCCATACCTTTCTCCTCTTTCCTTCCCATGTGTGTATGTATTCCCTCTACCCACAAACCCCCACCCCCCCAAAAAAAAACTCCTAGAAAACACACAAAAGACCAACGCACCTTAACCTCCTCCTCTTCTAGGAATAAAGACGCCACCGAAAAAATGTCCTTTCCTCCTTCGTCCTCACTTCACAATACTCTCTTCCAATTCGTTCACAGCCTACCAGCCATCTATCTATCCCGGAGCCAAATCCGTTCCGCACCGCATCTTCCTCCCCTCGCAGAATTCCAAACCGATCGATCTATATAGGACGGGGGGGGGGATCGCTATCAAGTGCACCTCACTTCTTCTATCTTCCCGTCGAGTTGCCCACGGCAGTGTCTACCCTAATTTGTTCGCCCTGTGCGTTACGCAGGCGCGAAGCTTCGCCATAGCTCGACGAGCAATGGACGGGCCATGGCCGTCGACGTCCCCGTCACAAGAGAGAGACGCAGGCACCCCACCTGCTCGCAAAATGTTCGTATTTGGCTCATATGGCGTTCGCCAAATGTACTTCTGTTGTAGATAATCTCTGAACACCAAAATATACCTAATTCGTAGATACAACCTAAACACCAAAATGTACCTAATTTGTAGATAAACCCTGAAAACCAAAATGTACGTAATACATACATAAACTCTGAACGCTAAAATGTACGTGATTCGTAGATAAACCCTGAACACTAAAATGTACCGAATTTGTAGATAAACCCTGAAAACCAGAGTGTACTTAACTAATAGATGATACCTGAGCACCAAAATGTGCGAAATTCGTAGATAAATACTGAACACCAAAATGTACCTAACTAGTAGATGATTCCTGAATACCAGAACGTATCTTATATATAAATTCACGTAGTCCGTCCGTCCGTCCGTCCGTCTGTCTGACGCGACGGTTCTGCGTTTTAATTCACCGGCGGAATCCAGCCGCTCGTGAAGCCGGACGGACAGTGACTACGGAAAGTAGCTAAATACGGCCTCTGCATTTTAATTCACCGGCAGAACCGGCGTGCATTTTCTATGGCAGAACCGGTTCTGCCGGTGAGGCCGGTTCTCCTCTCCGACGTCCGTCCGTGCGTCTGTCTGTGACCACTGGACGCAGAGAAAAGTGACGGGAAAAAGATAAGACGACCGTAGGATGGAGAGCTTTCGAGGTCCTGAAACCCAGGTCCTGAGATCCAGGTCCTGAAACCTCGCATTGAGGGCCTGAGATCCAGGTCCTGAAACCTCGCGTTGAGGTCCTGAAACCCAGGTCCTGAGAGCGTGCGTGCGTTATTAATTGGTTGAAGCAATTAACGGGTACCCACTAGTCTTACTTGTTTCCCATATACTTACAGCCATATGGGTATCTGGAAGGTAATATCATATCCTCCGGATCCTAGGTTTTCTTCTCTTGGTTGTGTTTTTTCCTTCTTGTGGGGACTGTAAAGAAAAACATCTTCTAGAAAACATTTTTTGTTCTGATTTCTCTAGTGTATCTAGAGAGCACCTTGTAAAGTGTAAAATCCCATCAAGCTTTTCGAAAATAGAAAGTTTCACTCAGGACTATTGGGCATTCTGATTTTGTATACCTAGAGGGTACCTGCCAAGTGTCACGGGCAAAAATAAAATAAAATAAAATGTGAGGTTGCTCTCTAGACTAGTGTTTGGTGATAGGCATATCTACCCTACTTTCGGTAAAGCACACAAAAAAAAAGGGCATTATCAAAAAATGGAGCAGTGCTCAACTATTGCCTGCGGGCCCTTTATTTCAATAACACCCTCATCCTTGTGCTTTACCTTACACATAAAACGGCTACATTTTTGTAAGCGTATGTAGAAGGCAGGTTATTAAGAGGAATGTTTTCTTCCCTTTTGGGGGGCATTAAAAATCGGAATGCCCACTTCATAATCCTGATAAACTTTATTAGTAGACGCACCAATATGGAGAGGAAGTGCAAAAGGACTTAGGGCCATTCCACACACTAGGTAATAGAATACTAGAATGTGATTGGTTTAGGGTTAGAGCTTTTCGTGCCAAAACCTTTTGGCTTCTTAAGCCCATCAGCGTTTCCCAAGCTTCTATTCTCATAGACCATTTTCTTTAGCAATTTGATATTTTCTTCAATGCATTGTGTGATAGATTTTTGTAGCAAGATAGAATTTCATGAAAACATCACTATATTTCAAACATTCATGGGTAAGAACAATGGGTCAATAGATTATAATTTTTGCCCTCAAACATTCATGGGTCCAATTGAAAGCATTGGTTCAACACATTGCAATTTCTTTAGAATGGGTTTTCAACCTTTTGTTGCATCTTCTTCTACTAATACCACACCACAGGTGTCAATTGTGAGGCCCTTTGGTGCTCTACACACTTTTTCTATTCATTTCTTATAGATCTTACCTCAAGTCAAGAGAAAGGTGTCTAGAAAATTCACATGAACAAATTTGTAAAAAATCCCTTAAAAAAAAAGGAGAATCTCAAAAAAAAAGTTAGTCAAAATTGTTTTGGCTGATTTTAAACAGGAAATAGAAAACAAAACAAAACCAGGTATGTGGAAGGATCATTGGGTGATCCAACTCATCACACTATGAGAAATAATGCAAGATACTCAAGCCCTTCAAAACAAGGTAAATATCATTTCACTTCTTTGGTTGTAATTGAATTGAATAACAAGGTTAAGATGTCATTATCTTTAACTTTGTTCTTCTTTTAGTATAAATAATCATTCATTTTCATGAAATAAGGTAGAGTAGGATCTTTCAAATCATTTGTTCATAGTTGGGTACATTCACAAATAAAATAGTGGGGACATAGCCTAGTTAAAAACTTAATAGGTGATTGCTTATTTTAAAATATTTTTAAAATATTAGGAATGTTTCATTTTTAAGTTCTAAAAACCATTTAAACAAATATTTATGGCCCAAAAATAAGTTGTATTATATTATTATGTAAAGATACATTTTTAAAAATCTCTCCAAAATAATGTGATTTAAATTTTTTTTAAAGTCCATTTGCAAGTCTATTAAATAATTAAAAATATTGATAACAGTGTTTAATGAATATTTTTGAGTATTTTATTATCATCTGATTCATTCCAAAATATTCGATATGTTTCCATAATATATTAAAAACAATCATCTAAACACATTAAAAAAATTATAATACTAAAACAATTTTTGACATTAAAACATGAAAAACCAAGCATTGGTTACATCTCCTATGGCTTGTATATTGTAAATGTATTTCATTTTGATAACACACAATCGCATCTACTAAGGAACTAAAAGATAAACATTGTATTAATTGAACAAAATCTCGTGTTTCTTGACATGTGAAATGATGAAATTATATATTAGCAAAATTAAGTGTTTATGATAATGGAGGTTAGGCATACAAATATTAGACCTAAATAAATGAAAGTTTACAAGAACTTGCCTACCAAAATGTGTAGTAGGTTTACAATTTTGAATCTTTCATTGTTTAAAAAAGTGCAACATGCAAATTTGTTTTTATGAAAGGGTTTGAACCTTTCACTTGTTTTGAAAACCTTTCATTGTTCAAAAAGGTCCAAGAATAGAAAAGGAAATTTTCATTGTTAAGAAGGTGTAACATGTGTGAAATTGCTTTTATGAAATGTATTTCTATGAACCATTTTGACCTAAATCAAGATTTAGAAATATTCAAATTTGAAAATTTTCAAAACAAAAATGACATAATAACAAATGTTTTTAAGTAATCAATGATTATGGTTCAAGTCCCTTTTTCATCTCCAGAATATTGAGGCAAAAATGTAGCCTTAACCTAAAACATGATGTTGTTTAAATGTACCCACATTAGAACCAAAAATAGATTCAAAATTATTACACAAGATGAAAGATTAATTCAAAACAATGTTAGACATGATACACTAGTAGAATTTTGGAAAAAAACATATTTACAACTAAATATTTAGTTGTTTAGGATAAAAATGACTAGTGCCAGCAATGTCATGTCAGACAAGTTTGAAACAGACACCTTGTTGTTATGGACATGTTGTCCGATATGACTAAGTTGTTGAGGACAAGTTATGGCCACATGGAATCTAACTAGTAGATCAAAAGGTGACTGTATTATCTAGGTGGATGGGTGTCTTGATGATGTGGTAATTAACATTTTGAATTAGCATTTGACATGGTTTAATTATAGAATTACATTTATGACTACAAAATTGTCATGTCAGCAGTTGTGTAGTTGTTATTGTAATTATTCATATGACTAATCCAATGTTGTGATAATTGTTCATACGATTAAACCAATGATATGGCATAGTCATTCATGTGACTAAGTCAATGATGTGGCATGCTGGTCATATAACTAAATTAGTGATGTGGCATATAGTCATAGATGTTGATACAAAAGCACTTAAAACCGAGCAAAACAAAACTTACCAATTAAGCTTCTTTCCATGCCTTCCCTATCCAACCCACATGTGACACATTGACAATCTTGTTCCACGCCTTTGACATTTGTCTTGTTTTCTTCTTAGCTAGCAAAGTATTCCAATATTCTTTCAACCTTTTCCATTGATTAGGTTAAATGTTCATAATGCACATGGTTAACCCTTGTGAGAACCTTGCTTTCAACTTGTTTTTTTTTCCCCTTAAGAACCTTTTTATTGCATTCTTGAACCCCCTATCAGAAAGTTCATTTTCAAGATATTCATACTCATTGTCTAAAACCAACCTTAACTTGGCCAATTTGTCAGGATCCTACTCATGATAATGGATGATGCTTACATCCAACATTCATGGAACCAAAGTGTGGACATTATCATCCCATTGATTTTTTCCATCACAACCTCCATCAAATTTTCCCCATACCTTAACCTTAACTTGACTTGGTTTTTTCCCAACAACTTTGCAAACTTCACATGTAACATCTTTACACTTTTTGTAGTATTTGCGTTCCACTCTTTGTACATTCTCCACCTTAGCCAAATTGGAAATAGGAGGGACACTAGTATTACATGTTTCCTTGGGAGTTTTAATGGTAATTATACAAGCTTGAAACGTTCATAGGTAGTTGTACCCTTAGGAGGCTCTTAGCCAACTATAGGTGTCACACTCCTACTTCAAATATATGAAAGTATGATGAACATACAATTGTAATTGAATCTTTTGTACTTTCAAATGGATAGAACAATAATACGTATCAATGTGTTTTTAAAAATTTCATATCATAGTCATAATTTATTAAAGTTCTCATATAAAAGTATGTTGGAAATTTTGAAAACACAACTAATTTAGAACATACTTTTCATCCATTTTTCTTATATGAAAATTTCTCACATTTTATGTGTAGTTTACTATAAATTCAATGGAGTGAACCATTGTTTCATAATGAAAGTTAAAGAAATTTTGAATAGGTTTTTTCATGTTTATGGCATAAATGTGACTGTGACTACATGTGTGACTACTTTTTTGGAATACTTTATCATGTTTTCACCCCATAAAAAAAATTTAATAATAATAAAAAATTGAAAAATAGAATAATAATAATAATAAACCAATAATAATAATAATAAGGAAAAATCAAGACAAAAAATAAAAAGACAAAAAATAAAACCAAAAAATAAAACTAAAAAAACTCAAAAAAAAAACCCAGTCTTCTTAATAAAGCTAAATTTAATACAAAAAAGGAAAAGAAGATACAAAAAATAAAAAACTAAAAAATGAATAAAATAATAACACAAAAAAACTAAATTAAATCAAAATTTCTTATCAATTTTTTTAATTTTTCTCTTAATCCTTCCCTTATTTTTTCCCACTTTGTTTTCCTTTTCTCTTCCCTATAAAACAAAACAAAATAACAACTAAGTTTGAAGCTTGTAGCAACATGATCACCTTGCAAGCTTGTTAATGCACCTCACATTTTCTTATGCCAATGACCCCACAAGTTTATTAATGCACCCCACATTAATTTTAGGTCATGTTGTTTGCTTTTAGTGATGTGTTGTGCAACCTTGCATTGTTCTTGATGATATTATTGTTGTAGCACCCCCACTAGTGCTCTTGTAAACAAACCATTAGCCATAAGAAGAAAAAAAAGACAAAAAAGAAGGAGAAAAAAGGAGTATACATTGCCAATACATTAGGTTTAGTAGATACGAGTCAATAGGGGTGAAAAAAAAAATTGAATTAAAAGAAATCATTCTTAAACCCATTTAGAAACCCAACCAATGCTTAATTGAGTTTCACCAACAAAACCCAAAAACAAATTTTTCCAACTAGTGAATTGGTGGGTACTAAGTCACATTAGCCATAATCTCGTACAATTGAAAGGTGAAAATCTTTGGAATTATTGAAGAGGTTTGGTTTATAACAAGATTGGAATTGTGGGTGGCATTGAATCCTAAGAACTTGGCCACTTAGGATCCCTTAAGAAAGGGGTTAGGTTGGGTGACGGGGTGGCATTCACCTTTGGTTTTTAAAGTTTTATCATTTACATTTCACAAATATACATCCTTTTTTAATGAAAATTTTAGAAGCCTATCAATGTTGATGATTAGTTCCTTGGTCGTATAGTAATTGGAGATGTTTCCTAGTGCATTTGGAAGGCACTTTATGTCCATGAATATACCTCCCAAAAAAAGAAAGGATAACATGCCTATTCCTATTATTGGGAGGGAATTGTGCCTACTTGTAAGTATAAGATCTCTTTCATTACTAACCAATAGGAATAAAAACCCTCCCCATCTTACACCTTGTGATCTATGTATGTTTGGGTTCATGATAATGTTTGCCTTATGTTTTACAATGGGCGAAACTGACATGCATTCAAAAAGTGTGGGGCTAAACTTTAATAACATTTCATATTCATTTCCATAATTAACTAGTATAACAATTTTAGTTTTTTGGTGAATGCACATCATTATAATTTGTTGACCAAAATCTCACATGTATTTCAAAAATTTCTTGCATTTCAATGGATGAGCTCCTAGCTAAATCTTACATGAACAATGGTATTGTTCCAACCTTGCAGATTGTGCTTGGCCTTCATTTTAAGCCCATAACTTCACATCACAAACTTTCATTCAATTGGTATTTGCAAATGGGAAATGCTTACCTCCACAGTCCACAATGTGTTACTATGACCATGCACCACAAAATTCACCCAAAGTCCATTTGACCTCTACCCAACTTCTTTTACCAACTCATGACCTAGTAAACCCACTTGCAACATAGAAAATCCCAATCATAAGGTACAAACTTAGGAATATATGTGCAAGGATGAACCATGCACTCAAGTAAATCACTCAAATTACATTTTTGGTTGATTTAAATTAGTAAAAATTATATCATATTGATTGCATGTTGTATGTATTAGTAGACAATGGAAACCCTAATCTCCTTTGTCCATTTGTAATTTGCAATTAGTTACATGTGACACTTTCAGAAGGACTACCATGTGGATTCCACTCAAATTACATTAGAGTATGTTTTGCATAATTATGTTACTATGGTTTCCACCAAATGAATTTGATTTATAATGCTTGAATGGCCTAGCCAATCCAACCTAACAAAAGCCTCTTATATTACAATTAATCATCAAAATATCAATTATATGTTATCCATATGTTCAATTCATGTAGGTTTGATAAACCCATCCAAATTCTTGTTATTGTGCACCTATGCACCAACACTCAAGATAAGGTGGTAGTTGGTTGCTTTCATAGAATGATTATTCAATATAGATACAACAACAAATGTTGTGTAATCCTTAATGTGCACATAACACCTACACATAAAAACATTATTCTATAACTTTTGATTCAATCATTCTAGTGGCCACATTGAATTTGATTCATATAACCAATGCAAAAGCATTGTGGTGACTTGCTCTCCACACTAATAATGCTCCATGGTGTCATTCTATATATGTATTAAAATTAAATCAATCCAAACCACATGTTGCAAGCATCCACATGCACAAGATGTTAACATAGCCATGATGAAAATATAATAATATGGTTATGAACTACAAGTTTAACTAAATCAACCTAAGAATTTTGCACACATGATATGTACTTGTATGAGTTTCAACATTCAAATGTTTATCCTATTTGCTAAAGCTTCCAAACTAGAACAAATTGAATCCACGTCACTGTAAACAATTACCACATGCATGACATGGACAACCATACCCATGTTGAATCTAATATGGTATGGCTATAAAATATGGGTTTAATTACATATGTTACCCAAGAATTTGGCACACATGATATAGTTTGATGAGTTTCAACATTCAAACCTTTGTCTTTAGTAAAGCTTGAAAACCATAATTAACCCATTCCGCATCACATGCAATCAATTACCACACACACAATGCATAAACATACCCACATTGAATCTAATATGGTATGGATATGGAATATGGGGTTAACTATGTCTATTGCCCATAAATTTTTCACATGTGACGAATTTTAGTATTCAAATTCTTATCCATTTTGCTAATGCTTGCGAACTAAAATTAACCACTTACACAACATGTAAGCATACATCCCATGATGAATTGAATATGGTATGGCCATGGGTTATGGGTTAAACTAAACCAACCCAAGAATTTTGAACATGGGATACATTTGTGATGGGTAAATCCAACTTTGTTATGAAAGTGATGATTTGTAGAATTATGATCGTCTTTGCACTCGATTACCCCTTGTAATCATTGTCACATGAAAATTTGTTTATATAATTCCACCTTGGTAAATAAAACCTTAGATTGTCCAAGACATCATTTGGCTTAGTAAATTACAAAAGATTAAGGAGTTTAAAAGAGATTTAGTGAAATCACTAAAAAAAACATTGACAAATGTCAAGCCATTAAGATGCCCAAGAACTTCCACACTCCATGTCATGTTATTTTATGACATATCCAAGAGTTGAAGATTGATAATATTTGTTTGAGTTATCTAGGAAATGAACCCATGGAATTGTTGTAGTTCAAGTCAAGCCAAAAATTGAACTTGTAAACTTTCCTATTCATGGATGATGAATTGTTTAATGGTTCTAAGTCATGTTTAAAAGTTCTAACTATTGGCAATTACTAAGAGAAAGAGGCATTTGACCCATGAATGCATTGTCACCAAATGAAAATTAAAGGAATTCACCCAAATTTCCCAACTCTTATGACAATGGACATTATAATTAACCATTGTTTGAAACATCAAATGTTTAGAAGTGAAAAAGTTTACTTAATGAAACTATATGGGGGCTAGTGAGGTGATTAGCGTTGAGGGTGAAGATTTGTAGTGCATTGGCATAAATTTGATTTCATTTGAGATATTTTCAAACAAATTATTGAAATAAATGTTCAACTCATAACATGAGGTTCTTGAATAATCTGACTTGCAAAGGGATGTTGTTTGTACATACAACATACCTAAGCAAATGTTGTAAGTTTGAAAAACAAAAACAATTTACAAGTTATAAGATGATGATTGACAAAAAGAATGGTTTGTGATGGAAGGACAATTTCAAGTTTATTAGAAGGGTCAAGACAATATTTGAAAGTGAATTGTTGGAAAGGTGTAAATGCAATAAACTAGTTTTCTAGTCAATATTGACAAGGATATCCCAAAAAAATTTGTTGGAGACAAGTGTAAGCTTTTCAAGCATAGGTACAACAAGAGTGTTGGAATGTTACCATTCATATTATTGTTAAGGACTTTGATGTTTGCCAACTTGTAGTTGTGGAGTGAGGTTGGCCCAATAGACTTATGAACTAGTTCTTCCACAATAGTAAGTTGTTGTTCATTACATCAAGTTCCCAAGTTCCAAGGTATAGGTCCAAAAAACTAGTTCATATCTAGTTATAAATCTATAAGCAAGATATAATTGTTGATTTTGTGGTGAATGTTCAAGTTGTGGAATATCAAATTCCTCATTTGCAAACCACATAATTGATGAAGAATTGAACTTGTCGCACATAACTATTGCCCTTGAAAGGGTCGTAACCTTAGCTTTGGGTTCATGACCAAGGCAAGGGCTTGTAAAGGTGCGAGGCAAGAGGAAGCCTAGGAATCACATTTCATGCTCCCGGGAGGGTAGGAAAGTGTGAGGGAATGAAGCCCCACACTCCCAAGTGAGTTCCTACTTTGGGAGTTGGAGTGCCAATGGACTCTCAAATTTTTAGAGGAAAACTTCAAGGGTCAAACCTCATTGAATTAAATAGTTCCTTATACCATTGAAAATATTTTGGAATGTGGATGTTTAAAATGAGCTTGCATGACCCATTTGGGTACTTGAAACATAAGTTATGGCCAAAAAAAGGGCTATGAGTCAAACTACCAATTTGATTCCTGTCCATTAAAAGTCAACAATCGCCCCAATTTACTTGTGTATAAGTGATGTGAGATGTACTGTTGGAAAGCTCTCAACGAGGGCTACAACTTTTCTTTAGATCTCACTTCAATCGGAGGTTTTCAAAAGAAGTTATGGGCCTCCAAAGTCGTGGGAGTCTTAATTTAGACAATTTTGGGACTCTCAGGAAAAAATGACATTTGGGTGCATGCCCTGTGGCCATGCAAAGAGAATACTATAAGGGGAAGGTGCTAGCTTCCTCTAGGTTCGAACTTTTTTGAGTCTTGTGAGTCTATGTTTGCCCGTGGTTCGTCTATGCACCAAAAATGTTCCAACTATGCATTAACCAACTTGTTGTTTGGTTTGTGCAGGTCCATGTGAATAATTGATTCGCTTATCACTCTTCCTAGTTCTCATCCCAGAGCTCTGGCATGCTCATCTACCCCTAAAGTGCTGCAAACCAGGGAATGTACCCTAATTCCTTATCCTTCCATTATTTTCACTTGTGGACTCATAGTTGAGTTTATCAAGGAACTTGGAGGTGTGTCAAAAAGACTACATCCCAATAGGTTTTTTATGGACTCTTAGAGATTTGAAAACAAATAAAAATGAAGTGAACAATAAACCTGTAACCATTTGAGTTTTTTTTTAAGAACATCACTTATGAACAATTCAAAGCTAAGTTCATGAAAGTTTAAGATTAAACTCACAATTCATGAATCACCTCATGATTGTGTGTTAAAGACACATTATGGCAACCTTGTTAGGTTTTTAGAACTTTTGGTAATGGACACTTTAAATTTCCCAACTTTGCCATTTGGGGCAATAAATTTCTTAACATTTTAACAATTAAAAAAAAATTAATGCTGAAACTTTTTGGGTGTTATAATGTGAGAATACGTGACAATCTTTTTATATGGGACAAGGACATGAAATTTCTTTGGAGGTCACTTTAATTATATTCCAATGACATGCAAAAAAATTAGGATGCAACTTATTAAGATTTTTCTTTTACTTAAATGTAAATAAGGTACCTATAATTCATTATGAAAATTTATTTAAAATATTTCATTATTTCATAACATACAAGAAAATCCCTTTTATTTCAAGTGTTCCATAAAATCTACAAAAAGTGCCTTTGGATGAGATTGTTGTAGTGTTTCTCTTTCATCATATTTATTCCATATATTTTGTTCACAACTCCAATTTTATAAACTATATAGGTAGGTGAAAAAAAATACCACTTAGGTATACTGTTTATTGGAAATGTTTAGAATGTAAGTTCTTGTGATGAGTTAATTAAATAGGTTCATTGTAAAAAAAATGAATCCTCTTGAAAGGGTGTTAAGATTTGAACCTTGATTTTTTTTTAAAAAAATTTAGAAGTCGAGTTTCAAATCAAATCTAGTCAAGCTTGATTTTTCCTTAATTGATCCAAGTTTAAATCTTGAGATATTTGCCTAACTTAAAACAGGTTCTATGGTAGGTCAAATGTCCCATTTAGACTCATTGGGTTAGGATATGGTCACACATCTAGACAAAACAATTAAACACCTTATTGTAATATTGTAGTGGGGCCTTGTAGGTATTTTTTATAATAATTATATTTGGGCTTTGTGTTGTTGTGCATTATTAATGACAATCAATTGATGGGAAAACATGGATTAACTTTCTGGAAATTAAGCCCCATTTGAATGAAAATATTTAATGACATTCTTGTGTGCAACTTTACTTGAATTGAAATTCCATTGAACTTAACAAAATAATTTAAATAGAATTGAATTGATGCAAATTGGTGTGGACATGAAAAAATATTGAAAATTTGATGGTGACTATGGTGCTAGAAAAAAAAATCTAAAAAGACATAAATTGAAAAATACACCTTTTCATTTTTCTTTATTTTGGAATCTATTAAACAAATTCTAATTTGGAATCGTCATCCAAAATAATGATTTGTGAAATTTATAGTTGTTTTACCTAAACTAGTCATTGGAATTATATTCACAAATTTGAAATATTTTTTAAAACGTTTTTTTTTTTTCAAAGAACAACATTTTGTGAAAGGAGATATATAATATTTTAGAATATATTATATTCTGAACATGAAAATTTCAAAATAAAACTTGGGCTTTGTGTTGCTGCTACACATTACTAATGACAATGAAATGATAAAAAATGAGTTGATTTTGTGAAAATGAAATTCCATTTGAATAAAAATATTGCAAGTAACTTGAATGGAAATTGAATTAAATTCAAATAAGTTGAATGAAATTGGATAGAATTCAAATTCCATGGAACAAAAAATGATGCAATTGGTGCACAAGATGTTGAAGAAAATGTGCTCCTCACTTCAATCATCTATGAGTAGGTGTTTTAAAAATTTAATTAAAAAAAATTATATAATTAAGAATATTTATAATTAAAATAAAAAAAACTTAGATGAGAAAAAAGAAAAGAAAAACCTTTCCAATCTAAAGTCAATTCCAAACCAAAATCTAGTTTGGCAGCACTACTGAAACCTAACCTTGTGTACCCCATACCAACTCCAATGGTGACATTCTTATTGGAATAATGGATTCATTGCTGAAATGTTGAACATGCCATGATACCAGGGTAATACCCCACTGTAAGACCCCAGTACAGGGGCAGGTTCAACACACATGTCTGTTGAATAAGGAATTAGCTTTGAAAATTCCATGTTCAAATAAGACATATTCATGAATATTCTAAAAGATTTTCTATGTTCTCCTTCACAAAATGTTGTTCTTTGCAAGTTAAGTTTTGTTTTTTTTTGTTTTTCCTGGTGGGAATTTCAAACAATTTTTGGCCTTGCATACCAAGGTAAGGATATTGTATTTAGATTCATTGTAAAGTATAGTAGCTTAATGGATTTTGGCCCCTAGGTAAAAATAATAGGTCTATTTTTACCTGAGGATTTTGGAATGATGATATTTTTGGCTTGTGTTGACACTTGAGATTAGTTATAATAGAGTTATAATATCTTGAAGGATTTTGGTTTGTTTTAGAGGATTTTATGAAGATTAGGTATATTTTTGCATGGTGAAATATTTGAGTTTCTATAACTCTTCTTTTGCCTTAAGATACCTTTAAATGTAAATGGCAAGGCCACAGTGTGACACACCCTTTGTTTACAAATAATATAATCATATTTTAGTTTTGAACTGTTGCTGGGTTTGAAGTTGCCAAAAGGGTGAGAACTGATGAGCCAGCCAGCCACAATCCTCTTTTTGCTTTTGTTTTGCATTTTCTTTGTTTTTTTCCCTGGCTTGTTTTTTACGAGTGCGCAACAACCCAGGAACCCACCCACACCAAGTTTGGCGATGAATCTTCACAAATTGTCATGGTTTTTTTTCTCCGATTTCTTGAGATCATGACCAGGAGATTCAACACATTCTTCTCTGTTCAATGTTCTTCAATTCATCTCAGTTTTGGATTTCTCACCAATTTTTTCGCTGATGATGATCACGAAGAAGCTTCTGTGGTTGTTGCTGCTGCCGCTGCTGCTTTGAAGAGAACCAAAAAGACACAGGAAGAGGAAAGCGGTGAAGAAGATTTTTTTGAAGCATCAACCGTGGGTTGAGGTTTTTAGGATTCCTACAAGACGAGAAGGAAAGAACCGGAAAAACCGAGGAAACCGAGGAAGAGGAAGCGGAGAAGAAGAAGAAGAAGAAGAAGTGCACACCAGTGGAGGTTTTTTTGTTTGGATTTCTCTCTAGTACTAGAAGAGAAGGGGCAAAAAAACCTAACCATGTCGGGCATGTTGGTGGACTGTGTGTCTTGTCACACGCCGCTGGTGTTACCTCCAGGAGCACAGTCGATCAGGTGTGCAATCTGTAACGCCGTGACTCTAGTAAATGTGCAGCCGCCATCAGCAGCTCCAACTTCACGTTCGTCTACTCCGAATCCTTTGCAGTATTCGCCAAAGCCGCCTAACCCGCATGGATCTAAGAAGGCTTTGATCTGCGGGATCAATTACAAGTACTCGCGGTATCAGCTCAAGGGATGCATCAACGATGCCAAGTGCATGAAATACATGCTTACAACCAAGTTCGGATTTCCAGAAGCATCGGTCCTCATGCTCTCTGGTAAGCTTTTTCCTCTTCTCCCCACCCTAAAACCCTTGACAGGATGGTAGGTATGTATGTATGGCTTTTCATGATCCTGTGCTCTATGAATTGTACATGTAAGGCAATGTGGCACGTTTCTCCCACATATCAACAGCAGTGCTCAAGGGTTTTTGGTCCTGCAAATGGCAGAGGAACAACAGAATCCAACAATGAGACCGACGAGGTACAACATACATATGGCAATGGTGTGGCTGGTGCAAGGATGTCAGCCCGGAGACTCTCTTGTGTTCCATTACTCAGGCCATGGCTCCCAGCAACGGGACTATGCTGGTGAAGAGCAGGATGGTTACAATGAAACAATTTGCCCCATTGACTTTGAAACACAGGGCATGATCGTTGACAATGAAATCAATGACACAATTGTGAAGCCCCTGCCATATGGGGTCCGGCTCAATGCCATCATCGACGCCTGTCATAGTGGCACTGTACTTGATTTGCCCTATGTTTGTCGATTCAACAGGTTTGAAAACAACTTGTTTGATTTCTGTCCAGTTTTTGGGAGATTCTTGAACAGTGTTATTACGTCTGTGATCACCAAAACCATGCAGTTTTTTGCACGTCTGGCATTACCTCCTTTTTCCACGTTGGCTTTACTGTTCAGAACATTTTTAGGTTGGACAGCATGACCACTAGTACTTAATGCAATTGATCTAAGATGAGAACTATTCTTATCAGTGTGTTACCGTTGAGCTCAACATCTTTACAGTTTCTAAGCTTGAGTAAGAGGAATTGATATTGCTTTTGCAGTTATGGGCAATTTGTATGGGAGGATCAGCGCCCAATGAATGGGGCATGGAAGGGTACAAGTGGAGGAGAAGCCTTTTCCTTCAGTGGTTGCGATGACAACCAGACATCTGCAGATACCTCTGTATGCTCCAGTGGCTTTCCCAGCATAGACACTTCATGGTTCTAGGCATCAATTTCTATTCTAGATCTTAGGTTTGTGGCTCCTTGGTGAGAATTATTGTGTATTGCACAATAAATACAATCAGAGAAGCCATATCTCTGCTTCTTATGGGAGAGCCTTAACATGTAGGATGCAGTTGAACAGAGGAGGAAAGGAGTCAAATAATTGAAATTCTTTTTGATTGGGCTATATTGGAAGGGAACTTTAGTTCTTAAGATAGTAGGGTAGGACACACTGTCTGCATCAGTGTTGTTCATGTATTGGAGTAAATTTCTGGCAGAATAACTGGCCATATGAGTTTAATGAGTAACACAAGCTTTGAACATAGATTGCAATATATTTGCTTTGAGCTTCATGAAGATGCAATTGCAGATACATATAGATTACAAATATATGCCTTCAAGCTTTAGGAAGATGCAGTGCCAGTAGTGTCTAGGACTGGCAGATGTGAGCTAGATGTAAGTTTTGGATGTTTAATTCTGGTTTCCTGATTATATCTTTGAATTGTTGTATAGGCCCTTTCAAGAGTTACATCAACCGGTGCAATGACATTTTGCTTCATTCAGGCTATTGAGCGAGGCCATGCACATACTTATGGCAGCTTGTTGGTTTCCATGCGAAATGCAATTCGTGAAGCTGGTTCCACTTCAGGAATGGGTTCTGGTCCAGTTACAAGTCTCCTTGAGATGCTTGTGTCTGGAGGCAGCTTGACTGGTGGTCTTACACAAGTATACTTCCAACCCTACCTGAGTACACATTGATTGCTTGTCTTTAATATTGGTGTCACTGTTAGAGTCTGATGCTTTCAAATGCACCTGTTAAGCTAGATTTTCTAGCAACATAATGGTGGATTTTGCCAACACCTGGGACCATTGCATAGTCCCATTATGTGTATGGTGAATGCTGATATAATCACCAGTGTCTTGCAAATTTGGGTTGGTGTGTTTGGGGTTGGTATAGAGTTTTGTTTGCAGTCAAGGTTTGGTTTTGCTGGAGCTGACAGAATGGTTTAGCTTCAATGCATTGTTCTAGAGTTTTCTTTGCAGTCTCTGAGACCAGCTTATTCATTAGTTCTGGAAGTTAAAGTGCATTTGGATTGTGAATTAGCAAGTGATTTCATTGTCCATAAAATACTCATGCACACTTCTTGGGGTAGTGCCATAAACACATCCAGTGCCTTGACAATCTCTGTTTTAAAGTTTGCTTGTGGTATCTGATGCAGGAACCTCAGTTGTCATGTGCAACACCATTTGACATCAATATTCCCTTTTATCTTTGACAGGGGCTACCTGCCAATTGCAACCTGGTGGCCTCTATGATGAGAAAGTGACAATTAGTAATAGGGGTGGTAAACATATTCGTCAGCACATGCTGCCATTAAGCCTGTTCACTGGTTGATTGACATTTTCCTGTGAGCAGAAGAGGTCGGTAGAGGTCCAGCAGGTTGCCATTTTGGAACTCCAGTCTTAACAACTCCACTTATGCTGAATGTGGAAGCTGATCACTTTACACATATCTAGACCCATTGTCAGGAGCTAATGAAGTAAGTGGGGAGTAATGGTAGCTAGTCACTGCCTTTCAGGATGAAGGTGATTTCTGATACTTTGTGACTGAAAACAAGGTTATGACTGTACTCATTCTCATCATGTTTGTTTTTGTAAGGCCAGAATTGACAGAGAGGTTACCTTTGAAGTGTTCTTGTGGAGTTTTCTCTACAGTCACTGCAACCTCATAGATGTGAATATGAAGCTGAGGAGCAAGCACAAGTTCAAAGATAGGGATCCATCATCCATTTTGTTGTTCAAGCTTGGTGAGGAGCACAACAGCTTCTGTTGAAGCAGAACTACATGCTTTCTGATCTCTGAAGAGGTGACTTTTCAACCTGATGAGTTTGCTGGATGTTTGCATCATATATTACCTTCAACTTGTCTTGTTTGTAGCACTGGGTTTGAGTGGTCTTGCCATCCACAGTCCAGTTTGGACAGGGTGGGTTTGCAATGCTTGAGGATGATAGCCCTATTCAGACTCTTACCTTAAAATGACAAATACACCCATCTGTGGTCAATCATGGCCACAACATGGCCTGTAGCCAGACATCCCTTTTGTTGGATTGAAGTAAGCAGAAGTAACCCATTTTTGATGAGCAGAAACTTGGAGATGGTCTGCAATCCAATGTTGGACTGGTCAGTGTTGAAGGTGGCCCCAAAATGAAGCAAGGTAAAGCACTTTTGGTGTTTTGTAAGATCATTTTAGTGTTCTAGGGGGTTTTATTGACCAATTCTGGGACTTTATGATGCCATTTTTGTGGGGTAAGAAATGACATGGTAGTGTACTGGTACTGACCTTTGAATGAATATATATGTGACTGGAGCAAGACAATGGCTTAGTGGAAATATGACCAACACCAATCAAATACTAATTGGGAGGGTGATTTGTGATCTTCTCAAATGGTAAAAGATTGCGATATGGTCATCCTAGAGACTCTTGATAAAGGTCATATCAAATTGGTTGTTAAGAAAAATGGGATCTGAGGATATATGGAATCTTGAGTGAATGGAAATAAAAACAATATGGTTTTGTCAAGTTACAAATTTTGTCCTTTTATCATGATAAGCCTTACAAATTCTCTCCAGAGTGTTAGATTCCAGGTCACCTTAAAAGATTCCAATGCTTTTTTGCTACCTACATGGATACAAATGTAAATAATAATTTTGTATATGTTTGCAGGAAGCATTATGTTGTCTCAATTTTTATTGATATTAGTTATTTATAAGACATGTTAACTTTTGCTTTGATTTTTCTTAATTGGGAGAATGGAGATGTCTTGATTCTTATGAGATATTTTATTGATATCAGTTCTCTTGAAGGCACTTATGTAATCTTTTGGTATTCAGAATCTGAAGCCTTTAGGTCTTCTTAGTTCATTCAACATTCCTCTGAAGTTTAAAAGCAAACAGTGGCCATTTTTCCTGTTCTTTTTCCAAATGTGGGAGTTCCATTACAACCCCATGAACCCTATCATATCTATAGGTGCAATTAATTCTACTTTGAATGATAGGCTCCTTTTGAAAGCCATCTTGCTTGTGGTGAACGGCGTGTGATTCAACATATTGGGTTTTTTTTGACACTCATGGAAAGTATCTGGAAGTCATCAAGCTTTTTAGTAAATGGGAAATTGACAATTTCCTTCCATTTATTCTCATGGCTTTCTACACCAAGACCAGCTAACTAGACTTGAAAGCTAAGATGAAAGTTTTATTGAATAAAGTTTCCAATAAGATGTGTAAGAGCATTGCCGCTGGCAATTGCAATTTGACCTGAACTAATGTTTATCACATCCAAGGTGGGTTTGTCATTTTGAGACTTAGTTATTGAATTTTGTGTAATGTTTGTCATTGGAAAATTCAACAAAAATTTCAAATCATTTTTTTGAGGAAACTAGATTTTTTTGGTTCAAAAACATATATTCTTTGCAAACATTACAATACGTGTTCAACAATCTAGGCCACATAAATTGACATTTATGTTTGAGTGAATAGATTGACATGCACTAGTGTTAACTTGGTGTTAGGGAAGACATAACAACCTTAGGGGAAGAGCTTAGTGTATTTCAAAGGTGTATTACATACATACTGCAATTGCTGCTCTAGCTTGGAGGAGGAGGTTTCACTTAAAGGAGCTTGGCAAATTTCATGTAAGGTGATTCCAACATTTGATTGTTACTGGGGGAAATGCACTATTGTCAATGCTTTCCACCCTACACTTCGAGCTTTGCCTTTGGTTCACAGGGTTGAAGGCATCAATAGCAGTGCCTTCCCTTATAAGTAAGGCACTCAAAGAAATTTATATGTATGAATAACATTCTTCAATAAAAGGAAGAATCTTATGCCTATTGGTTAAGAGTGGGAGGGAGCTTATGTAAGATCCCTGCCCATTCTTAAAAAGTAGGAGCAAGAACTTTCCCTGTTTCATGATCGACATATGTTTAGGCTCCTAGATAATGTTCACCTTGTGCTTTGTGATGGGTACAACCTAATAATCTCGGTACATCATTAGTGGTACAAATTACTAAAAGTCAATATCTATAGGCCTTAACATTTTTTAAACACTACCATTATGTGTGATTGGACTTCCATTAGGAAGTTGGGTTGGGTGGCTTTAGTGAGATTGTACAAAAGGAACACTAATTGAATATTTTTTTAAATATACGAAAAACTAATTCATAATGAACATTCATTTGAACTCTATGATTGAACACATGTGATAACATAGTTTTACTTTGAAGTATACATGTGTAAAATAAAACTAAAGAGCAACAACATTACCAAAATGAGGGTGTGTAAGGTGAAAGTTGAGTACAAACCCAGTTTTGGTAATGACCTTGCTCACATGCTTTACTTAATGTATAAATCAATGTAATCTTTAGAGTAGGGGAAGAGGGGGGCTTTATGTTTTCATAAAATTTGCCATGAAAACATGCTTGTTCATAGGCTAGCTGAATAAATCAGCATATTAGTGGCCCTCCAATTACACTACAAAAAATCTAAGAGGTTTTTACATTTTTGTGAAATCCAATTTCCATAAAAGAATCAATTTTGATTGTTATTGAATTTCCAATGACATTTACTCAAAATTCAATAATTCCCATAATATATGTTTGAAAATTACAAAGCCACCTTGGCACATTTGTACTACTCATCAAGGGCTTTCCAAATGAATTCCAAAGGAACCAAAAGCACACCTTCCATTTACTTAACTTTAATTTGGGCTTCACATTGTTATGCACTACTAATGATGATCAACTAATGGAAAAATGAATTTATTTTGTGAAAATTAAATTCCATTCAAATGAAAATATTGAATGACATTACATGTAACTTGAATTGAATTGAAATTTAATTCAATTGAATTCAAATAAATGTGTTTGTAAGTTAAAATGTTCATTTTTGGATGGCCTAGTTGCCACAAGCATGAGAACTATGAAGACAAGCAATGAAAAGACATACCTAAAGATTAAATCCAAACACAAAACATAAAAACTGAAACAAAATCACAAGAGGCTAAAAACAAAAACATGAAATGTACAAACAAAAATGGCAAGCAAATTTTTATTGTGATAAAACATGAAAAAGTAAACACAAAAGGAATAGAACAAGGATTTGGAACAAGACTATACTTCGCATTGGTGTTGAACAAATTGAACATAATGGGGGTTTTATCTTTATTTATACCCTTTTGAAGATTTAGTTCATGAAAGTTTTCATGGAGGTTTCCATATATCCATCAACCAAAAATCCTTCTTAAAAGTTTTCACGATTGTAAATGAACTATGAGTGAATAATGAGAAAACTATGAAATGATTAAGAGTGAATTAATAATTGACAAGGAATGAATTGGGAGTTAATTACAAATTATCTAAAAATGAACTACAAATTAACTATAAAAGAATTACAAATTAACTATGGGTGAATTATGAATGGATTATAAAATCATAGACAGAAATCCATTCAAATGAATTCCATTCATCATATGATCATATTCAATATTGGCATCTATGATAGTGTTGTCAATTTTTTGGCTCCCTTATGGATTAAAATGTGTTTCATGTCAAGTGTTTTCTTAATTTTATGAAAAGGGATTCAATCGTATGATTTTTATATAATCTAGTGTGACACAAAAGTGCAATAATTTGAAATCATTAATTTTTAGTTGTAAATGACATTTTAAAGTTGCAAACAATAGATTTTAGTTGCCAAAATTGATTGCAAATGATAAGTTTTTTATTAGTGGGGGACTTTTAAATCGTAAACTTGTTGTAGTGTTATAGTCCTTATAGAAAGTGAAAATGGACTCCTTGTAATTATAGTTTGTAATCAAATAACACCATTTTCTTTCCAAATTTTGATTTGGAAAAAAATCAAATTCAAAATGAGTTCTTTTAAGCTATTTCAACATCATATGAAAGTTTTATTGATTTTTAATAACACCAAAAATCAATAGGAATGACAAAGTCCTTCATTTCATGATTTTATGGAATTAAGAATTTTTTTTCATGAACAATTTAACCTAGTTTATATAACATGTCCACATGTCATTTCTTTTTGGAAAATATGAATGTTTTAATTACAAATTCACAACTTAAAAAAATTGGCTTGAAAAAAATACATTATGAACAGTATTATTATTGACTCATTATTTTGATAGAAAATGGACAATTCTAGCTTGCAAATACCCCACATTGAATGAAATTCAAATTTACATTGAAAAGAAATGGCATGCAAATTGGTACAAAAGGTATTGGAAATTTTCTCATGATTATGGTGTGGAAATGTTTTTCCTAATAGGACATATGGAAAAACACCTTTTAATTCCTCTTTAGTAGCTGGGAATTTGTTGTTTACAAATTCCAATTTGGAATTGTCATCCAAAAGGGATGATTTACAGGGTCTAAAGCTATTCTACCTAAACCAACTTCAATGAACGATTGTCATTAAAATTTGTGATTTATTTTTAAGCTTTCAATGGTCTTTAAGCATTTGACCTTTCCAATGAACATCTATTTTCAAAATCCTTCAATGTGAAGAAAGGTGCATAATTCCAATGATGATGACTCATTGAAATTGGTTTAGGTAGAGCAAATTGAGGATGAAAATTCCAAATTAGAAAATGTTATGTGATTTTCAAGTAAAGAAGAATGTAAACGCCTCTTTTTGGATTTGTGTCTTTTTAATTAAAACAAAACACCATTGTCATGAGCATATTTTCAATACCTTTTGCACCTATTTGCATCCTATTTCTCCTCAATTGATTTTGAATTTGATTTAATGTATTTGAAGTAAATTTAATAACTTGAATTCAATTCAATTCAAAGTGAATCCAATTCAAATTGCATGCAATGTCATTCAATATTTTCATTCAAATGGATTTAATTTTTACACAATCAATTAATTTTTTCCACCAATTGATCATAATATTGTCATGCCCAAGTTTGATAAAAACGTCAATAAATGTTGTTTGAAATTTTGATATGCTTGATGTTTTAATGTGGATTTGTGGACGTTATGCCATCAGCCCAAATGGGATCACCTTCAAGGCTCTAAAGGATACAACTTTCGAAAAAAACATTTTAAAAGCTCTAAGAGGCATGCCTTTTAAAAAATCAATTGTGAAAAAAATCTTATTGGTCCCAATGTGAACTCAATGCTTGTCATAAACCCCCAAGTGTTAAGGTTTGGGATATAAAAGGGCCAATAATAAAAGGGAAGATAGGATGCTCAATGGGAAATTCCCCATGCATTTTCACATGAGATGAATAAGCAAATGCATTTTTTCATGTGACATGAAGAGGCAAATGTGAACTCAAGTGCTAATGTAATGAAGAGGCATTGATTGGTTGAAAAAATAAATTTTGAAAAATAAAAATTATGCTTGAAAATTTGGAACTTTTGATGAGCCTTTAACCCTTAATAGCTAAGCCCTTTTCACAACCATTTTAACCACCTATATTAAAACACTTAGTTAAAAATTTGGTTGAATCTACTCATCCATGAATGTGACTACAAATATGATTGTTGGATTCAAAACATTGAAAAAAATTTAGTAGAAATTTCAGCCAAATTCAAACAAAGGTTGATGATGAAGCAAAATTAAATTTAGCTCATACAAGACTAGGCAAATTTTACCAAACATTGAATATGAAGAGAAGCCTAGAAGTGAAGGGTTCATTGATTTTTATTTATTTATAATCTTTTCACAATGCACTAATGTATGTATTTTAGTGCCATTTTAGCCAGGTCCAATGAAATCAAACATTCCTATTGGTCAAAAGCTTTAAATTGGTCCCAAGGCCTTTAGACAAAGATCAAGGACTAAGATAAATCAAATTGTGATTTAACTTACATGGCATCATTTTGGAAGGAAAACTAATTGGCATGGACCCTAAAAAAGAGTTAAAGGAGAGCTCATGGTTTGGAAACCAAAATGTAAACTAGGGTCCAAGGTTGTTTATTTCTTCATTTCTTGTTCTTTTCCATTATTTTCTTTTACACTTGTTGCTTAAATTATGAGAGAATGGAAAAAATGCTATGGATCAAAAACATTGTTGAAAGCATAAAAGCTCCCCCATTTTGACCAATTCTAAAGTTGACATGGCTGGTTTTGTGGATCCTCACAAGGTGGTTGCTAGAAGGTGTGCATATTTAGCCTTTCCATGTGCATGAAATGGAGGTGAATCAAAAGGTGGGGCAAAAAGTGGAGGGTTGAAGTGCCAATTTTCACAAGTGGAAAGGGATTTGGATTTGCAAGAAATCCCTAAATCGGTTCCCATTCCAAAGAAGAAAGCACCAAGGAAGAAGGTGGTTGTGGTGAAAGACAATGATGAAGAAGGTGACAAAGTTGGAAAAAATTGGGTGGATGGTGAAGTACTACACCCCATTGCTCTAAGAGGACAAATGGAGTTTGAATTTCCCAAAAATGCAAAAGAAAGGTAAATTTTGTCTTTGTCCTTCAAATTTTTTTTCAACTTTGAAACCTTAGTTATGCATGTCAACATATTAGATTTCAGGTCTGAAATTTGTAGTGAGTAAGAATTTTTTTTGCAAAAGATCAAATTCAAATTGTAACATGTATTCAATTAATTTTGGACTTTACAAAAGTCCAAAAAATACCAACACATAATTTACAACGTCCAAACAATGAAACTTTTAGTTATAAATATGACCTGGTGGCCATTAGGTTGTTCACCACAACAAAATATCTTGAAAAATCAACAAAATGGTTGCCATTAGGTTGTTCACCACAACAAAAGATCTTGAAAAATCAACAAAATAATGGCCACTAGGTTGTTAACCATAGCAAAATATTTTTAAATATTTATCAAAATGCATATATGTCCATCAAACAAATCACACCTTGTGTCCACCAAGTTGTTAACCATAGAAAAATATATTAAAAAATAAAAACATTGATGCATCTTACATCGATCATATGAATTAAACCTTGTGGCCACTAGGATATTAACCATAAGACAAAAAAGATGGAATGATTAACACAATGCCATTAACATGTATCAAGAAGATTTATTGAATATTTCAATTATAAATTGAACCTTGAGCCATGGTGGCCACCTCATTCTTAACAACAACACACAAAATTGAAAATTTAAGAAAACCAAAAATATAGATAAATAAAATAAATAAGACATATTTGACATACAAAGTGAACCTAGTTGCCAATAATAGTTCGCATAGAAAATTTAACAATGATAATCCTATCATAAATGGAAGCTCATTATAAATCACCCTAAAACAATGCACCGTGTAGGAATAAAGTCAATTCCTCTTATTCTTAAAACTTTTGTGATGGTCCATGGTCAAATATGTAACTATATCATCATTATCACGAAATAAGAATATGAGTGGCAAACATTGCTTTCTCCCTTTCAAAGTTGTAAACACCTTTGTGAAATCTATGAACAACAAGCACAACTAGTTGCAAAAACAAATTAATGCTAACAAATGAAAACGTATAACATATTATTAAACATATAACATATGAAATGACTTGAAATATGAAATTTTAAAACATATGAAATGATTTAAAATGCATAGTGCATACCCAAAAAAGGTTGCACATTGAAAAGATGGGTGAAAGCACACTAAGGGTGAGCCACTTTTGTTCAAAAAAGGTGATGTATAACAAATATTATAATACGTAGTAAGCTAAAATCTTTATGGCATCCTTTGGCTAACCTAAACATAAGCAAAAAACTTTAAAATTTGCTCAACATTTTGGAACTCAAAATTCACTTTGAGTCAAAATTAATCTTGATCCAATGGTTAGATGAAGAGGATTCAATAAAATCAATGTACACACAATATATAACTTACAAATTTTCAATGGCCATGAGGCTTCATGTTTGTGATTCATGAAACATTACCAAACAAAAGGAAATTGAAAAAATAATGCAATGACCATCTATAAAATCACCTTCTCTTTGATATGGTAATGGTTTCTTCCTAAAAGAAAAATATTATTGTGCATTCACTAATAAAAAATTGTTTAAAAACACATTTTTTGAATGGAATTTCATCTAAAAGTCTTAAATTTCTATTTTTTTCTAGATTTAATTGATGTAGATTAGTATCATACACCATAAAAAAATTCACCCAAGAATTCCATCAATAACCCTCCTTTTTTAGTACATATTCAAAATTTCAAACTCTATGACGGGTATTATTTGGTCACAATTATACTCCATACATTCAAATTCTTCAGTGTTTGTTGGAATTTTCAAAATAATTAATTAGACTAAGTCTTAAAATAATTATATATATATTTAAATTAAAAATCCAAGGTGTGATGTCCATACGTTACCAAAAAAATTAATTG